>Ga0256844_10000550_pt1 | contig 14451 bp, 16 predicted proteins | sample MusselsmetaG_FD_189100 | JGI IMG/M metagenome (GOLD analysis project Ga0256844, IMG submission 189100) | Mussel associated microbial communities from hydrothermal vent at the East Pacific Rise, Pacific Ocean - Mussels | ecosystem: Host-associated > Mollusca > Shell > Unclassified ... | reverse complement strand
GGGGGGAATTTTACAAGAGTCGGTTATTCTGGCCTCTGATGAGCTTATATCCCCTATTCCACCCGACTATATTGATTCCAAAGAATTTATTCGTGGTACTGTCCGGATGCTTAACGATCTTGAACCACCCGAAGCATTACGCAGTTTTCGCCCGCCTTTACCCAATCTTCATGGCTTAATTTACCGCCAGGACCGAACCAATCATGCCAAAATCATTGCCCAGTCACTGAGAAAGCAATTTCATGCCGTTTCAAATGGCAAAGTTAAGATACTGCAAACAGTGATTGCTGACTTATCAAGCTATAAGAAATCCGCAGGCTATAAATTGCCCGTTCACCGAATTGAGGTGAAACGTCAGGGGAATACGCTCAGTGCCCATGACGCAATGTTAGCTCTGGTTCATGAATTAGAACCCCACTTGTCTGATATTACCCCAATGTGGGATACAAAAATCACCCATTCAGAACCCGTAAATCACTCAGCGGAGTCATAAATAATGTCTAAGCCTAAATTAAACCTTGATATTGATCACATCAGTGATTTTCTAAATGAACCCAACAATCAGTCCAGCACTCCCTCAGCATCCAGTTTAATGCCTCAATTGCCGTGTCGTATCACCGTCACATTGGATGATGTGGTGGCATATGATCGCAATCCCAGACGTTCTAAAAATCCCAATTACGAGTCCATCAAAGAATCCATTCGCCACCGGGGACTCGATGATGAACCCACAATCACCCGTCGATCAATTGATGAACCCTTTATGATCCGCTCAGGGGGTAATACACGTCTGACGATTTTAAATGAACTGTATAGAGAATACCTTGAACTGGCTCAAACGGCTGAAAATGACAATCAGCTCGATGAAGCAAAAAAATTAAGACTCAAGGCAGAAGAATACTATCGTTTTGAGTGGAACTATAAGCCCTGGGAAAGCGAAAGCAGCGCCTTAATTGGCCATATGGCAGAAAACGAAGAACGTGGAGACATGATCTATGTTGAAAAAGCCCTCGCAATTAAAGAATTGCAGGATATTTTCAATAAAAATGAGAAAAAACCGCTCAGTGCTCGCAAATTATCTGAAAAAATTACGCAATCGGGGTGGACTATCAGTCATACCGCCGTATCACTGATGAATTATGTCAACACTGAGCTTGAACCCTATCTGAGCAAGGCGCTATGGTCAGGAATGGGCAGTGCTCCTATTTCAAAAATACGAACAATTCATCGTGCCTATATTAAGTTTTGTGAACGTCAGAAAATCTCAGCAGAGAAATTCAAGACATTATGGCATGAAACACTCACTACCTGTGATGATGATGAGCTTGATATCAACAATAGTCTGCGTCGCTATGCAGATCAGTTAATTGCTGATGAAATTCACGTCGACTATTTTACCGTCACCGCTGAAATTAATGCCATTTTGCTGGGCAACAAAAAAGTCATCCGTGAAACGCCATTAGATCCGGCAGAGCAAGCTACTGAGCACAATGAGAATGTGGTCAATATAAAAAGCGTCTCAGCAGACACACAAACACATGACCACACAGGCTCTAACACTAAAGACTCTCAGCAGATAAGCACTTCAAACAACCAGGAGCACCCATCCTCTGAAGTTTGTGAAGACGATATCAAAGCGTTACAAGAGCATATTTATATCAGTGTTGCCAGCATCAGTGTGGATTTTGATTTAGCCGATTATATTAGCAGAAGCACCAATGGCTTTGGGTTTATTATCAAACCCTACGAAGATGATGAGACTCCAGCAAGCATCAATATAGAAAATAATGCCGATGCTATTCATCGCAATGCCCTATGGCTGCACTTTAAACAACTGAGTTTGCAGGATTTATTCAGCGTCACGGAATATCCAATCCCAGCAAATATTGCAACATCAGGCAGTCATTTAACCACCGACACCTTCTTTACGTTAAATAGTCATTTTCACATGATGCGTCTGACCGACAAAAAACTACAAAATGAATTAAATAAAATTGACCGGGCAATTGCTGATTTACTGCACATGGCCAGTCAATTATATACAGAGCAGGCATTAAGTCAACTGTTCAACTCAAAAGCTCAATAAAGCAAATCACTGATTTTTTTAGTTTTAATTAAATACATCATGGTATGGAGACAAAATGCAGAAATTAGACAATACGCAGCACTTGTATTTAACGCTGATGAAAACCTCATTAGAGATAATCACACAGCACTATAATGAAGGTGAAATCCAGCTGCTGGAAAATTTTGGGGTTATTGATAATCACCTTATCAAAGAATTAGAGTCACTGACTCTCACTCAATTAAACAAACTCTGTCAATTTACTGTACCCGTAATTGAACCTCGGATCAATAATCGGGTACTCAGCCTGGCGCTTAAACATGTTAAACAAGAATCAGCAAATGAGCATTTTTATGAAGAACTGATCATGCACGGTGCCACACTCTCATTTGCTGAGCAATTTACCACGATTGATAAACATGAATTTACCCGTCGTCGAAAAAAACTGGGAATAACCGGTGTCGGCAGTTCTCGAACACCGGGTGTCGAAGAATCCCATATGATCGACAAGCTCTGGCAGCAACTGCCAGAGCAAATGCCTGCTGTAGAAAAATATTTGTATACCGCAAAACGACTGAATATTTCAATCAGCACAATACGCATCCACCATACCTCAATGGGTATCAATTAGATAATTAACACTTTATCAAATGGATAAAATGATAAAAATGGACAATCAACAGCTCAAACAAATCAGTCATTATATTGATAAAGCCCGGCATGAGCTTTTATCAAATAACAGCAACAATGACGGTGCATTGCTCTTTATGGGTGAAATGCAGGATCCCATACCCCGAACTCTCATTCTGGATCCAACACTCAATGCAATTGATGTCCGAATATGGATGTTGTTAAGGATCAGTATCGGCCATCCCACTCTACCGGGTAAGCTGCCTAACCAGCAAGAATTATCACACATGATCAATAGCACCAAAATGACCATCTGGAGCAGTATGCAGGTATTGCGTCTAAATAGATGGATCACACTTTGCGATAAAGTCAGAGATAACAGAGGCAAAAATAAAGGCAACATCTATGCGATACACACAGAACCTCTAGCCATAGCAGACACACTAAAACTGGATAAGGGTTATGTCGACTTTATTGAACAAACATTAAATTCAAAAGTGTCCCGTGTTAGAAACAACGCGATGGCAGCGCATATCGCATTTTATAAGCAGATCAACAATCATGAATCCACATTTACCAGGACACAAATCCAACAGCATGATGCCCGACTGTCTGCCTTTGAACAACATGATTTACCTACAGACAAATATACCCCCCCTATTTTATCTCAGGATGAGCAAACTTATTATGCTCACAATTTAGCTCAATCCGAAATAATTCCTGATTTTGGTGAAATTGAACCTCAAGGTATAAATTTATCTCTTGTGAAATCCACTCAAAACACAGATGAATTTACAGGGTATAAAAATTATACCCTGTCAGAAACAGCTCAACAAAGCCATTCTTTACAGGGTATAAAAATTGATACCGGTGATCGTAGTGGTAGTAGTAGTATTAAAAGATTATCAAATACAACAACTACAACAAAAGATCAAGCTTTTAAATTAAAAAGTTTTGATCGATTTAAAACTTTTCTTCGCCCCAGTGAAATTCCAATTATCCAACGAATTATTTATTCACTGCCCGAGGAGGCTCAGCAGGATGTCTTAGATCAACTATTGGGTCGTCTGGTGCATTTTAAAAAAACAGGTCAGGGTGAAATTTATAACCTGATTGGTTTTATTCAAAAAATCAAAGCCAAAGTCCATACAAACGAATTCATGATTGATTCTCATGCACTGAAGATCCGCCAGGGTCGTGAAGCAGAAGAGCGTTTGGCTCATCAGGAAAAACAATTTCATCCACCTCGGACAAAAGCCTCCAAGCCCCCAGTAAAGAAACCCATCAGTGCGGAACAACAAAAACAAAGGCAAGAGGCGTTGAATGCATTAAAAAATAAAATGCGGATGTAAACAAAGTATGAAGAGCAGTGTAAAGGGGTGTTACAACAAATATTTAAAAAAAAGGGTTAAAAATGAAATATCAATATATTGCAAGATTTTGTAACACCCCTTTACAAAATACGGGCAATTCACACGAAAAAATGACAAATGAGGTGAAAAAGCAATGAAATCAGTTTTAAATCAATCAGTTAGCATCCCATTCTATGGAGATACGCTGTATTTAGTCAATCACCAAGGGGAAGCCTATACCCCCATGAAGCCCATTGTTGAGGCAATGGGCCTAGCATGGCAACCTCAACATAAGAAGTTTCAGGATGATCCTGGCAGATGGGGTATCACTCTTAAGGTGATTCAGCTCCCCTGTGATACTCAAACAAGAGAAGTTTTATTGTTGCCTGTTCGTAAGCTCTTTGGTTGGATGATGACCATTTCACCCAGTCGGGTCAAACCAGAAATTCGGGACAAAGTGATCCAATATCAAAATGAGTGTGATGACATTCTTTGGATGCACTGGTCAGAAAAATACAAGTTAAAGCTGATTGGTGGCTTAGAACCTTCAGAAGCTGATCATATCGTTTCTTTAAAAAATCTGGAAATTGTCTGTGGCTATCGGCGCTCATCAGCCGCCATTTTGTATTTTTTTCTACAAAATGAATCGTCTGATTTGGCTGAAAAACTTTGGTTTAAAATGTCCTATCGGAAACTTGCAGAGTATGTAGGATTTAGTCACACCGGATTAGGGATCGCCTTAAAATATTTATGCGACAGTGAGCTGCTTTTTTGGGATTTGAATAAAGAGGTCAACAATAAATATTATTACCGGATCAACCATAAAATATTAAACCAGAAACTCAGGCAGCATCATTTACCTGGAACCAAAGAATTTATTAATTAACTCTTTATTCTTTCAATTAGAGACCAATGAATAAGAAAGAGTTCAGACAAACAAACTATAAGGAAATCAAATGAAAAATACGATGCCCGCAGGTAGCGATCAAACCAGTGATTATTTTAATGATCCAGACAATATTGGTATTGATGATGATCTGGATGAAGCCATGGCCGCTGAAGAAGAAATTGCAAAAAAGCACTATGATGCTAAAGACGATTATCCCTTTATGTCAAAACAGGTGGCTCAGCAAAAAGGGATCCGCTTTAAAAATAAAGAGGATGTGGCAGCACAACTCTCCCCCGGACGGATGACCGGTGATGTTAAAATTATGCTGCACACGCGCCAGGCTCATCGCTTATATCATGGTCGTCGTCGTGACAGCAAGAACGGCATTGAACCGGTGACCGGTTTAATTCGATTTGCAGGGCAGATGAATCAAATCTGGCTGGCAGCCGGGAATGATGATCCCTATGCTGATTATTTTTTATATGAAATTGAACGTGCCCTGGAAGCTGCCGATGAAAACATTCAGGAGTTGATTGAAGTCTTGGAGCAACAACTGAACAAATTGAAACAACGTGGTTATCGGATCACATTACAAGAATCCACCCAGCCTATTGAATTATCATTGAAATTTGCCCCAGAGTTTACTCATAAAGCAGCATTGAGTTTACTGGAGTTTGATTATCTGGTTCGCATGGTATTATCCCTGCGTCACGCAGCTGTACTAAAACGTGACAAAGCCAATCATTATTTAGTCTCTGCATCAGGACGTATTCGACATGCCTTTGAAATGAGTTTGCGTTATAAACGCTTGATGGTCACTCGCGATGATATTGCTGCAAACAACGGTCGAGCACAGGACGCTGCGACAAAAATGCGTGTCAAACTGCCTCAGCCTATTCTCGAAGGTATTATCCGGGCAGATGTGTCACCTCCTTTGCCAAAGAAACGTCAGAATGCCATCGACCTGGCTCAGCAGGCATCAGCAAGTCGTCAGGCCAGCAAAGAACAACAGTCGTCTGAATCAATAACCGATAATAAAAAAACTGGGTCAGTCACCATTATTAACAAAAAAAGAAAAATTGAGCCAGCATCAAGTGAGGCAGACAAATGAGAACTGGGGCAGTATTATATAAACAAAATGAGTATGAGGGCGGTACACTTTTGAGTATCGAGCGCTACTTTAATGATTTTGAGGAGCCTTTTATAAAAGGCCTTTTTAAGGGTAAGGGGGCTAAAAATTTATTAAATACGATTGAGTGTAAACAAAATGACATTTTGATTTTTATGCAGGATATGGCCGATGACTTTAAGCGTAATTTCCAAGGCGTGCCCCTGTACTTGTATCTGAAACGTGAACACCGGGGAGGTGAGCCAAAAAGAAGTCGGGCATTCACTTTGATTTGGCGAATTAAACGCAGTGTCTGTGGCTCAGATGACAATACTATGATCACGTATTTATTCTCCGGTGATAAAAAATATGACTATCTGCTTAAGCGATTTGGTCCCTCGATGCAACAACGTTTACGTGAATATGACATTTATCGTTTGCGGCTGAATATGGCTGAAAATTTATTGCGTCATCAGAAAAAATCAATTCAAACATTTTGTCAGGCCACTCGTTTAATGCACGACAAACACGTTTAATTATGTCCGTAACAAGTCACAAATATAATATTATCATATTGCAAATAGAAATTTATTATTGCAATATGAAATTATATTTTCATTAATTATAGGAAATAATAGTGAATATTTATAATTATCCACCCAAACCAGATTGGCAAATCATTACAATTGCAAACACATTCGTTGATGAAATTGATTGCAATTCGGGCTACAAAAGACGTGTTTTTAATACCGGTAAAATTCAATATTTATAAATTTAATGGTTTTTAAAGCATGAAATAATAGTACATTTAACAATCAAGGATGATAAATAAAATGAATGATATAAATAATATTTCCAGTTTAGAAAACAAAATAATTTATTACACACACTTTAAGGTTATTGCAGAAAAATTAACTGAGGAAATTCAAGAACTGCAAAAGACAATCGATCACTACCAATGTGTTTGCTGTGAAGATTCATTGCCGATATCACCCAAAATATATCTTAGTTCTATCACCGTCAAAGAATACAACTTTTTATTTTATTGCGGACAGGGAATTGAATCTGAACAAGCATTTTCTTTAGTGTATCCAAAAAATAATTTAAAGCGGGATACTTTAAAACTAAAATTGACAAAAAAAGCATGTGTTGATATTCAATTTTTTGATCGCCTGGCCTCAATTTGTTATCAGCATATGCGTAAGAATATTGATTTCTTTGATATTGCACCCATCAACAAGTAACCATTCAAGCCGCAACAGTTATTGTTAAGTTTTATTCTCATAGTGACTTTCTTATTTTAAATTTTCATTTTATTGGTTTTTAATGCTTAATCAGACATTTTGAATGTCTGATTGTTTGTTGTTTTTGTTATGTGGTCGCTTTAGAGTGCAGTCTAAGGTCATTCTACTTTCACATATTTTACACAACATGGAGTCGCATTATGTCTAATAAATTTAAAGGAACAGGCAATCTGGGTAAGACACCTGAACTCAAATACATTAATACATCCGAGGGTCAACGTGCAGTCACTAATTTTTCAGTTCGTTTTGACAGAGATAAAAAAACAGATGACGGCTCATATGTAGACAATGGTGGTTTCTGGCTGGATGTCGCAGTGTTTGGTCATCTGGCTGAGCGTATCATGAAAGTAATAAAAAAAGGCAACCGGGTTTATGTCGAAGGTTCTTTGAAACAACAAACCTGGGAAAAAGAAGGGGTCACTTATACTCGTTTAGTGCTTGAAGCCAGTTATCTTGCACTGGATTTGTTGGGTATTGAACAGATTGTTTATCAAGATAAAAACACATCACATCAGGACACATCCTCTTCAATGTCATCGGATAATTTTGAGCAGGATCATTCTCAATTCAATGAATACAACCAGGAACACACCGGTTAATTGATTTGATATCCATCGGATTAATACTCACGTTTTTTTATTTATTAATTGGGTCTGGTTTAAAATGGTTAATTTATTATTAAACAAGTTTGGACTGATTTCACGCTCACAAGTCAAACAAGAATTACAGTTTTCCAGAAGTATTGGCAAACGCCTGGATGAGCATCGACAGTTTGTTGAGAATATTGAAGTCCATACGGATGTGTTTTTAATCAATCATTGGCACATCAAACACATGGCTGAAATGGATGATTATTTAGCCACGCTTTATCATTTGGTTTATGGTATTTGGCCTAATAAAAACCAAAAAACAACCGGCTCTACACGTCAATTTGTCCGACAACGGCCTAAGATTTTGAATGCCTATTGCTCATTGGAACAGTGATCATGTCAAAAAATTTAGTCATTGTTGAGTCACCTAATAAAATAAAAAAAATTAAACATTATCTGGGTGATGGCTGGCAGGTTGAAGCATCCGTCGGTCATTTTTGTGATTTACCTGCAAATGAAATGGGGGTCGATGCACCAGATTATAAGCCTCATTACATCAATGATCCTAAAAAATACAACGTGATCTCAACATTAAAAAAAGCAGTGAAATCTTGTCAGGCAATTTATATTGCAACCGATCCTGATAGAGAAGGTGAAGCCATTGGCTGGCATCTGGAGCGTGTGCTTCAATTAAAGCAATCCAATAAACCGGTTTATCGTGCCTGTTTTAAAGCAATCAATAAAACGGAGATACTAAAGGGTATCCAATCACAGGGGCAAATTGATTATCATCTGGTGGCTGCTCAGGAAGCTCGCCGGGTCATTGATCGTCTGGTGGGTTATTGTGTGTCTCCGACACTAGGTCGTGGCTTATCTGCAGGTCGAGTACAATCAGTGGCTCTAAAATTAATTGTCGAGCGTTTTAAGGTAATAGAATCATTTAAGGCTGTTGAGCACTATGATGTGGTTGCAACAACGTCTATAGAGCCTCAGTGGACGGCTAAATGGCATTTTAAACCCCTGCTATCTGAAACAGACAATGCTCTCTGGACAGATAGGACAGTAGCTCAACAGGTGGCACGAACTCGGCAACTGAGTGTTCTGTCCGTAGAACGTAATACCGTGTATCAAAAAGCCCCACCCGCTTTTGAGACCGCCTCATTACAGCAAGCGGCCTCGCGTGTGCTGGGCTTTGATACCGCACACACCATGGCACTGGCACAAATGCTGTATGCGGCAGGCTGGATCAGTTATATGCGTACTGATAATCCTAACCCGGATCCCCAATCTCTGATTGAACTGCGTCAATTCTTAACAGAGCGTCATTTAAGTTTGAGTCAGGAACCTAATAGCTGGCGTTGCAGCAAAGATGCCCAGGAAGGGCATGAAGCTATACGTCCAACCGATCTCACTAAAGCATCCTTAAAAGACAGTGAGTGTCAGGGTAAATCAACAAGTGATCAAGTGCAATTATACCGCTTAATTTATGAGCGTTTTCTGGCCAGTCAGATGGCTGATGCCCAATATAATCAGATACGGGTGCTGCTACAAAGTGATGTGCAGCTTAGCAATGGACTGGCTCAGTTTATTGCAACAGGCCGTGTATTGATATCACAAAAAAGTGGCTGGAAAGGTTGGCTGACATCTGATGCCAATGATAATGATGATGAGACACATGATGATGACACGCATGTTTTAGCAGAGACCATTGAGCCTGGCAGGACATATGCCTGTCAGTCAAAATTACAGGTTAAAAAAACCAAACCCCCTGCTCTGTATTCTGATGCAAGTTTGATCAAGGCGCTTAAATCCAGGGGAATTGGCAGACCCTCCACCTATGCCAGTATTATACAAACGCTATTTCGTCATCAATATATGAGCACCCAAAAAAGCAAGCTGATCCCAACTGCATTGGGTATTGCGGTTTGTGAACGCCTTATTGATGCGCGGTTTTCATTTATGGATTACCGTTATACCGCCAAAATGGAAACAGAATTAGATGCAATTGCCCGGCAGAAAAAACGCTATCGAGATGTCGTTGCTCAGGTACACAATGATATTTTATCTGATCTGGACCATCTGAGTGACTCACTCAAACGCCCAATTCAAGTCAAATCCGAACCAGTGTCTATCGGCACATGCCATCTGTGTTGTCCACAAGATAAAGAACATTTTGTGATTGAACATGAAAAAACATTCCAATGCCAGCATTGCAAAGCCACTGTCTGGAAGCTGAGTTTCGGTAAACGTATGAGTAAAACACTGGCAGTTAAATTATTTAAAGGGGATGTGGTTTTTTTGAAAAACCTTAAAAGTTCGAAAACTAAAAAAAATTATAATGCCAATGCAAAAATAATGGATGGAAAATTGAAACTTATTTTTGATTAAAAAAACAACTGATCACAAATGAAATTAAATTTTTATACCACCAGAAGGTGAATGAGGTTATTAAAATGATAAAAAATAACCGGCGCTATTATATCAATGGAAGAGACGTTAATCATATGTCTATTGATGAACTCAGACAGTCACTGGCACGTACATTGAACTCACTGACCCTCTTAAAAAAGCTGTTTCCTTCACGTTCAGAGAATTTGTACATTAAAAAAAAGCGTCTCTATGAAAAAAAGATTTTACAGGAATTTTTATTGCGAAATGGTGAGCGATATTATGATCTCAGTAAAATTAAACAAAAAATGAAAAATGATGAATTACTGCTGAAAAACAGCAATTAACAGAGTTAAGACAATCAATGGTTGGAAAGTCCCATGTTTCATTTAAAAAGTCAGTACATGGAATATATGCACTGTGATCAAAATACAATTGATATGCATGATTACAATGCCATGCCCCAGTGGTTTGACAGTCATGACATGCACTACAGTATTGATCCTCAATGCGGTGATGTTATTAATTTTAAGCTGGTTGAGCAATGGGATGAATTCAAGTCATCCTGTATCGGCAATCAACAACAATAATTTAACACGGGAAATGCAATGGATAAGAATAACACAAAGGATACAATTATCTGGAAAGGGACTCCCTCACATTATTCAAACCTGGAAAGTTATTTATTCTGGTTGATTACATTCATAGTGATCGTGTTTTTTATTAACTGGGGGGATCCGCAATGGAAACACTGGCAGCAAAAATTCTCCCCCGAGCTATTATCGGGTGTCAGTGTATTTTTATTACTCATTCCCCTTGTAAAAATAATCAGTAATTTTATGGTGATCCACAGCACTCACTATCAATTAACCCATGAACGTATTATTACCTCAACCGGCATATTCAATCGCTCACATGATGAACTGGAATTGTATCGCATTAAAGATTATCAAGTGGAAGAGCCTTTTTTTCAACGCCTGTTTTCATTGGGTACCATTATTTTAGTGACATCGGACAAGTCACATCCGGTATTAAATTTATCGGCCATACGCGAACCCAAAAAAATACGCGACATTATCCGTCAGAATGTTGAAAAATTACGAACACAAAAAGGGGTTCGTGAAATTGATTAACCGCTTTGCATAAGCATTATAAATAATTAAACAACAGGAATATCACTCATGAAGGCACTGCATCCTATAGACTTAACCTCACTAAAGCACATGTTGTTCAAAATAATCAGCTTGAGCATGATACTCACAGCACCCGTATTTGCCAGTCTGCTCACTGACAGTAATATTGTTTTTGACTGGGCTGAAAAAGAATATCCCAGTGATTTTGCAACACCTCATACAATCACTGATACAACAATCACTTCAGATTGGTATTATCGTTATTACCCGACATCAAAAACCTATGTGGGCGTTGAACGAGCGACAGGAGATGTGTATGTGATGGGTGGGGGCTTTGGCTCAACACCATTGAAGGTTGGTCCATTAAAAAAATACCTGGATATGATATGCGTCACCATTTCATTTCCTGTACCCGGGATCACACATACCTATAGGATCACTGAGAAAGAACAATTTTATGATCAACAGATTGTCGAAAACACATACGAGTCATTTACCACATCATCATCACGATTAAAATCCAGAACCACTATCGTGGCCGGTGATTTTACCGCACATATTAACAGTGAATTTAATCAATTCTATGGTATTGCTGATCATTATCAATATCTGATTGTTAGCGAAGCCAAAAGTCAGTCAGAGCCGACCACTGAACATCCGTTCGGTGAATCTATTTTTTTACACGCGGACTATTTTCCATCCGTTTTACAAGGCCCCATTGGTCAATACTGCAAATATCAACATTGGGAGACTGAGGCATCAACGCTGAGCACCACAATTATCAGAAACAGTCATTTTGATGAAGCTGAAAGTGATACTGAAGATTTAACTGCTTTATCCGGTGAAATTTTGAGTCTTCAGCCTGATTCTGTGACCCTAAAAAAAGACACGGCAGAGGAAGGGTATGAAATCATTGTCTTATCAAAAAGAGAGGGCATTCCCCTGAGCACCACAGAATATAATGCAGCAGGAGAGATGATCAGCACGACACTACGGATTAAATAAAAGATATTAAAAATTGATAAAAACTAGATGAATGGATAGTGATGAACACGGATAAAGTCTTAGAAAAAATAAAAAAATGTTTACGACTGGCAAAGTCAACCAATAGCAATGAAGCCGCTACTGCACTCAGACATGCTCAGAGTTTGATGAAAAAGTACAACATCAACCAGCAGAAGATTGATTTGTCTGATATCAACTCTGCAATAAGTTCAGCAGGTAAAGCTCGCAATCCGCCTTATTTTCATCAAATATTGGTACAGACAATATGTAATGCATTTGGTGTTGAAGCAATTTATGAATATGACTTTCCTGGCACTAAAATGAATGTTAAATATTTTGGTATTGATACTCAGCCTGAAATTGCGGTATTTGCTTATGTTGTACTGTATAGACAGCTTAAAAAAGACCGAAGTGAATACCTGAAAACACTTAAACGCTACAAACGTGCAAACAAAACCAGAAAAGCAGATTTGTTTGCAGAGGCATGGGTGTTTGTCATCTGGAATAAAGTTAAAAAACTTGCTCAATCCAAAGAGCAAGCAGCACTTATCAAAAAATATAAAGAAAATATGTATCAAAATTCAACAACTCTTAAGCCACGAAATTATCAGCTTAAAGCCAATGATTATGATGCCTTCCATGCAGGTTCTAAAGCCGGAAGAAAAGCAAGATTAAATCATCCCATGACAAGTGCTGGGCAAAAAAGACGGATAGGAGGTGTATTGTGAACAAACAAATTAATGATACGTCTTAGTCTGGGATATAAATAGACTTATTTTTATATTTTGAGACACACTGACTTTACTTGACTATGAATTTATTATTACGATCCAGTTTCGTATTGCAAAGGCTGCAATACAGCTGTTCTTATTTAAAAAAAAGGATTTGAATTATGTTTAAAAAAATTATCATGATAGCTTTTTCATGTTCGATGACGCTGCTGTCGATTACTTCACATGCACAACTTCGCAAAGGTGTGTATGAACGAATGGATGAAAATATTGCCAGTGCGCCTGTTAAAGCCTATCGTTTAAAAGATGCCGGGCAATTTGAAATCGCACTGGCCACATTATCAGGCAGCTCATTAACGGGCGCTATTATTGCATCCGGCTCTTACACAACAAATAATAATGTGCTGAGCCTCAGCAATGGTGAGTCGTTTAAAATCCTGGATGATTGTCGTTTTTCACTAGGTGAGGATATTTATTATCAACAAGCCTGTAAAAAAATGTTTAACCGAAAAACGGTGGCTTATCTTAATGGCACATTGTATATGCCAAATTCTGCAATACTGACTGATTTCATAGACTATAAATATGTGTATGAATCATACGATCTTGAATTTAAAATTGTGTCAGGTGAGCCGCTTCGGTTTGAACTAACAAAGGCAGAGCACTTAGCCGATAATGATGATCCACATACTGCAATTTATTCTCTCATGGAAAACAATCCGGATTATAAATTCAGACCGCTGAATGTATTGTATGTGAATGAAAAAGACCATCTTTTAAAATATGGTGTCACACTCAAACAAATCAGTAGCGACCCCTACGTCTTTGAGGTTTCACTGCTGTATCTTGATTCTGCACGAGATTTTCATACGAATAAAGATGTCACGCTCCTGTATCGTAAAAGCTACTATTGAATAATTTTTCTATGAAATGGTATTTTATTTGTTATAATTGACGCTCACACTCGTTCCGGTACGAATTTACCGGTCCTTTGCTGATTAGGTATACATGATCAGCGGACTTGCTGTGAGCTGATAAGTGCAAGTTTATGCAGCTTGATATCCCGTGTTAGAACACTACTCTAGCAAAACAGAAACACACAAAACTGGGGATTATTTACGGATACGCTGGTGAGCGTATAATTTCACATTTGTGAGCACCACTCTCGATTCAGTACCGGTTAATATTTTTTATTTTCAGGTACTGAATTGCTCAATTTTTTCCACAATTCCTGTGGATAACTTCTGAATAAATGC
>Ga0256844_10000549_pt1 | contig 14518 bp, 6 predicted proteins | sample MusselsmetaG_FD_189100 | JGI IMG/M metagenome (GOLD analysis project Ga0256844, IMG submission 189100) | Mussel associated microbial communities from hydrothermal vent at the East Pacific Rise, Pacific Ocean - Mussels | ecosystem: Host-associated > Mollusca > Shell > Unclassified ... | reverse complement strand
AAATGCTACTATTAAAAGAAAAACTAAATCTAAGGGTTCATTTCCTACTGTGGAGTCTGCTTTTAAAGTCATGTATCTCGCTACACAGGCTCAACAAGAAAAATGGAATATGTCTAGTATTAGGAATTGGTTTGAAATTTATCCTCAACTTAGTATATTTTTCAGTGAAATTATGTCAAAATATACGAAGTGATTATAGGATAGAAGGTGGGTTTACACAGTTTATTTTACACTCTCCACCCGTATTTACTATTAAGTCACAAATAATTACTATTTAACATTAAATAAAACTTTCCTGCTCAATACTTCTTCATATCCCACAAATTTTTTTACTTGTAAAATATATTTTCCTCTTTTGACTTTCCAATCATATGATTCATTTTTTGTTGTTGCAATCAAAATACTATTTAAATACCATTCAATTTTTATAAGATTTTTTACCTTTGAAACTTGAAATTTATAGTACTCGAGTTCATCTGGGATTCGAGGGTCCTTAGCTAAAATTAAATTTTTACTTGGTGCAATTATTTTAAATTCTTGTATAAACTTCTTAATACTAGTTTGTTTACTCTTGTGTATAAAATAATCATCTATCATTTGACATGGACTATCAATATTTTCTTGAATACAAACCCTTTTCTTAATTAAATCCTTACTCAGATATAATGCTTTTGGATCCCGACCTTGATTTAAATATGTAAACACACCCCTTAATACACCTGCTGGTCCTATAGATCCTGTAACTTTATTCATACTTTGATAATCTAAATTTCCAAACCAAACACCAATAGTATACTTATCATCAAACCCTATAGTCCATGCATCTCTATAATCACTTGATGTACCTGTTTTAATAGCTGTTTGCTGCGGAAAATTTAGAATAGAATTCATACCAAATTCTTTTGCTCTTGCTGTAGAGTCAGATAATATATCTGCTATTAAGCTTGCTATTTTTTCTGATATTATTTGTCTTCCTTTTTTATCTTTTCCTGAGTTTTGAATCACATTAATTTTATCAAATTTTCCCATTCTTGCAAATACTGAGTATGCTCTTGTTAATTCATATAAACTTACTTCTGAATTACCTAAAGCTATTCCATCTCCATAGTAATTTGGATATTCATTTAAAGTAGATATTCCAAAACTATGTAAAGAATTTAAAAAAGTTTCTACTCCTACAAATTGAATAGTCTTAATCGCTGGTATATTTAAGGAGTTTCCTAATGACTGTCTCAGTGTGATAAGTCCATAGTTATTATTACTGTAGTTATGATAACTGTGTATTCCTAGTCCTACACTTTCTGACAATGGAGAATCATCTATTAATGTAGTTGCTTCCCAACCTTTTTTTAATGCCTGTGCATATAAAAATGGCTTTAACGTAGATCCCGGCTGTCTTGCAACTAATACTGAATCATAGCTATTAAATTGTTTATTCTTTTGCCCAGCATAAGCTACAACCCAAGATAACACTTTGTTTGTTTGATGATCTATTACTATTACTGCTCCATTATGAACATTCTTATCTTTAAGAGCATCAATTTTATTATTTAGTATCTTTTGAATAAAATTTTGATAATCAAGATTTAGTGTTGTATGGATGATTAATTTCTCTTTTTCAAAAGTATTTAATTGAGATGAAACAAAGCTGATAAAATGACTTGTATCTGTACTATTCCTTGCTTTTGAAATAGATAATGATGCATCTTTAATATTCTTAAATTGATTTGTAGTTATTTTTTTTTCAAGATACAGTTTGTAAGCAAGTGTAGCAATTCTTTTATCTAAGCTTTTTTTATTCTTTACAGGATCATACCATTTTGGAGAGCGAATAAGCACTACCAATGCCAAAATTTCTTTTTCGTTAAGTGTAACTAAATCTCTATTAAAGTAATACAGAGCTCCTTGCTGAATACCTCGTCTATTTGCTGCATAAGGAACTTGATTTACATAAAATTGAAGAACCTCTTCCTTCGTAATATTTTTTTCTAACTTTTCTGCTTCAAATCCTTCTATCCATTTGGACCATAATGTTCTAGGTCTTGGATGTAACATACGAACAACTTGCTCAGAAATTGTACTTGCCCCTCTAATCCATTTAAAGGCTTTTAGATTCTGGTAGATGGCATTTATTCTTGCAGAGTAATCAACTCCATGATGAGTATAAAAGCTTTTATCTTCAGCTACTAGTAATGCTTTTAAATACAACTCTGGTAACTCATATATTTCAACTTGATCTATAATGTTCCAAGTATTCTTATATGTACTATTTAGCCGTTTACCTGAAGCATCTAAAAAAAACTGTTTTTTATGTTTTAAATATAGATGTTCAAAACTTTCTGGCATATCTCTGATTTGGGTAATTGTAGCATAAACGAATACTACAATTAGACTGATAAGAATGGAAAATATTACTTTCTTTTCAAAAATATTACTCATTACTTATATGTAACTTAGCTGGTAAACTTTTACCATATATATCTGGATCATACATCTCTTCTGCATGTGTTGGCATAACTGTATAATCACCTTGAGCTATTGCTTGTGCAGTATATAATAAATGATAATTACCTGCAGGCAAATAATCTGAATAAAATCTAGCACTATCATGTCTTAATTCTTTATGATAGAAACTCCAATTATATCTTCCATAAGAAGACCAATCAGAAAAATGAAACCACCAGGAATCTTTAACAACTTGAAACTTGCCTTTTGAAGCATCAATAACTGATGTTGTCGCTAATTCACTATTTATTGGTTCTAATCCACCAGGGATAGGATCATTTAAAACAACATAATTTCTAGCGGTTGGTAAACTGACAAAAAGGTCAATCCTTACTATTTCACCTTGTTTTAAAGTCATTGGACTTTGTAAAATCTCAAATTTTCCATTTCTTTCTACTGAGTATTCTCTTCGAATCTCAATTCCAGAATTTACTCTATTTGCATTTTCTTCTTTTGGAGCATATGAAATTCTAGATGTATAATATAATCTACCTGAACCAACTTTAGATATATCTAATGAAGTCTTTTTTCCAATATCATTTTTTTCTAACTCAGTAAATATTTCTGAACTTTTATCTGTTTTGGATGAAAATTCAACTTCACCTATCTCTTCATTATCATATCGAACTTTCACATTCATATCAATTGGTTCAGTCTCATAAACTTGAGCATAATCAACTAGAGCTTTCATACAAAAACTATTCTCCTGAGTATTTTCCCAATGATCTTTTTTACCTCTAGTCTGTGTAATTGTTCGTACTAGTTTTGGTGCAATGCCTTTAACTTGTTTATGAAGGTCGGTATCTTGTTCTGCTGCAACTATAGTAGATAAAATTGCACAATTGGTTCTCATTGGTGTTGCCAGTAAATAAGCTGATCCATTGTCATAAACTTCATTGAATTGAAACTTACCTGCACTCTGTGTTGAGGCAGATAATATAGAACCTAATACCTCTTTTTTTATCTCTTTATCAATACCGTGTACATTAATAAGTGCCTCAAGATAATTTGCTTTTCCAAAAAGACTCATACTTTTATAATGTCTATAATAACGGGACACATCATCTTTTGTAATGTCTCCTGATTTACTCAAGGCATTTAGGGCTACTGATCTAACAGTTGCACTCATTCCAACAGAGTAGTTTGAAGGAAAAGCTTCTTTTCTTAACATATTGTTTAGATAATCGACAAGCTTCTTTTCAACATTACTTGGAACTAAATAACCATTTTGCTTAAGCCATGAAAACTCTAAAGCTGTATATGCTGATAAATATGGACTAACATATTCATTGGATCCTTTCCAAAATGCCATTCCACCGTTTGAAGCTTGAAAAGAAGTTGAATCATTAAGCATTGTTTGAGTAAGTTTTTTAGAACCTTTCCAGTTAAAATCTTTAGAAATATACTTATTTAGCTTTTGATAATGTGCTGCTGCAATAGCTTTTGTAAGACGTTGTTCCCAACACCAATAAGGATAATCTTTTATATATTTAAATGCTCCATCTACATTGGATATTACACTTGTTGATAACACGACACCTACTGAACCGACATTCGGAATAATTCCTATTGGGACTTGAATACTTTCTGATATATTACCATCTACAAATGATCCAAAGTTAGCCATTGTTTCAAGTGAAGATCTTTTATTAACAGTCAACTTATGAATTGTACTATCTGAATCATTCTTATCACCAGCCGTTATTTTAAATGTTAAAACTCCATCACTTTTAGTTGTGATTGGAATATAAACATTTTTTCTTTCAAATGCAGCCAATTTAAAATTAAATACTTTTGAACGAATTTTTTCATCTAAACCAGATACATCAATAGTAACTTTAAAGTCTCGTATTTTATCTGTTCTGTTCATAATATTAAATCCAGCACTAAAAGTATCTCCTTCTAGTACTTGATTCGGCATAACAGGTCTTACTTCTGTTGACTTATTTGTTTTGAATGTATTTGTTCCAATACCCATGGTATCATTTTTCCCAACAGCAAGTACAATTACTTTCCAGCCAGTTAAATTATCTGGTACTTTAAAATTGACTGTTGCATCACCATTTTTATCAGTTAGTATATGAGGATTCCAATAAGCGATATATTTAAAATCATCTCTTAGAGTTGTTAATGAAGTAGTTTTACCACCATCTCCACCTTGATTAGCTCCCTTCTTCTCAAATTTTTGTCGTCCTATTAAGCGGCTAATCATACTAAAGTTTGTTACATCTAATGAGTCCAAAGAATTAAAACCTAAATATGGATTGTAGTAAGCTTTCCCTTTTTTATTTAAGGCATATACAGATTCATCTATAACTATCACAGCTAACTCATAGGTATCTTCTTTTTCTTGTATTTTTTTCTCTACATGTAGAGAAATTTCTACTGAACCTTGTGGAGCATAAACCTTTTTGTTTGTTTCAATCTTAACATTTAATTCTTTATATTTATCCTTAACAATTGTACGTGTATATCCCATTCTATAACTAGGTTTACCCAAGTCTACAATTCCTTCGCCTAAAGGTTTCTCTATACGAGGTGAAACAACAGTTACACTCAAATAAAATCCAGGTAAATATTCTGCCTTAATTGGAACTTCAATAACAGGTGTTCCTGTTTCTAATGTTTGAACCCAAGAATCTAAAACACCATATCTTTCTACTGTCACTAAGGCTTTTGCACCAGGAAAAGGATTTTTAATAAGATATTTAGCTGTTTGTCCTATTTTGTATATATTATTTTCTGGAATAATTTGTAATGTTGAATCATTACTTTGATCCCATACAATTGATCCTTGACCACTCACCCATGCATTAATGGTGCTAGTATGTTTTCGGCCTTTAGTATCTTTAATTGTTGCAATAAATTTATAACTACCAATATTTTGCGGTGTGAAGACACATTTACTAGTATCTAATGTTGAATTAATTGAGCATGAACTTTCACTTACCCATTTAGAAGAGTTAACAGTTACAAATGCATTTCCTGCACCCTTCACTCTTGAAGATTTATATTCTTTATATTGAATATCAACCTTAACCAGTGTTCCTTTTTTAGGAATCCCTGCTTCATTAACCACTAGAACTTTAAGAAATGATTCTTCATCTTTAGAGTAAATCCATTTCGAATTTTTTAAACCTACAAATCTATCCACTTGAGAATATTGAGATTTAATATTGGACGCAATATATTTCCCTCTTTCATCCTTTACTGAAGTTTCAACAAATAGTTCGCCATAGTCAACTCCAACATCTTTCAATGTATATTCTGTACTTAATTCACCTTTCGAATTTAACTTTTCTTTTAAATTGAAAAGTTCTACTTTCCTTCCATCATTACTTCCAAATCTAAACCCTTTTGCTAATGTATGTTCTGATCTAAAAGTTTTCTCAAATATATGTCCTGTTACTCTTGCTTCAGTATTTCCATAAGGGCCTCCAGAGTACATTGAAGCAATTGAAGTAACCTTGACTTTATCACCTATTTCAAATGAATCACCATTAAGGTCTGTTTTTACACTAAAAGCAGCTGGTGTAAAATCACTTACAAGAATACTCATTGTTTTCCATGAATAGTTCAATGAAACATCACCTACTTTTCTAACTTGTTTTAGTGAAAAAATATACTTTCCTACAGCTCCTTGCTTTGGAATCCTAAAATCAGCAGAAAAGCTTCCATAATCATTTAGTGTTAATGATTTATTGTCATAAACTAATTTGCCTAATGGGTCAGTTACTTGTAATGAGAGATTATATTTGTCTGGACTGATTAAATTTGTATTGTTTTGGTCTCGAACATAAATTTTATATTGAACATTATCGCCAAGCTTATAAACACCTTGAGCTGTTGTTCCCCAAGCTTTTGCATGGTCACCATACTTATGCATTGATGAATATGTACCATAACTTCTAATTTTAAAATTATTATCTAATGGCAATAGGGCTATATCATTGTCTTTTTCAACTTTTATAAAAAATCTTTTATCTGATTGAGACAGCCAACCTAAATCTTTGAGTTGTTTGTCAATTTCTTCTGTTCCAGGGAAGTGTACTAATCCGTTATCGTTTGTAATTCCTGTATACGGTAGTGTTTTTAATCCTATTATATCATGTAGGTACCCACTCATTAGTGTAATTTTTGCATTTACAATAGGTTTTGCATGAGCAAAGTCTGTAAGCCATATTAATGAATTGAAATGACCTAGTTTTGCATGAACCTGAAATGGTGTCACTTGTGCGAATAGTGGACGAGGGTAGTCTTTTTGTATACTTTTTGTTATAACTTTTCCATAGATAATACCAGAGTTACCATCTAATATTTTTCTTATTCCCATCTTATTTTTATATTCTAAGTCTTCAATATCTTGAGTAGGAATTTGTACGGTAGTTTTACCATAAACATTGTATGCTTGCATTTTACTATATTGAAAAGTTATATCATCTATATTTGTTGCATAAAGAGGGATATCACTATCTATATTTTTTTCAAGTACTACATTCCTATGATTAAGTCTTAAACGAGGGTCTCTATGATCCATAGAAAATGTTTTATAAACTTCTTCTTTTAATGCTCTATCAAATTCATCTTTAAGACTCATTGCTCTTATATTTGTTACATAATATCTAAATGCTTTTAATCTTCCTGGTAGCCATACAGTATACTTTTGATCTTTTCTATGTTCATATGATAGTTCACTGTAATTATATTGATTTGACCATGGATCAAAGTCTTTCTTCCCAGCATTTAAGAGAGGTGTTAAATTTAACTTCTCTTTGAATTCCAACGGAAGAACAGGTGAAGAAAAAACATAACCTACCCTACTTTGAGGATTACATTTATCAGTTTTTTTATTTCTACTACAAGTAAAACCTAGATACTTAAATTCAGGAAAGGTATGTACAGTTTCTATATTTTGGAACTTTCCCTTTAATGGTCCAAGAGGTGTTGTTAATCCGCTTTTAGCAATTATTCCTACAGATTCATTTAAACCAAGTCCCTCATTTGGAGCGATTATCCATTCTTGTTTAGCAGTAATAGTTGAACTCATACTTCTTATATATTTTATTACAGTCGTTTCAGCATTTTTTATTTCAATAGCATCAATAGTATGAATAGGTATAGATTGATTAGTTTTTGCAAAATGAATTTTATTCTCAACCGATTCTTTAGTTACAGGCATATTAAAATAAAGTTTGATATATGGGAGATCTGGCTTTACCCAAGTTTCCATTCCTTGATATGATATTGTCGGTAAAATAGTCGTAAATAAATGTTTATAAGTATTATTAATATAGAATTCATCTTCTTTTGATACATGTTCGTTAACAATAATTTTATATGTAGTAGCAGGTTTTAATTTGTCTTTTTCTGAAAGTTTACAAGCCAAAGCCGAACGACTAATCCATCTCCATTCACAATCTAATACTGGAGAGATATCTATATTTATATCACTACTTAAGCGATCCATTTTCCCAAGTGGAACTACATCATCTGAAAATTGAAATACAATTTCATTTGAAATTGGTATATCTTCTCCAGCAGAAGGTGTAACACGCAATATACTTGTCTTCAGCATTCCTGTTTTATCAATATTCTCTGTTGAACCCTCATTGTCATTACAACTGGTAAACACTAGCACTAAAAAAGCAAGTATATATATTCGTAACATTTTAACACCTATGTATTATATTTAATAATTATAAGTATAACATATAATGCCCCTAAAAATCAAGACAACAATTCTAAAGATTTAATTTCATAAGCAACTGTTATCTTACCCTACATTTTTCAGATATTCAAGATAGACATTCATTGGTTTTCTATAATCTAAACTTGAGTGAAATCTCTTAAAATTGTATTTATAAATATATGCTTTTACTCCTTCTTTTAAATCTCGAATAGTTTGATAGTCATTGATGTAAATATTGCCGTGTTTGAGTGTTCTAAAAAATCTTTCAATCACTATATTATGGATACTTCTTGCTTTCTCATTCATTGATATTTGGATCTCGTGCTTTTTCAGTAAATTTGTATGCTCGCAGCTGCTGTATTGACTACCTTGATCAGAATTAAATATTTTAGGTTTAGGATATTTTGCAAGAGCTTCTTCAAGAACATCTGTTGCAAGTGTTACATCCATTGAGTTGGATATTTTATATGCAAGTATAGCTTTAGAATGCCAGTCAATAACAGCTACTAAATACATAAATCCACCATTGATACGAATATAAGTAATATCTCCGCTCCATACTTCATTTGGAGTAGGTACATAGACAGTATTTTTCTTACCAACTCTAGTCCAATACTTTTTGAGAAGATATTCATATATTTTATGTTCTTTATTTTTAATGCTTGTGAGCTTCTTTTTGCTTGGATAGATCGCTTGAATACCGAGTATACCCATATATGTTAAAACTCTATTTCTACCAATTGCATAGCCATCTTCTTTGAGTTGTTCATAGATGAATCTATAACCATACTCTGAATTTTCAGTAGCTATCTCATCAATTTTATGAAGCAACCTTATTTTTTCTTGGCTCATTGGCACTGATTGATAGTAAAAACTACTTCTACTTATACCAAGGCTTTCGCACTGCTCTGACACAGATATATTATTATGCTTAGACTCAATCAGAGACTTTTTATTATCAAAGTCCAAGCTCTTTAACTTTCCCGCTGTCCACTCCGCTTTGATAGTTGCTTTGCCAAGTGCTTTTGCTAATCCATCATTTTCAGTTTTTAGTTCTTCTATCTCATCTCGATATGCTTTAGTCGCTCCAGCAACATCAAACGCAAGTGAAGCATTCTCTAAAAATTGAGTTTTCCATTTACTCAACGATTGAGAAGTGATTTTATACTTACTGGCTATTTGACTTGTTGTCATATCCTCTTTTAACATTTCTAAGACTATTTTTGTTTTTTGTTCAGCAGTATATGTCTGCCCTTTTTTTCTACTCATAATTTATCTCCATTATTCTTACTTATTTTAGCTTTTTTGAAAATAAATCTTACTAAATTACTGTCTTAGATTTTAGGGGCATTATAGTTGCCATATTTACGAATACTAGATTTAGAATAACCCAATGTATCTAACCAACTAGCAAGTGAAATGACGAGGTTTGAACACGATAAATTTGGAAACTTAGCTTCTGCTCAATATCAAGACAACACTTGGGATTATAAATTACCTGATGAAATAGGAAATCTATTTAAAACTAAAGATAAAACAGATCGTATTTACGGTAAAGCAGGACAACTACTAAAAGACGAAAATTATACCTATACCTATGATGAAGTAGGAAACTTAATCCAAAAAACATCTCCCTCTAAGATATGGAGTTATGAATGGAGCCAAAACGGAATGTTACAGACTGTAATTCGTCCAGATAAAAATAAAGTATCCTTTACTTATGATGCCTTAGGAAGGCGGCTTACCAAAACATACTTAGATCAAACTATCCATTTTGTTTGGGACGGAAACATACCCTTACACCAATGGACAGCTCCCATTAACCAAACTATAACAAGCATAAACAACAAAGGAAAACTAGAACTAAACATACCCAAAAACCTAACTACTTGGATATTTGAAGAGGGTACATTTGTACCCCAAGCCAAGTTAATAAATGGTAAAAGTTACAGTATAATAACAGACCACCTTGGCACACCTTTTGAAGCTTATAGCGAAAATGGAGAAAAAGTTTGGAGCTGTAACTTGGATATTTATGGAAAAACACGTAAATTTACAGGCGAACGTTCTTTTATACCTTTCCTCTTTCAAGGGCAATATTACGATGAAGAAACAGAATTAGCCTATAATAGATTTAGATATTACAACCCTGATACAGGTGGTTATATCTCAAAAGATCCAATCTCAATAGCTGGTGGGCTTAATTTATATGCTTATGTAAGTGATTCTAACTCTCAATTAGATGTTTTTGGTTTAATGCCTTTTACCCCAAAACCAATAACAGATGGAAGTGTCTTTAGAGGTGTAACATCAGGTCAGCCTCCTTTTTCTCCAAGTCCAAGTGATTTAGCTAATGCTTCAACTCATCCTGGAATATCATCTAAACCTAAATTAAACTCACAAGCAAATAAATTTTTCGATAAAATAGGTGCTGAAGTAAGAGAAGTAGAAGTATCTAAATTGAAAAATTTATCAGTGATTCAAGACGGTAAAGCTCACGCTAGTATAATGCCTTCGGATGATTATTTGAAGAAAAATAATATGTCTATGACGGAAGCCTTAGAAGATTGGGCAAAAGGTGGAGACAATCATAAATTAAGTAAAGAACTTAAAGGAGCTTCAAAATGCTTATAATTAATAGGTTAGAAATAATTAACAAACATAAAGATTTACATAAATTTATTTCAGATTTATTCAATGATTTAGATAGAGAGTCATTGGCATTATTAAAAAAAACAAAATTTATTAATAATGTTGTCAAAAAGACAACTGATTTAGGAGTATGTTATCCCACAAAAAAGAATTATAAAACACTATATTATAGTTTTGCATATACTTTTTTTGAAGATATAGAAGATAAATACGGAGGAAGAGACAATGATGTTATTCTATTGTTATCAATAAATTTTTATAACGAAAAATATTTTGTCATTTCAAGAGAAATTGGAACATTGAAAGATGACATCGAATATAATAATAGTGATAGATTATTTGCCTTAGAAAATAATGTAAAGAAAGAAATTCTTTTAATGAAAAATGATTTTTTAAATTACTTAACTGAAATTATTGTTGAATATAAAAAGTAAAGGACCTATTAATCACAAAAGAAAAGTAACCATTTTGGTTGCTTTTTTCATTTTAAAACTCCGTTTTAACCCATAAAATAGAAACTTATCAACATTTACACTTCCTGTTTCAACTTCTTTATTTAAAGTCGTTTACGCCCTTTCTTACCCCCTTTTCTTTTTTTTCTGTATTTGTAGTATTTAGGCGTTTATTTCGCCTACGGAAAGGGGTAAAAAAAAGCCCAAAAAAGAAAAGATAAAAAGCCCAAAAAAAGATAAAATAGAAAGGTGAAATAATAGTAAAAAACTGCAAATAATAGCCAAAAAAAAGTCCAAAAACAGATTGAAATAATAAATTACAGAAATCTATAAAACGGACTTTTAAAACACTTAAAAAACGAGAAAAAGCCCTTTTTTGCTTCGCAAAAATAAAAACCAATTAACACGCCAAAGGCGAGAAAAAAAATACTGCAAAGCAACGTAAAAAAAAGAGAAAGCCCAACCGCAAAGCGGTAAAAAAAGCCAAAAAAAAGTACTGCAAAGCAGCACCAAATTTGTATTTAAAGTAAAAAAAGAAAAGCCCTAAAAAAGCAATATTTAAGTGTTTTTAAAGTGTTGGTTCTTAAAATACAATACAAATTATTAGCACAAAATAAATACTATAAAAACCACCTTAAAAACCGAATAAACAACAATAAAAAAGCTCAAAAAAAAGCATTGTAAATAAGCCAGTTTTAGACTAAAACATCTGTTGCAATTTGCCACAAAAAACCAACTGCAAAGCGAAAAAAAAGCCAAAAAAAAAGTACTGCAAAGCAGAACAAAATTTATATTTAAAGTAAAAAATAAAGCCCAAAAGCCGAAAAATTGAGTTGTAAAGATTGATTTAATCTATTAAAAAAAGGTGTTTTAAGAAATAGAAATTAGTCAAAAAAAGTTCAATATTTAAAATACAAAAAACTCAAAAAGTAATTATTGATTTAACAGCAATATAAATCAAGTTTTTAGATCTTAAAAAGTCAAAATATCGCAAAAAAATTAGATAAAAAATTGGCTGAATATCCGCAAAAAAACTTCTAAATAAGCCGATTTTAAACTAAAATAATTGTGGTAATTACGACACAAGACCCCAACCGCAAAGCGGTAAAAAAAAGCCAAAAAAAAATACTGCAAAGCAGCACAAAATTTGTGTTTAAAGTAAAATAAAAAGCCCAAAAAAGCACTATTTAAGCGTTTTAAAAACCTTGTTCCTTAAAGTACAATACAACATTATTAGCACAAAATAAACATTAAAAAGAAGCCCTAAATTGAGCCGTAAAGTTTAATTTATTCTATTAAAAAACGGTGTTTTAAGAAAATATAATTAGTAAAATTATTGCCAAAAATAAACGCACTAAAAACCCGAAAAAACTGAACCATAAAAGTTGATTTAGTCTATTGAAAAATGGTTTCTAAGAAATTGTAATTAGTGAAATTACCCCAAAAAAAAGCACTAAAAATAAGCCGATTTTAGGCTGAAATATCTGTGGCGATTCGCCACAAAAGCCCAACCGCTAAAGCGGTAAAAAAAGCCAAAAAAAAATACTGCAAAGCAGCACAAAATTTGTGTTTAAAGTAAAATAAAAAGCCCAAAAAAGCACTATTTAAGCGTTTTTAAAGTGTTGTTCCTTAAAGTACAATACAAACTTATTAGCACAAAATAAACGTTAAAAAGAAGCCCCAAATTGAGCCGTAAAGATTGATTCATAGTATTTAAAAACGGTGTTTTAAGAAATTGTAATTAGTAAAATTATTGCCAAAAATAACACACTGAAAAGCAGATAAAAAAGAGAAATCCCAACCGCAAAGCGGTAAAAAAAGCCAAAAAAAAGTACTGCGAAGCAGCATCAAATTTGTATTTAAAGTAAAAGGGAAAGCCCAAAAAAAGCACTATTTAAGCGTTTTTAAAGTGTTGGTTCTTAAAGTGCAATACAAACTTATTAGCACAAAATAAACGTTAAAAAGAAGCCCCCAAATTGAGCCGTAAAAATTAATTTATACAATTTAAAAACGGTGTTTTAAGAAATTGTGGCTTAATGAAAATTTCGGGGGTCTAAATAATCAATTTTTCTTATAACTTACTAGATAATCATCGACCATTTTTAACTTCAAGCTTTTACTAAATCCATTATGTATTTTTAGTAGTTTTTTCATCGGAGAAAATACTCCACCATCTATTGCATTTGTAGTATTATGAATCTTAATATTTTTCTCATTCTTGTAAGTAAAAAGATAAGGTAGATTTGTTTTTAAACTCTTGTATGCTGATACAAGTTTTTGATGAGTGAATGATTCTTTTAAAGTTTCATGGTTCATCGTCTTTTCTGCTAAAAAGACTTTATGCTTTTCGTACCATTCATTTAGTTTTTTTGTAAAAATAGTTTGAGTTGTTGATGTAAGGTTATACATAATTTTTTGTAGATCCTTACCTGCTTCTAATCTCGGATGCATAGTAATATACCTTTGTATTACTTTCTTTTGATGAAAGTGGCACATCTGTACTGGATGATCTTTAAAAGCCTTGTATAAGCCTCTCTTCCCATCAATTATGATTGCTTTGATTTCATATCCAATATCTAAAAGCTTTTGAAGAAGTTGCTTATAATCTTTTGTTAGTTCACTCTGTACATGTTTCCAAATAAGAACTTCCTTGGATAGAATATCTTTAAAAACTAAAGTCCCAAGCTTATCTTTTTTCTTACCGTAAAAAGTAGCATCACAAACTATAACTACAGCTCTTGGGTTATGTAGTTTTTCAATAGGTTCATATTCAAATATTTGTTTTCTAATCCATGGAATACTACGATTATAATCTTCAGCTAAATGGAGAAGAACCTGTCTCCTGTAAATATACTTTTTGAAGATAATTTCTTGTAGGTTTTTTGGTCTTCTTTTGGATTGAAATTTCTTATTACAATCATTGCATTTATATCGCTGAATACCTCGTCTTATTCCTATCTTTTTCGTGTTATTTTTTTGACAATTTGGACATATTTTCGCAGTTTTTTACAGCCATTTATAAATAAACCTTTGTTTACTCCCACTATACCATACTTTTAAGCACTTTTTAGACCCCCGAAATTTTCATTAAGCCTCTTTTTTCTCTTTGAGTTTTTCTATCTCTTCTTTAGAAATTTTTAGATTGCTACTGTTCTTGTCCTCTTTGTCTAAGGTCTCTAGTATAGTTAGATAATTTTTTATATCTTCATCTATTTTAGCT
>Ga0256844_10000548_pt1 | contig 14544 bp, 8 predicted proteins | sample MusselsmetaG_FD_189100 | JGI IMG/M metagenome (GOLD analysis project Ga0256844, IMG submission 189100) | Mussel associated microbial communities from hydrothermal vent at the East Pacific Rise, Pacific Ocean - Mussels | ecosystem: Host-associated > Mollusca > Shell > Unclassified ... | reverse complement strand
AAGCGTCCAATCTTAGACAATTTGCCTATTCAATTGCCCTACGATTTTAACAGCAATGCGACTCTTTATCAGCTAATCGAAATCATTGTTCTGCAACAAGTTGCTGATTTCAATTATAAAAGAGAAGGAGATAATTTGCTGCCTTATCTCAGTCAGTCTCAAATGCTAGCCTTGAAAGAAACTGGTAAAATTGGTTTTGGTGATGTTTATAATACCAAAACCGTTGAGGTAGAAAAAGCTGTTATAGACGCAGTTCAAGCTTTTGAAGATGGTTTATATTTCGTTTTTGTTGATGACAAAAAAATTGAAAAACTGGATGATAATCTCGACTTAAAAGCCGATTCTAAAGTTTTTTTTCTACGCCTGGTGGCACTTACTGGTGGTTATTGTTAATAAGGTAACAAAATGATTTCAAAAGAAGACGCACACAAAATTATCGAACAGCACCAAATAAAAGACTTGGATAAGGTACGCATTAACAAACTTTCTAAGTTGCCCCAAGCCTTAAAACACCTTGGCATGTTGATTTTGGAAGAATCAGAATCGGAGGATTCTGAACGTGATTGGGAGAAGCGGGAGAGATGCAAAAAGGAACTTGCAGAATTGCTCAAATCGAAAAAAAACCAATGGCAAGGAAAAGATTTCCAAGTATTACAAGCCATTTTCGGAGAAATGGCTGAATACATTAGACTTGCTTGGCATTTGCAAACTAAACTGGCTTACCAAGCGAACTGGTATAGGCGTTCATTTCGCTCTCCGAATAATCCCTTACAAACCTTTGAAAAAAAGCTTGATTGGTTGATGATACTTCCTAATCAACTGATTTATGACTTCAAGATAGCTGACTATGCCCGTTATCTTGGTTATTTCGGCGGTTATTACGATAACTACAGTCATTTGCTGGCGGCTGTGATTGATTCTGGAACGGCTGAAGGTGATGCGGTTTTTAAGATTCTCCTTGATACTATTTATGATCGTGATGAAATTGCTTGCGTCTCTCGTAATGGTATTAAAGCCTTATTGTTATCAAACAAGGAGGATGGATACCAAGCGGTGGAAAAATTGCTGATTTCCGCACAAAGACAAGAGGGTTTGCGGCAAAGCGTGCTTGAATCTCTGGATGAAACCCACCCCAGCGCACTTAAGAGAATGATGAAGCTGATAATTGATAATAAATTGGCTCGTTTCAGTTCAGTCGTCAGGGCGGTTGGTGTTTGGTTTGGATTCGGTTGGGAAAGTGAACGAGAAAAAACTATTTACAAAGTATTAGAAAACGGTTGGTATTTTTTAGAAAATCCCGAAACCATTCCCACTGCTTTGGATAATCCTGATAACCTCATAGTATTTACGGCACTTTGGGCGAAAGGCGTTGATGATATTGAGCAAACTTTTCCCTTAGTCGAAAAGCTACTAGAAAACAAAAATGTGGAAAAAAAACTGCTAGGCTTGTATTTTCTGCAACAAACTAGTATTCATTCCGAGATGCAACGTTTAGCTTTGCCATTGCTTGAGTACGATAATTTGAAAGTCGCCAGTTTGGTTTTAACCAACATCGCCACCATTTCTGAACAAGATTATCCCGATATTTTCACAAAACTAGAAGCTTTATTGCAGCGTGTACCGCAAAAAGGCGTTTCTTATCCAGCCCAAGCATTTTCATGGTTATCTCTCCACATTAAGCCTGATGATATTTTCAAATTGATGCTCAATGTGACTAGAAAAAATAATCCAGAACGCATTATCCCCTATATTCAACAAATGGGTATAGATAATAGGCAATCTGCCGCTGGGATGTTATTCGAGCTTAAAAACTACACACCAGCAATCAGAGAAACCGTCTTTAAAATGCTGGGAGATAGGGGGGAATATGTTAGACAACTAGCTTTCAAGGCGGTTGAAAAATTGGATTTGGCAGAGAATGAAATTTTGCAAGTGGAAGCTCTTCTAGTTAAAAAAGCCGCAAGTTTACGCAAAGGCTGTATCAAAGCCTTATTACGGCAAAACGATGCCCTATTGTTAGAAAGTGCGAAAAGATTACTATTCGCAAAAAAAGCACCGCAACGCTTAGCTGGCTTAGATATATTATTACAAATGAAGAAAGCCGAACGTACCACGGAGGCGGTTGGTGAGCTTGCCAGTGAATTTGGCACGAAAATATCAGCTAAAGAACAAATCTTGCTGGATGATATTTTGAGTGAAACAAAAGAGGAACTTTCTTTTAATAATGCCTTGGGTTTAATCAATCCAAATACACTTTGTCATTCACCTGAACCAGAACAGATGATTGATTTAAGTGTGGATTTGGAACTAGTCCAACAAGAATTGCAAAAATTAGATAATTTGTTTGAAAAGAACAAGGACTATGAGTACGACATTGTTGAATGGAGTATTACCAGTAAAGTACTTATTGGAAACAAGTTTCCAAAGATTAATGAGCTGCCACAAAGTTACAAAAATGCAAAAGAGGCATTTGCCAAACTGCCATTAAGCGAAGTGTGGAAAAAATGGTGGGAAGAAAGTCAGCTAGATATTTTCGATATAACTAAACTTTCAATCGGCTCTTATGAATCCTACAATTACGAATCAAGTCCTCATTGGATTCAGGAACTTATCAGGAAACATTATGTAGGTGCTATTGTAGATAATTTCCACTACAAGCAACAAATCACTACACTATTAAAGTGGATAAAGGCAACTTTATTTTCCGAACAAGTTATTGATTTTTTGCTTAATGCTACTGAAACTGTTTTTGCTTCTATTCCTAGATCTGAACTGAATAGTAAGATAGGCAGAAAAGGTTATTATGGTGAAGATGAAACTTGGCGTGAATCTTCTTCATTAAGCCACTGGGAAAAGATAGTTATTGGCACTTACAATGACAAATTGGAGAGAGTTCATTGGACAGACAAGCAAAAGATACGCCTGTGGCATTTACTCAATTGGAAGTATCACTCCGCCAAAAAGAAGCATGGCATCATCCAACCACCACTGCGGCTTTATCTGGATGCCGTTAAGCTTGGTGAAGCCAGCGAAAGCGATATTTACGATAAAATTATCCGTTCCAAAAAAGCGATGGCTGAGCTGACTGTGCCTAAACGAAGTCAATTATTTGAACAATATGATTTCCTAGAACCAATTTTGATTCAATGCCGTGATCGTGTGTTAGAGATTGAACTCAAGCGTGGTGATAGTAATACCCTCGTGACTCCATTAGCGGCAGGAATAAAATCCGTACCTGGCATTGCCTACTTGATTAAAATATTGAATGCGCTTGGTAACGACAATTTACCCAGAATGTATAATTATGAAAATAATAAAAATGGAGTTTTGGCTGATCTGTTAAAAGTTTCACATCCTGAAACCAGTGATACCCAAGCAGAATTTGATCGCGCCGTCAAAGAAGCTAAAATCGCCGAACAACGTCTAGTGGAAGTCGCAATGTACGCGCCAGTGTGGGTGACTTTTGTGGAAAAGTATTTGCGTTGGAAGGGCTTAGAAACAGCAGTTTGGTGGTTCCATGCCCATACGATGGGAGATGGTTATGCGGTGAAAAAAAAATGGGAAAAAAACATCAGCGGCTATACCCCATTGAGTGCTGAAGATTTAATTGACGGTGCTGTAGATGTGGATTGGTTTAAACAGGCTTATAAAAGCTTAGGCAAAAGCCGCTGGAATAGCGTTTATGCTGCCGCCAAATACACATCCGACAGTAATGGACATCGGCGATCGCAAATTTTTGCGGATAGTATGTTGGGAATTAATGGCATTAAACATACTCGGCAAAAAATAACCGAAAAGCGTGATAAAGACTATGTACGAACCCTTGGCTTAGTGCCTCTAAGTAAACGCAATCCGCAACAAGATGTCTTGAAACGCTACCAATTGACAAACAAATTCTTAAAAGAAAGCAAACAATTTGGCTCACAAAGGCAAACCAGTGAAGCCTTAGCCGTCAGAATAGGCTTAGAAAACCTAGCCAGAACTGCTGGTTATCTTGATCCCATTCGTTTAACTTGGGCGATGGAAATTCAGGAAATTCAAGAAATTCTTACCAAAGCCAAATCCTTGACTCTTGATGAAACCTGTATTTCTCTAGTCATTGATGAGCAAGGAAAAACCCAGTTAAGCGTCAAAAAAGCGGGTAAGCAACTGAAAAGCATCCCAGCAAAATATCGCAAAAATATAGCTGTAAAAAAATTGCATGAACACAAAAAAACGCTTGCTAATCAATATTCCAGAGCCAGAAAATCCTTAGAAGAGGCAATGAATAGAGGCGATGAATTTTCCGTAGCAGAAATTCAAGCCCTTTCACAACATCCACTGGTTTCACCGATGTTGAAAAATTTAGTGCTAGTGGTGGCAAACGAAAAATCGCTAAAAATGGGTTTTCCCGACGCAAGCTGGCAAGCCCTGATTTCACCTAATGATGAATGCTATACATTTGCAGAAGACGACAAAATTCGTATAGCCCACTGTGTAGATTTAGAAAAAGGTGGAAACTGGAGCGAATATCAGCATCACTGCTTTGTAAATCAAGGCATACAGCCGTTTAAGCAAATTTTCAGGGAATTATATCTCGTAACAGCAGATGAAAAAGCGGAAAAATCCGTATCCAGACGTTACGCAGGGCATCAAGTTCAACCCAAAAAAGCAGTGGCATTGCTGAAAAACCGAGGCTGGCGTATAGATTATGAAGATTACGAAACAGGCTTGCAAAAGGTTTATCATAAAGAAAACATGGTAGCCACCATTTACGCAATGGCAGACTGGTTTACCCCCTCAGATGTAGAAGCCCCGACTTTAGAAACAGTACAATTTCTTGATCGCAAAACCTGGAAAAATGTCCCCTTCGATAAAATTGAAGCACGCATTTTCAGCGAACTAATGCGCGATATAGACTTAGTCGTCAGTGTAGCTCATGCTGGAGGAGTCGATCCCGAAGCCAGCCACTCTACCATTGAAATGCGCTCCGTTTTGATAGACGAAACGACTAAACTGTTAGGCTTTGATAATTTAAAACTCCAAAAAAACCATGCGATTATCTCAGGAAAAATCGGCAATTATTCGGTGCATTTAGGCAGCGGCGTAGTACATCGTCAACCAGGTGGGTATATCTCCATCTTGCCAGTTCACTCCTCTCATCGCGGACGCATATTCCTACCATTTGCAGATGATGATCCGAAAACAGCCGAAATAATCTCCAAAATCTTACTCCTTGTCAAAGACAACGAAATAAAAGATCCAACTATTTTGCGGCAATTGCAGGGGTAGGTGCGAAAAACTACAAGCTTTTCCCCTGAAAGGGGATAACATACCAGCCTAGGGCAACGCCCTAGGATTTAATGTGATTCAGTATTAAGCCCTGAAAGGGCGAAACATAATAATGTTTCGCCCTTTCAGGGCTTAAATTATAAACAAATAAATCCTGGGGCGTTGCCCCAGGCTAGTATGTCAGCCCCTTTCAGGGGCAACATAACCAGAATCGGAGTGCGTAACATTAATTAAATAACTGATGTTACGCATTGAAATTCCCAATCCAGGGGCGATGCCCCTGGCTGTATTAATATCGCCCCGTTGGGGCTTATAAAAAACTTGAACATATTCACCAAATATCGAGTCTTAACCCCAAAGGGACGACATTAATATAGCCAGGGGTAAAACCCCTGGAATTTTTGGAAACAAGGTGCGTAACATGAGTTAAATCAAACATATTTCTAATTCATGGACAATATACTTGAACAACTTGATGACATTCCTTGGGCATCTCTCACCCATGCCTACGGTGCAGCCAGCGATGTCCCTGAGCTCCTTCTTGATCTCATGTCAGATGACGGGAATACAAGGGATGAGGCACAATACGAACTTTTCGGAAACATCTGGCACCAAGGCACAATCTACGAAGCTACTATATATGCAGTACCATTCCTACGCGAACTGCTTATCATGCCAGACTTGCGCGAACGAGACATGGTACTCCTCTTGTTCGCCTCAATAGCAGAAGGTCGCGGGTATTTTGAGGTTCATGCGTCTGATTTTAGTGGGGAAGCCGTTTGGCGTAAGATTCTCGCTGAACAGGGAACAAGCTTGGAGGCTAAACTTGAGCAGGAACGCAACATAGTAACAGCGGTGCGTCACGAGGTAGCGCAGGGATTGCACTTATTGATCCCAGCACTACAGGCTGAGGAAGCAGAAATCCGTGGCACGGCTGCGTCAGCTCTCCAATTCTACCCAGCGGAAAAACATAGAACTATGGAGCCACTGAAAACGGCTTTAGAAGTAGAATTGGACGATGAAGTACGGGAATATATGCGAAAAAGCCTTAATGTGCTCAGTGCGGAACCCATAGAGCAATTAGCATTATTTTAATTATATTAGCTTGGAGTGAGTGTCCGAATTCCAACATTTAAATATAGCAAATAAAAAATGTTGGACTTTCTATCGTCAGTCCAACATGCTATATAAATTATTGAAAAATATTATTTTTCCACTTTAAATACTTATATTCACGCAATCTTAACCACCACCAATAGATACCTTGTTTGACTACAATAGCTTTCGGTACCTCTGTAGGAATGCTAAATTTTAGCCCGTTTCCCATCAAGGTATATTCGCAATCAATCTGTTCTTTTGGAACAAAAGCATAACAATAACATCTGGTTTTATCAGCACTTCGTACTGCTAGATTTAGTCCAAAAGTTTTCTCAGTCGCTTTGGCATATAAAGATTTAATCTCTTTGTATCTGTCATTCTCAACTACTTTTTCATTAATATACCAAATTTTATAACCCATGATAGTATTTTTGGGTAAAATCCACGCTATGTCATGAGACATACCTTGATCGCTAATGAATTCTGCAAATCTTTGAACTGCTTCTTCAAAATTCACTTCAGTTAGGCTGTAAGAATTATATTTTTTCAAAACCAATCCTATTTCTTTATGTTTATCTTGGTTTCGGGCAATCCTAGATGATAAACACTTACTTCGTTGCCCGAAACAATGCTGATAAATTTTTCCATCAGTTCGTAGCTTTGACGACAATTCTTCTAGTCCAACATATCCGTATTACCATGGTGCCACGAACTGACTTGAAGGTTTTGACCTTTTTCTATAGTAGGTTTAGTCCCGTATGGAACTAGAGTTGTGCTAACCCACTCATCTCCATTCATTATTACAACAAAGAAGGCTTGATCCGTTATTAGGGCATTTACAATATAAATCATCTCTTCTTCATCATCTAATGAATAAGACATATAAGGATGGGAAAAACGAACCCATAAATCATCATTAGCAGTCGTGAAAATACACATCGCTCCTGCATTAGAAGCTTTAGGAGCTGGAACACAAATTTCTAATAAGCCATCATCCGTAATATCCACAAATTTTTCCCACTCAGGATAAATAGATAGCAATTTTTTTACAATTCGTTTTGCAAAACTATTTAAACACATAGAAACACACTCTTCAATCGTTATTGAGGTTTCGGGAATGACAAAGCTGGTAGCTTGGACTTCCTATCGTCAGTCCAACCTACGAGCTTAATATTTTACTCAACCTAAAAGAGCCGCACCGAAATTATTTTTAATAGTTCTCAATTACCTAAAATAGCAACGTGCGGTAAGTATCACGTTTGACTGTTTTTAAAAATGGAAGGTTTTTGGGAGATGAAAAACTAAAATTAGCTGATTTTCCTGAAAGCGTTAATATTCCCCAAGCTCCTTTTTTTAGTTCTCCATTTTTCTCAAAATAGAGATGTTCTAATCCCACTAAAAGTGAATTACCTGGACCTTGACAGGGACCAATTATTTGATGGTGATGTCCAAATAAGTGAACTTTCGGCATAATCCGTTGGGCAAGCTCTGTTAGGTACGTAGAGCCACATTGTAATTCTGGACATTGGGGGCCTGCATGAGTCATTAGTATAGAAATTTTTTCAGAATTATTAAAAGCTGACTTAGCCTCGCTGAAAAAACGCGGATCAATATGTCTACGTGCTTTACGATATTTTTCTCGTGCTTTTTTTCCACGCATTCTCTGCTCGATTCTGGGCTGAATGCCTCCAAACCCACCTATTATGTGCTGATTATCGGAGTTTTTAAAAAGTGTGATTTGTTGACCATCAGGAATAAAGTGTAAGCGTTGCCAAGGATCTAGTGTTTCTGGCCGATAAATAGAGCCAAGATAATCAAAGTCTTCGTGATTACCCCTGATAAAATAAGTATTAGGCGTATTTGGACGACCTAGATAAAATTCTCCCTCTTCAGTTCTGGTGCAAAATTTGTGAAATCCGAGTTCATCAGGGTCTATTTCAGCGTATCTTTGAGTTGCATCATCTATCTTACAAGGATTTGGGAATGCTCCCATATCACCTACTTGTAGTAATCCTGATAATTTAATCCCAGATTCGTTTTCCCATAAGAATGCCAAAGTGTACATGAGGGCAATTCGGCCATGAATGTCACCAAAGACAGCAAAGTGATGTTGCTGATTATAAGAATCCATAGTGATTTTTTGATTTTTGCGGTTAAAATGGGATGCCTTAAACTTTATTATGGGCTATAGCAGAACCAAATTATGTAACATTTAGCCATTTTCAAGCAATTGGTGGGCTTATTTTAGTAAAGAACAACCACGGGTGGATTGCCAAAATTCCAGAATATCAATGAAAATATGCTTAAATAAACTGAGAACTCCAGATATTTTTGTAACTAATTGATTTTAGATGAGGCATTTTTTTATTCCTAGGTGCTAAAAAGTTCTCTGGAGTTCTCAGTAGTATAGTATTTCAGATAAATATTTTGGCCAAAAACCTCCGAGGTTTAGCAAACGAAGTAAGCGTAGCTAAACCTCGGAGGTTTAAACTGAAATTATTTTTCTAAAACACTATATAAGCTTTATATTTCAATAAAATCTTCATTGTAAGGCCCTTTTTGCCTTGTGATTACTCAGCCTCGTTTATTTCCTCGTTTATTTCCTCGTTTATTTCCTCGTTTACTCCCTCACTAGCAAATTCTAAAATCTTAGCCAATCCCACCAATTTTTCACCTTTTGTCAAACGAATCAAATTCACTCCTTGCGTGTTGCGGCTAACAACCGAAATTCCAGCAACTGATGTTCGCACTAATGTGCCACGGTTACTAATTAGCACAATATCATCTTCTTCTTCAACTTGTACCGCCCCTATCACTTCGCCATTACGTTCTGAGGTTTTAATAGCGATAACTCCTTTACCACCACGTCCTTTTCTTGGGTAATCGTCAACTGGGGTGCGTTTGCCAAAGCCATTAACTGTCGCTGTTAGTACAGTTCCACGAATATAACCTAAACTTGATGTAATTTTTGGTAAAAGGGTACTTTTTGTTTGCGGATCAATTGATTGACTGCTAAAAGCTACCTCTAATTGCTCAAGAAGCGTTTGGTCAGGTGAAAACTCATCCTTACCTTTGTCAATGACAAGTTTTCCATTCCCATCAAAAATCCGAGCGTGATAGGAATCGCTAATTTTTGCTACAATCACTAAAAATTTTCCTTCCGTGGGAAGGGCTGTAGCATTGTCAATAGACATCAGATTTAGATCATACTCTGTACTTGTAGTAATAATCATGGAAATTACTTGATCATTTTCCGCCAGTCTTATACCGCGCACGCCACGAGCTGTTCTGCTCAATGGACGCACTTTTTCTTCACTAAAACGTGTCGCTTTACCACCTTTGCTAAATAGTAGAACATCCTGTTCTCCATCGGTTATATCCACATTCATTAAACGATCATCTTCATTTAAACGAATTGCAATAATACCGTTAGAGCGTGGGCGGGAGAATAGACTCAGTTTCGTCTTTTTCACTGTGCCTTTTTCAGTTGCCATGAATACAAATTGATTATCAGTAAATTCAGAAATTGGCAATATAGTATTAATCCGCTCATTTTCTTCTAATTGTAACAAATTGATAATCGGCTTGCCTCGTGCTTGACGGCTGGCTCTTGGCAATTGGTGTACTTTTAACCAGTAAACTTTGCCAAAACTGGAAAAGCATAAAATCGTATCATGGGTATTAGCAACAAAAAGCTTGTCGATAAAATCCTCTTGTTTCATTTGCGTCGCAGATTTACCCTTGCCGCCCCGTTTTTGGGCTGAATAATCGCTAAGTGCTTGTGATTTAACGTATCCTTCATGGGATAATGTCACTAATACTTCTTCTTGAGTAATTAAATCCTCAATACTCAAAGTAACGCCATCTTGAATGATTTTAGTACGTCTATCATCACCATATTCGTCACGAACTGCTAATAGTTCTGTGCGGATTACTTCCTTCAAAGTATTGGTATTATTAAGAATATCCAATAAACCGTTAATCCGAATTAAGAGGCTTTGGAACTCTTCATGGATTTTATCCTTTTCTAAGCCTGTCAAGCGATGCAAACGCAATTCTAAAATCGCTTGTACTTGTGCAATAGATAAACGATAACCTGCTTTGCTTAATCCAAATTCAGCAGAAAGTCCTTCAGGGCGAGATACTTCCGTGTTTTCCCCTTGCAACATTTCTGTCAGCACACCAGATTTCCAAACCGCTTCTAATAAAAGGCTTTTAGCTTCTTGAGGATTTTTGGCTGCCTTAATCCCGATAATCATTTCATCAATATTACTTAAAGCGACACCTAAACCTTCTAAAATATGCGCCCTTTCTCTCGCTTTACGCAATTCAAACACACTACGCCGAGTTACGACTTCGGTGCGATGGCGAATAAATTGCTCAATCAATAACCTAAGCGGGATAATACGAGGTTGCCCAGCAATGAGTGCGACAATATTAATCCCAAATACGCTTTGCATTTGCGTATGCTTAAAGAGATTATTCAATACCACTTCAGGAATTTCACCGCGCCGCAATTCAATTACCATCCGAATGCCATCTTTATCGGACTCATCACGCAAGGCTGTGATACCTTCCAGTTTTTTATCTTTGATTAGTTCAGCAATTTTCTCAATGAGACGGGCTTTATTCACCTGATAAGGTAATTCCGTCACAACAATTTTCTGTTTGCCATCTTCATCTCCCTCAACTTCGGTACGAGCTCGAAGATAAATACGTCCTCGCCCAGTCTCATAAGCCTCCAATATACCCTCAGCACCATAAATAATAGCCGCTGTTGGAAAATCTGGGCCTGGCATCAGCTCCATTAAAGCTGCAACGCTGATATCGGGATCATCAATAAAAGCTAGACAAGAATTTATCACTTCGCGTAAATTGTGGGGCGGAATATTAGTCGCCATACCAACAGCAATACCGCTAGAACCATTGACTAGTAAATTTGGAATCCGTGTTGGAAACACTGTGGGTTCCATTTCTGACTCATCATAATTAGGAACAAAATCAATAGTTTCCTTGTCAATATCCGCTAGTAATTCATGAGCAATTTTTGCCATGCGAATTTCAGTGTAACGCATTGCAGCAGGAGAATCTCCGTCCACGGAGCCAAAATTTCCCTGCCCATCAACCAACATGTAACGCAAAGAAAACGGCTGCGCCATGCGTACAATCGTGTCATAAACTGAAGCATCACCGTGCGGATGAAAACGCCCCAAGGCATCACCAACGATGCGTGCAGATTTTTTATAAGGCTTATTCCAAACATTACCGAGTTCGTACATAGCATACAAAGAACGCCGATGTACAGGTTTAAGCCCATCGCGTACATCTGGCAAAGCTCTACCAACAATCACGCTCATAGCGTAATCAAGGTAAGATTGCTTCATTTCGTCTTCAATGTTTACAGGTAATATTTCTTGAGCAAATTTAACCATTTATATTTATATATCCTAAAATTAGCTGTATATGTGGGGAATGTTAAAAGATGGGCTTATTATATCATATATGTCTTTTTTTATCAGTTCCAAAATCATAAAATACCGTTAAAACATTTATCTTACGATTATCAAGATAGTAGCTTCATCCTCTTTTGCCTATTTTTATCCCTTCATATTGCCTAATAAGCCTTCTGCGGTATTGAATAAATTCACTGGGCTATTACCATCTGTAATCAAAACACTTTGTAAACATAATCCTTTCAATAAGTCAGCTTGTGGGGCCTGCGGTGGCTATGCCTTTGAGCGTATCTGGGCAGATAGCCTCCATACGGTTTTTAAATTCTTCGGTGCTGACTGATTCCAGGCAGTTTTATGTTCTATTTCAGCATCTTGGATGGATTTAAGTTGTTCTAATTCTGTTTTATTGCGAAGGCGAGCTGCTTCTTTTTCTTGTTTCGCCAAATTGACTGTGGTTTCCGATTTCAAGACGAGTAACACCAGTATTATTATCCAAAACATGGATATAGTGTTGTGGTTTTAGGCGAATAACGCCAAGGATATTAGCAGGAGTGGACATAATCGGATACCTGTTTTATTATTGGGATAGTTAAAGTACAAGCTTAGCTTGCACTCCAAAAAGCAAATTGAGAACTTGAACTGAACAGAGAAATAGTTTCAAGTATCGCCCCATCGTTTGCCAAACACCTTATAAAAAGCCTGTATGAGTGGTTACAACTCCTCCAACATCTTGCGAAGTTCATCCTCACTAAGGCTTTTGAGACTTTCATCTTCTTTATCGGCGATAATTTCACGGAGTCTCTTTTTCTTAGCTTTCTTCTTCAAAGCTTGTTCTTTAGCATCACGTTCTTCAATTTTAACTTTGATAACGTGTTTAACAAGTTCAAATTGCAAAGACAGGATGGAATTTTCTTTACTTTTAGGTACAACAAAGCTCTCTTCGCTTTCTTCCTTGAGTTTGCGATTCAAAGCTTTAGCCAAGTTATCCAAAGATAAACCATGATCGTTAGAAAGAGGCAAATCCCACAAATCTTCAGTGGAAATACGTCCGCGTTCAGTCTCAAAACGCAATTTTAATCTACTAGCTTCTTCAAAGAGTGCCATATAAAACCCCCTTAAAATTTAAGTTTAATGGTGCGTGAAAAACTACCAGATACTTTGCAGAGTAAATGGTTTCGTTGAGTAGATGAAAAGCCTAAGCCGCTGAGTTGTTTATCAGATTGTTCAGTCATCATCTTTGATGACATAACTTCAAAGACTTTGCGATGTGGTGTAAGGTCATTATGTAAGAACTCATTGTAGAAACCTCTGGTTTTTTTAGGATTAATACAATCAGCGATGATAAAGAACCAGTGCTTATTTCCAGTTTGGTTTCCATCCCAATGATTGGGAGAAGTCATAATCATAGAAACCTTATGGAATTTCTGAGTATTTACGTCCCAGACTGTTTTTGAAGCTTGTGTTGATGGAAGAGACTGAATAAATTTAAGGCCATCCTTAAGAGAAAAGTTAAACTCAGCGACAGTAACATCTTCTTTTTTTCTAAGCATCTTGGGGTAATGGAAGGAATGTATAGAACCATTGTACTCAATTTCAACATCAAAGCCGACATCAACATCTTCCCGTTTAGTATAGTTATTAATAAATAACTTATACTTGCCTTGCTGAATTTTATTTTTGTTCGTCCAAATAATATTTTCGACAGCATTTCTTGAAAATTTGGGGCCACTAGTTCCAACGTTCATATCAACATCTAAAACGCCAGAAGAAGGTTGAACTCGTCCAGCTTTACCATATTCAATATGATTACCATTAGGTTCAATAACATGGATATCTAAGTCGTCGCTATTAAACCAAGACAAAGAACACCGCAAAATTCCATCGACTCTACCGCCCGCTTTCTTAACACGATCCTTAATGGAATCAGTAACTTCGCCATTATAAGACCATGAAAAGTTGTTTGCCCATTTAAAGATACCTTTAGAATCAGGGTAAACGGGTGCAATAAGGCTCATAAGGTTGTTGACATGGCGATTTTCAAACATTACCTCAACACGGTCAGCTTTAGGTAAAATATCGTTAATGAACTTATCAATGGGAACTTCTTCCAGCTTACTAAAAGAATCAACCTTTACAAGAACTTCTTTGGACATTTCATCGAAAACATTCATTGCTATCTTTGAATCTCTGTCAACAAACAAGACGTTATTAACAGTGATGTCTTCCACAACAGCAAACCGTCTGGAGAGAGAGCTTAGAATAGCTAATTCTTCCACTTTCTTCTTAGCACTCTCAATCATAGGTTTAGTAATCAAAGCAGTAGTACGATGGTAGTTCTGTGGAGCGACTTTAGTTTCAAAAGACTTGACAGCAGTTTCCAAATTAACACCTTCAGACAAGTCAGTCAAAAGAGTACCAATAACAGAATTGCGAAATCTAGCTACTCCACCTATTTTGACTGATCTAACCCAGCAAAAAATATCATGTTCATCAGGAGTCAAGGTATCAAATTTAGCTTTTTCTTCTGAAAAAACCTCAATTGTCTTTTTGTGTTCTTCGCCACGATATAAAGAATTCTGAGAAATGAGTTCAAGTACAGTATCAATGGCTTCTGTAGTGATTTCAGTTAAACCACGTTTGAACACATCTTTTCTACTTTGTTGATCTGAAAGAATAGTAGCAATTTCAGCACCATCCTTGACGAACTGTGTGGGCAACTCAA
>Ga0256844_10000547_pt1 | contig 14556 bp, 8 predicted proteins | sample MusselsmetaG_FD_189100 | JGI IMG/M metagenome (GOLD analysis project Ga0256844, IMG submission 189100) | Mussel associated microbial communities from hydrothermal vent at the East Pacific Rise, Pacific Ocean - Mussels | ecosystem: Host-associated > Mollusca > Shell > Unclassified ... | reverse complement strand
CAACAGGAGCAGCACATTGATCAACACCAGCACCACTCGATAATGACCGAGGAACTAATGTTGTAAAGGTTACAACACCATCAAAGGTCAGCGCTGTTGCTAATACTTTTTCACCTTCTTCTGGCAGGCTTACTTCCCAGCCTCGGCTTGATGCTAAGGTTCCTGATTGGCTAACACTAAATGCGCCTATTGTTCCTGTGATGTTTATTTTTGATAAATCATCAACCGCAATAGTTTCAAAACTAGTGCTATCAATCGAGTGGTAAGGAGCATCATCAACTAGCATAAAAAACTTGTCTTCTATCGTCCTATCCATTGGATGCGCTCTAAAACCAGTTCCTACTGATACTAAAAACACAGTTTTACCTTTAATTTTCATTTTAGAGACGTCTGGTTCGTTATAAATTTTACGTGATCCTTCACGTGCCGTGCCTTGTATTGAAGCTAGTTTTGTTAATTTTGTAGCTGCTGAACTTTTATTATCAGGCAAATCAACACGCCAAACATTTCCCCCTGTATCACCAAAATAGAGTCTATCAATCAATTTATCATAATTTGTATCCAAGTATCTTACACCGCCAGGGATACTATCTTGAATCACTGTCGAGGCATTAGAAACACTATTTTGTAAAGACCATATTAGCTCGCCATTTTCCGCATCTAACATTAAAATATCTTTACCCACTGTGGTTGTTACAGAACTTGAAGCCGAGTCATTATCTCTATCCTCAACATCATCATAACCACCACTCACAATAACCACCTCTTTACAATTATTGGTGCCATTTATACAGCTACTTCCTGAGTGCTTTACTCTTCCAAGATAAGGTACAGACCATGATTGCCCCATAGAAGCATGATCACTAGCGGATACTCTCCACTTAAATTTAGGTGCATCTATTTTTGAAATATCCAAGGCGTAAAAAGAGCTACCTCCACGGCGAAGACCAAAGTACAAATATACACTTTCATCTTCATCCACATTTCCATCTTTATCTGTGTCGGCATGCCAGTATGTAAGCGCACCATCAATGCCGTATTTATGGTCTTGTGCTGTCCCCTCATTTCTAAATTGTGAATCAATATTTTTCAATAGTTCCTTTGGCATAAATGCAAATATTTCTTCACCCGAATGTGTATCAAAAGCATGCAGATAACCTTCATTAGTCGCCGCAAAAATATACTGTTTTTTACCAACTCCACTTGCATCACCTTTTTCATAGGTAATAACAACTGGTTCTGAATGCAACATATCACCCATGTGTTTTCGAGCAACACCATCAGTAGAGTCTGCATTTCCATCTTTCCAACCGCGAATGAAGTTTATTAATTTTCTTCGATAGTTCTCCGTAGAGACAGAAGGGATTCCCAAAAGTGAGTTCGTAATTCTTGTATGGTTATTAGCCGTTAGTGCATTACCACTTGCCGTCAAGTTATCATCAGAATCAGTTATGAGATTTGAGTACAATTTACGTTCGCGAGGGTCAAGCTTCGTTGCAACACCTCCTGTTTCAATCACTACTCCATCTGCTGTAGAGCTATCTGACCAGTAATCCCAAGCATCAGGGCTAAAGCCTCCTAACGCATCAACTGCATTTTTATCATTTTTACCTTTAATTAATCGTTTATTATCCTCATCAACTAGGCGGAATTTTTTAAGATTGCCCGACCAACGTGATGTATTTTTACGATCAAATACAGGAATATATATATCTTTTTCATGCTCAAGACCACTCCTAACATTTACACTATAACCAGGCGATGCTAGCGTTCCAGAAGGCTCAGCTACTTGCGCAAGAATATCCTGAAATGCTTTCGCCAAGGTTTCTGGACTATCGGCATCGTGGTAACCTTTTTCTACAGCAGATGTCTCTGGATCATCCTCAACCGTAACCAAACTTTTCAAGTAGAGCTTGGTATTGGCACTGATTCCAGCACCAAAACCAATTGCAAAAGTTTTGATTAATTGATCACCTGAATATTCATCGGTATTATCATGTGTGGCGATATATTGGGTTATGTCTTTTCCACATGTTCCTTGAGTTTGCCCACCTGCAGGTGACTCACAACTTGTTATTGCAGTTGCCAAAGCCCCTTGAGGTCCAGCTGAAGTATTTCGTATTCTTGAGAATGGCCCTCGAATAGCATTATTATTTCTATCTCTATAAGTGGGCGCACCATCAGTCATTAAAACAATGTAGTTTGATTGACAACTACTCTGCATAGGGCTTTTATAAGTTGGAGCACTATCATAATTTCGTGCTACTTGGGTCACATCTTGTGTGATTACATCACCATTATAGGTTGAGGGGTGAGCACCACTCGAACTTGGCACTGTATTTCCATAATGAACCTTCTCACCACGGAAGTAGAGAGCGGCTTCATAGAGAGAATCAACAATTGGGGTCCAATTAGAGGGTCTCCATGTATCAGCAACATTCGGAAGATAGTCACGTACCGTCACAATATCAGAAGGATTTGGCAGATTATCAACACTGTTATATGCTGAAATAACAGGCGCTACCAAAGCATTAATATCAGTAATAGGAAAAGCCACACCTGAAACTGAGTGCCGTCTATTCACTTCTGCTGCTGATCTAGTTAATGGTGCTTGACCATAATTCATCAAACCAACATTCACATTATCTGGTGCTTTTTCTAGCACTCGTCTAAATGCCGTTTGCATTACTTCTAGGCGAGTCTTGTTGCCTCCAGGAGCAACCGTATCATATTCCACATGTAATTTAGGTGCTGATGGCTGGCTATCATCATAAGTTTTAGCCACTCGGCTCCCTGTATCACCTACGACACCTTCAATAATAAATGCCATGCCATTATTATTGTTCCAGCCATTCCTATCGATAATATCTTGTATAATCGCACTTAAATCAGGTGTTCTTTGACCTGCCCCACTGTTTCCAACATTTGCCCAAACAGGAGGGGTCCAGCGTACACTTGTAGAGGTAACTGTACGAGTATTTATTCTTTTAGAGTTTGCAAATCTATCCGCATTGCTACTTGCTTCACCCAATATATTTAAAGAGATTGCACTATTTGTACGAGCACTCACTTCCTTTACGGTAAATTGAATATAAGCATTGGTAATCGTTGCACCTTGAGGGATATTTAAATTAAAAAACCTTAATCCTGTTCGCTGTGGTGCATTAAAATCATAATAGTCGTAACCAATATCTAAGTAATTTTGGTGTAGTAACATACGACCACCACTTACCGCTTGTTCCGCATCATCATCACGATGCGTTATTCTTTTATCTACCGTATGCGATAGTGTTTGATTGGTACCAGTATTGGGTACAAAATTACTCATACTACCCGAAATATCCATAACAAACATCAAGTTAGGCTTTGAGACATTTTCAGAATAAAACACTTCGGTATCATCACTATAAGATGTCGTCATTACCACTAAAATTGAGACCATTAAAAATGTCTTAAATGTTGTATGAATATTCTTATTAAACTTCTTCATTACGCTACCCTACTAGGATTTTTTTGTTTATTTTTATATTAAATAAAACGTACACCCCCCCACTTTTGCAAGGAAGGTTTTAACTTTTATGGTTTATATTTTTCTAATCTAAAGTACTATTTTTTGATGCATCAGGAAATTCTTTTCCCGCACCTCTAAAGTGCTTACCTCTAACGCCTGTGTTTGGAATACTGTTTTTGACTTGAAAGTCGTATAAAAAACAAGGGGACTGACTTGATCCTATGCTAATAGCCAATCGATTAAATCCACCACACTGATATTTTAGGTTTCTACTTTCTATTTTTTCTTGTGTATTTGGCTTTGTTGATACTTGAGTGAAAGTATGTGACCAAGGTATGCCATGCTCATGCGCTGAGTAAGCTTTAAAAAATTTGACAGGGGTTGTTAGTAACTTTAAATCATTTTCCGTCTGCTGAAATACTTCCATTTGTCGCAAGTTATTACTTGAAACCAACATATCTAAAATAGAGATCTTAGACGCTGAAACCGTTACAATTGTCATCAGCAACAAAAAAACAAGTGTCGTTACCATTGTTGCGCCCTGTTGTTTAGACATAAACTTTTTCGATGTGTGAATTTTCATAAGAGCGGTGCCTTATTCATATTTTCAATATTTACTGTGGTGGTATAAACACGGTACAAACGACGACGCTCTTCACCGCGTATATAAATATATCTATTTAGTAATTTGTAGCGGGTTTTTGAGCTACGTTCTGCTAATACATGCTTCTCTTCTGAGCGCAATAACAAAGCAATTTGAACACTATTTACAAGCCCCCATTCTTTGCTAGAATCAATAGCATTTGCACCTTTATAAATAGTTTTACCTGTATCCCGTCTTACACCGTAAAGAAATTGCATTGCATAGACATTATTTGCTATAGGCTGCCCTCCTCCTCGGCTACCATCACAATATAAGGTTGGAACACCTGCTGTATTTTTTATTCTGAATGAACTAAATATTATTGCTTCTCTTGGATCTCTCATACCCACGCTACTGTCAGTACTACAAGCAACATCATGCGCACTTTTTATCATACCCCCACCAGTACAGTCATAATAAACTAGGGCATCAAGGTCTAATGGGTTATCTGCCAAAGAAACAACTGTTAACCTATCTCTACTACGACCATCCCTCGTTCTATTTTTATATCGTAAAGAAAATGTATCTCTTTTATCGCCATCTTTACAACTTGGGTTGTTAATTTTAGTACCTCCTCCACTGCCATTAGGAAAATCACCTTTGGTAATAAATGCCTTACTAAGCTCAATATTGTTTATAGATGGGTATCCAGCATGGCTGATAGCTTGTCTTAAAACATTCAATGCTGTTTGCGCATTAGCATCCATATTACTAGTGATATCACGTGTTTTATCTGATTTTTTGGTACTTATAAAATTTGTAATAAGGCCACCCATAAGGAATAAACCAATTACCATCGCAATCAATAACTCAACCAACGACAAACCGCGCTGGAATCGTAGTTTCAACAAGATTTTTTGATTATTTTTTATCTGCTTTGTTTTCATATTGAAAGATCTATGGCTCAGCCAATCAAGGAATAATAGGTATTGTTATGAACTGTGTTTTAGAACTCCTAGCCGTTTCTGCATCCCCTTGGTCATCTTTATGCAAAAGGGATTCACTCCACACTATAGTCACATCATGTACAGCATTAACTACACCGCAACCACCTATGCAACTAACTTGTAATGTGCCTGCAGGTAGTAAGTTAGCAGCCCCACCCTCTCGCACATTATCGTATCTCATTATTCCACACATAACCTGATGTACATCATAACGTGCTGTCTCCTCTGGCGTACAATATCTAGAACCTTGACAAACAGTTTCGTCAGTATCACACGCCACATCATTATCATAGAAAGCACCACTAACGCCCAAAGGATTAGCTCGCATACGCTCACTTAACTCCATAGTTAATAAGGTGGCAATATTACGTGAATGCGCATTGGTGGTACCTTTGAGAGATGCAATTTGTAAACCACTCAGACCCAAAAGTCCGACAGCAATAATCACCATGCTGATTAAGACTTCTAGAAGGGAGAACCCTGACTGTTTTATTAATGATTCTTGCATTTTATTTTGCTATTTATTTTAATTATTATGAGAAACTTTTTAACTAATGTTAAGTAAGCGCTCTAATGGAAACACTATCAAAGCCCCGCTATTATTTAAAATAAAGCTAGCAAAAGCTAAGAATGTGGTTTTATAGGTTTGTTTATACCGTATTTCAGAATAATTACAAATTTTATCAGAAACAATCAGACGGAAGGATTTTATTTGAAAAACTTATAAGAAATATAGATTTTTTTATAAAGCAGGATATAGGTCATAATTTGAATATATAAAAGACTCTTTATATATTCAAATTATGTTTATACACCCCCCTACTTTTGCAAGGGAGAGCGATACTCTCCCTTGCAATACTTAGATCAGCTTACTTACTAACAGGGTCTGTCCAATAAATAGACTCTATATCAGCCACGTTATTACTGGTGGCTTCTGTATTTTTCTTACCAATACGAATATCAAATAAATGTGTACAATGCTCACCCGAACATTCTAACTGGTTTGCTACAGTTTGTGGGGTACCTGGTATCTCACTTGCTGAAATAGTTTCAAACACATCATTATCATTTAAATCACCATTATCACTATCTAGATTTGCGCTAGCTTCACCTGTCATTATATCCATAATATAGATACGACCTTGCGTTGCTGGAGCAGCACAAACGCTAATCAACTCACCTGTTGTTAATGCCTTTGGCACCAAAGTAGTAAACATCAGTGAGCCTTCAAATGTCATAGAGGTTGCTAGCACTTTTTCACCAGACTCTGCAAAATCAATATTCCAACCTCTTGCTTTCTCACCACCACTAAGTTCAACATCGGTAATTCTCTTATCATCAACTCCAAAGTCACCTCCAGTATGGGTTAATGTCGCTTTGCCATCGTCTGCAATACCAATTTTAACCTTGGCAAGTTCTCCAATTTCTATCGTAGGAAAATCATCAGCTAATCTTACTAATGGCGTTTGATCCAACAATATAAACATACGGTCATCAATAATCTCATTCATTGGATGAGGTCGAAGACCACTACCAATAGATACTGAGTAAACTAGTTGTCCATTTGCACGTAACTGTGCGACATCAGGCTCATTATAGAACTTACGTGAGCTAGCGCCACTGCCACCAAGACTAGCAAATTTTGTTAGTTTTGAAGTATCACTTTGTAGGTCTTCGCCCAAATCCAAGCGCCACACATCACCACCTGTATCAGCAAAGTACATTCTATCTAAAAGACCATTACGGTTAACATCTAAAAGACGTGCTCCTCCAGGAATAGCATGTGTCACATCTGTCGCATTACTAATTCCATTAGCAGAACGCATATCCCAGATATACGCCCCCGTATAGGCATCTACAATATAAATATTTGAGCCTTCGGTGGCCGTTATATCGGTAGTAACGCTTGCCTCTGTATAAGATTCACCTTTACCATAATCTTGATCAATATCATTACCACCTGTAAATATTATTACTGGTTTTTTGATTCCATTTTCTAAGACATTAGCAATATATGGCATAGACCACGTCTGACCTAATCCAGAAAGCCCTCTAGATGTATTATCAACCTTCCACATTAGCTGAGGACTATTAATATTTGTTACATCCATAGCATAATAAGACTTTCCTCCACGACGCATACCAAAGTATATTAGTACACGTTCAGAGCCATCAACATTTCCATTATGATTTTCATCATTGTGCCAATAAGTAATACTTCCATCGATACCATACTTATGATCACCTTCTCCTGTACGCTGAGTCTCTATATTTTTAAGTAACTCTTTAGGCATAAAGGCAAATTTTTCTACTCCTGTAGCCGTATCAAAGACATGAAGATAACCTTCATTGGTTGCAGCAAAAATATACTGTTGCTTACCATTACCTTGATTATTTTCTACATGGTAAGTGATTACCACTGGCTCTGAGTGCAACATATCACCCATATGCTTTCTTGCATGATCAGGAATCTCATCTTCTGGAAAACCAGTACCTGTATCAGTGCTTGTCCATCCGCCATTATTTCCTTCTGTCCAACCACGAATATAGTTAATCAACTCCTTTTTATGTTCTAATGCTTCTGCTACATTCAAATTAAGCTCAGTACGATCAAACAGCATACTAGGTGTAATGTGGCTATTATTTTCCTTCAAATGGTTCTGTGTTGCAGATAAGTTATTAGAAACTATATTGGAATACAAATTACGTACTCTAGGGTCTGTTAGAAGGCTTGCAGTACCACCAGCTTCTACCACATCACCATCAGGAACTGCGCTCTTTGACCATTCATCCCATGCAGAGCTTTCAAATAGACCTAACTCAGTCATTGCATCAATATAATCATCTTCAGCATTACTATTAGCAATAAGACGCGTAGCAGGTCTTCCTCTTATGCTACGATGCTGATTACCATCAGCACCAATACCATCAACCAGCTTAAATTTTTTCAAGTTACCAGACCAACGAGAACTATTTCGCTTATCAAACACGGGAATATAAATATCATCCTCATGCTCCAAGCCACTTTTAACATTCACACTGTAGCCAGGTGACGCCTGAGAACGTGCTTCTTGAGCAATTTCATCTAAAGTCTTTTTAAATGCTGCTGCTAGATCTTCTTCGCTTTGCGCAGAAAAATAGCCCTCTTTTCTAGCCGTCTCGGGGATATCAGGAATTGTCACTAGATCTTTTAAATATGCCTCTGCTTCATCACTAATACCTGATGAAAAACCAATAACAAAAGTATTCACTAACTGCTGACCCGTAATTCCTGATATAAGATCAGCATTAAGAATTTTTTCTCCGTCCAATTTAATGCCTGCTAAATGATGGGTTAACTCCTTACCACAAGCACCATTCTTAAACTCATTCGGCTCATCATCACAACTAGAATAGCTAGAACTAATCAAAGACTTTACTCGATTATAGGCTTTTGGCTTAGCATTAAGGTTCCTATATTCTGGCTTTCCATCTGACATTAAAATGATATTATTACTCTGACACTCGGAAACGATCGGTGTTTTATAATGCGGCACAGGCTTTTTTGAATCTACACAGATTGAGTATGTACATTCTTTATCTCTTCTACTTGGTCCACGAGCTAGACACCGCCCACCCGTTGTCTCATAACGTCTACAACCTCCTTCGCCTTGTTCTACACACCGTCTTGTTCTTGGGGATCTTCTTGTACATGGGCGATACGAGCTATGTGTTTTACAAGAGTGTTCTGTATCAGCACAGTTAGATGCCAAACCTGGTCCACTTGGATGGAATCGATCTGCAGGACACTTCTCACCCCATGACTCTCCATCTCTCCATTCTGCTATATCCTCATTCCACACTCTATATTCTCTAGGTGTTGCATCACAAGAATCGACATTGTATTGACTTACAATTGGTTCTACTTTGTTAGGATCAGGATGAGTGTATGTTGTAGGGTGTGCTGCCCATTTCTTGATGGATTTATCATTACCAAAATAGATCTGCTCTCCTTTATAATAAAGCGCTGCCTCATAAAGCGCATCAACGATAGGCGTGTAACCATTAGGTGTCCAGCTATCGGCTATTTCACTCAAATAGTTACCCACCGTTACTGTAGCATTAGGCTCAGGAATTGCACTCAAAGACCAATTAGTCACGTTATTAACCTTTAAAGCCTCTTCTGCAATAGGCCTTGCTAGACTATTTACTGAACTAACAGCAAACTTTACACCATTAGCTTTCTCTGTACGTCCCTCTGGCACATCACCGTAATTCATAATACCAACACTTAAATTTGGAGGTGGGTCACTCAATACTGTTCTCAAAGCGTCTTGCATAACTTGCATGCGCGTTTTTAAACCCCCTTCTGATTTATACTCAATAAACAAACGAGGTCTTAAGGCCTCATCAGAAGGTCTTCTTGAGTAGGCATAACGAAGACCTGGTCCTTCTTCAGCTTTAAAGATAAAAGAAATTGCGTTCCCTGATGACCAAGCCCCTTTATTAACAATTTGTTGCACAAGATCTTTGATATCTGGAGTATCATACTTTGCGCCTACCGTAGTAAATACAGGCATCGACCAACCTACTGAAGATGCCATTAATGATTTATTACGAAGGTTTTTACGTCTCCCATCATAGTCATTAGGATTGGCTGTATTTTCTACATTGACGGTAACCCTTAAAGGATCACCTGCCGCCGAAGCCCATGACCTATCACCAAGACTTTCTTCAGTAGAACTTGCTGTAAAACGGATATAAGCTTTAGTAATTTCAGCATCTTTAGGAATATTGACATCAGGAAAACGAGCACCCGCATACTTCCACCATTGAGAGAAATATAAAGACCATTCGTTATTTCTTCCTCTATCCCATCTTCCGCGACTCTGAACAGCTGTATTCTTCCTATTTCTAGGCATAGTAAAATTTTCTTTTAATATCGTACCTTCAGCATTTGTATCTGGAACTTTATTAGTACCCATACTGCCAGAGTTATCCATAATGAATAACACATTACTATTCACTTCACTTTCCGTGAAAAACACTTCAGTATCATCAGCTTGAACACTGAAAGCTACAGCCACTAGTAATAGCCCTAGTGTTAGCTTGGCTGATAAAGATCTTTTCATCGTATTAAATTTCATAGTTAACAGTATCCAGATTATTTTTATTTGGTCTTTCTATTAGTTTTCTTAGTTCTTACTTAATTCTTTATTAGGTTTCCCTTACTTCCTGAGGAAGGCACCATTTTCCCTGCTCCGTGATGATGCCTATCCTTAGCAGCAGAGTTTTGTCCCATCCTTTCTACCTGAAAGTCATAAAGGTCACACTTAGGAACAGATGATCCCATTCCACTGGCAACACCTGCCCTCTCACAGTCATAAGCTTTTACAGGTAAGTCTGTAATTATTTCTTTAATCCCATTGTCGGTATTAAAATCGCTGGTGAACTGATATTGATCAGCCTTTCCTGATACGTTGCTTGTAAACCCTGTCGAACTAAATGTTTGGTTTAATCGACTAATATGTGCCAATTGTTTTAATTGGTTTTCAGTTGTTTGAAACAAAACCATCTGTTGTTGTTCGTTACTTGATACCAATATATCTAACATAGACATCTTCGTTGCAGAAACGCTCACAATTGTCATCAATAACAAAAACACAAGACTAGTTATTAAGGTTGCGCCCTTTTGTTTATTATTCTTTATCGTTGTCTTAAGCGTAATCATTGTAGAAGTTTCCCTTTATTTTGATTTGCCAGATGTATTGTGGTGGTATAGACACGGAACAATCGACGCCTATCAGCATCGTTAATAGTCACAGAATTATCTAATAAAGTGTACTGAGTTTGATCACTAGCTTGTTGCAAAATATTATTTGCAGAACGCACTAATAAGGCGATTTGCACACTGGTTACTAAACCCCAATCAGTCCCTACTTCTGCTGCATTTCTATAAATTGCATTTCCATTATCTCTTTGTATTCCATAGAGAATCTGCATGGCTTCAATATTATCGGCAATTGCTTGGTTTGCTCCACCTCGGCTTCCATCACATACTAGCGTTCTACGATTAGGTCCCGAGCCCAACCTAAACGTACTATAAATTTTTGCATCCATTGTATTATTCATACCCGCAACTGGATCCGCACTACAGGCAACCGAACGACTGTCTCGCGATGCTGAATTATCCAAAATATTACTCGCACAATCATAAAAGACTTTTGCCTCATCATTTTGGTTTGCTACGTTTGCCTGACAATTTGCTTGCCCCGTAGCACAAGGATTATCTGCCAGCGATATAACTGTAATTACATCTCCTCTATTTCTATCTCTTGTTTTTTGTCTCGCACCAGGAAGAGCAATATCTCTATCAATCACACCACCTCGACACTTTGGACTGGTTAGCAACACAGTATCTGTTTCTGTAAAAAAAGCCTTATCCATGGGTACGTTATGTATTGATGGGTAGCCTGCATGTAGAATTGACTCGCGTAGTGCTGCAATTGCAGTACGTCCATTGGCATCCATATCACTGATTGCATCACGCATACGATCAGAACCTTTGGTGCTAATAAACATGGTAATAACACCACCTAACAGGAATAAACCAATTACCATAGCCACCATAAGCTCAACCAAAGAAAAACCTGCTTGAGATTTAGTCTTTGCTTGTGCTTGATTATTTTTAAAATTTATTTTCATAGTCATTATTATGATGGTTATCATGGAATTACTGGCACGGTAAAAGTTCTTGCTTGAACATTATTTTCTTGTTTTTTATTAGAATTTCTTTCGCTCCAAGAAATCGTAATATCATGTTGCGCATGCCTTACATTAGCTGCAGTAGCACAAGTGCCTGCTGGACACACTATTTGCAAACTACCTCCAACAAGTAAATTTGTGATACCACCAGCGCCTCCCGTGCCACAGTCGATTTCTTGTAAGTCAAAAATTGCTACTTGCTGAGCAGTACAAAAGGTATTGGTACGACAAACTGTTATTCCAGCGTTACAGTCAACAGCATCATCATAAAACCCACCTTCAACACCATTGGGATTAGCCCGCATACGGTCAGCTAGTTCCAATGCAAGCATATTTGCAACATTACGAGAGTGTGCGTTACCTGTACCTTTTAATGAAGCTATTTGTAAGCCACCCAGACCCAACAATCCTATGCTGAGGATCATCATGCTTATAAGCACTTCTAGGAGCGTAAAACCGCACTGTTTTTTTAGAATATTTTGCATTTTTATTTCAAATATACTTATTTTAATTATTTTAATTTATTGTTAAATACTGGTAGGTTATTTTATCAATATTAGCAACATTCTATTATTTAATAGTTAAGAGTAAACTCTCATCTAAGTCAGCAACTTCAATAAAATAAAACGAGGTTGCAAACAATTATTTTTATATAATGTGATTTATACCGTATTTCGGCAAGATTTCAACACTTATCAGAAACTATCCGATGAATGGCAAGATAAAGCAGCTAGCGTTAAACGAATTTACCTTGCATCGGTTTCACTCTAATAGTTATTCGGCTAACGCCTCACCCGCGGGTTAGCTAAAGCTATTGTCTTGCGATGCTCGGCTGAGTTGTCGCTTTAAAAAACAAAGCGCAAGTTCACTAAAAGTGGGGGTGTACACCAGCAATTAGTAAATAATTGCTCTACAAGACAGTTAGCCCGCCCATATAAGCTTGTAATACATCGGGGACACGGATGCTACCATCAGCTTGCTGATAGTTTTCAATCACTGCAACCAAGGTGCGCCCTACGGCTAAACCCGAGCCATTGAGTGTGTGAAGTAGTTCTGGTTTTCCTTGTTCATTTCTAAAGCGTGCTTGCATACGGCGTGCTTGAAAGTCTTTCATATTTGAACATGAAGAGATTTCTCGGTAAGTATTTTGCGCGGGCAGCCAGACTTCTAAATCAAAGGTTTTACTCGCTGAAAAACCCGTATCACCCGCACAAAGTACAACTTTGCGATAAGGCAGTTCGAGTTTTTGCAGGATTGTTTCTGCGTGTGAGGTGAGTTCTTCCAAGGCTTGTTCTGATTCATCTGGTTTTACAAACTGTAGTAATTCAACTTTTTCAAATTGATGCTGACGGATCAAGCCGCGCGTATCACGCCCATAAGAGCCTGCTTCTGATCTAAAGCACGGCGTATGCGCGGTATAGCGCATCGGCAGTTGATCGGCATCTAAAATTTCATCACGCACCAAATTAGTAACGGGTACTTCTGCTGTGGGAATCAAATAGTAATTTTGCTCGCCTTCAAGTTTAAACAAATCTTCAGAAAACTTGGGCAACTGACCTGTTCCGTACAAACTATCTTCATTCACCATATAAGGCACGTAGACTTCTTTGTAGCCATGCTCGCGTGTGTGTGTGTCCAACATGAATTGAATAAGCGCGCGGTGCATTCTTGCCATGCCATCGCGCATCACCACAAAGCGTGACCCCGTCAACTTACTGGCAGATTCAAAATCCATCAAGCCATCTTTAGCGCCTAAATCCACATGGTCTTTTGGTTCAAAATCAAATTTAGTTGGCTCGCCCCATGTGCTAACTTCTACATTATCATCTTCACTTTTACCTTCAGGTACGCTGTCTTGTAGTAGATTGGGAATGCCCATTACGATGCTGTCTATCTCTGCTTGTAGCTCAGACAACTCTTGCTCAGCAGCTTTTAACTTATCACCAAGATCAGATACTTCTGCTAATAAAGGCTGAATATCTTCGCCTTTGGCTTTGGCTTGCCCAATAGACTTTGAACGCGTATTACGCTCATTTTGCAAATCTTGCGTGGCGGTTTGTAGCGTTTTGCGCTTATCTTCCAATGCTTGGAATTGCGCTGTATCTAGCTCGAAGTTACGCTTTTTTAATTGTTCTGCAACGTCAGCAAGATCATTTCTTAATAATTTTATATCTAACATTTTCTGTCTTTTTATCCATTTATTAATATAAGGAAGGTACACCCCCCCACTTTTGCATCGCTATCGCTAGCCTAACTGCTTTCCTAATACAGCGCCTAGCCAAACAGCCAGAACACTCAATCCCACACTGATAAACATATTCGTTAAAGCGCGTATGCTTTCGCCTTGTTCAAATAAATTCATAGTCTCCATCGAGAAGGTCGAGAAGGTTGTAAACGCGCCTAAAAAACCCACAAATATTCCCAATCTTAATAAGGGATCTAAACCCATTCGCTCGACCAAAAACATCGCTAAGAATCCCATAACAAAAGAACCCAACACATTGACCGTGAGCGTGCCATAAGGAAAGCTCGTCCCCAGTTTTGCCGTGATAGTACCTGAGACGATAAAACGCATCAATGCGCCCAATGAACCGCCAAGCATAATAGCTAAGGCTTGTGTAAAAGAAAGTGTCAAAATAATTCCTAATATTTGTAAGGCGATAGTGTATATCAACACAAGACAATATAGAATGAAGAAATGACTATTGAAA
>Ga0256844_10000546_pt1 | contig 14593 bp, 5 predicted proteins | sample MusselsmetaG_FD_189100 | JGI IMG/M metagenome (GOLD analysis project Ga0256844, IMG submission 189100) | Mussel associated microbial communities from hydrothermal vent at the East Pacific Rise, Pacific Ocean - Mussels | ecosystem: Host-associated > Mollusca > Shell > Unclassified ... | reverse complement strand
TGGATACATCGACCAGTTTGGAGGACCAAAAGGAAAGAAGTTTATGACCAAACGTTTTAAGAAGCTTCTTCTCGAAATTACAGATTTAAACATGACAGAGCAAAAAGAAACCCTCTGGAAAAACATTCTGGATTGGCGTGGCGATATTGAGCAAGTAGACGATATTATAATATTAGGGATACGTATAGAATAATGAACAATCAAGTTTTTTTTAACCCCCTGTATTCAGAGCCCACACATAGTTCAGACACTACTTTATTTGGTAGTTATGGTAACTTTGAGCATCACTCTAATAACATATCTAAAGTAAGTGAGTTAAGCCTTTTTACCAATCATGAACTTAAACCTAATAGTAGCCTCTATTATATTCGTAATAAAAACGACAACGACTTACTCTTTTCTTTTTTAATTGCAGATTTAATAATCATTATTGTTCTGCTAGGTTTATACAAGAAGCAAGTACTTAACACAACCCTCGCCCTTTTCTCAAGCAAATACTACCAGCAAATAGAAGGCAAGTCTCTGATAAAACACCCTTTAACACCAAGTCTTTTTTCAATTTTCCTTCTTAATACATCCTCATTGATTTACATTTTGCTAAATCACAACATTCTGGATATTGAGGTTCCTGACACTCCTTATTTATTAATTTATATAATAGGAGGATTACTCTCCTTCTACTTTATCAAAATACTATTTGTATTCTTTAGTTCCCATATTTTTAATGTTGCCAATCATGGAAAAACTTACATTAACTATATTCTTCTGTGGACCACCAATATGGGTGTTTTTTTAAGCTTTTTCTTATGGCTTGTTATCTATACCTATCATTGGATTTTAATACCTATTTTTCTCCTATTCTACTTACTTTTTACTAGCTTACGGATACTACATACAACAACACGAATATTACCTAAAACGGACTTCAATTCATTTCATTTTTTTCTTTATCTTTGCACCGTCGAAATTTTACCGTTGATTGTACTTGGAAAAATAGTGATATCGGGATTTTAGAGGAGATAAGAACTTCTTAAAATTATACCTTTTATTACAATTCTATAACTACTTCGGGCATTATTAAACAAAAAAAGAGAATCTATTTTGAAAATAAAAAATATTCTTGTTTCTCAGCCCGCGCCGGCTGATTTAGCTAAGTCGCCTTACACTAAACTTGCCGAAAAGTATAAACTTGAGGTGGATTATCGTAAATTTATTAAAATTGAAGGTATTCCAACAAAGGACTTTCGCCAAGCTCGAATCAACTTGCTTGATTACTCTGCAGTTATTTTTACGAGCCGTCAAGCCGTAGATCATTACTTTCGTATAGCGAAGGATATGCGAGTTAGTATTCCTGACGATATGAAGTACTTTTGTATTTCAGAATCAACAGCCTTTTATCTGCAAAAGTATATCCAATTTCGAAAGCGTAAAATCTTTCATGGTAAGTTGGTATTCAAAGATTTAATGGATGTTATAAAGAAACATCGCGACGAGAAGTATTTACTTCCTTGTTCAGAAATACATAAGCCTGACATTCCAGATATGCTAACTCAAAATAAAATTGAATTTGACAAAGCAATTATCTACCGAACTTTAGCAAGTGATTTATCAAAAGTTGATATTGCAAGTTACGACATGCTTGTTTTCTTTAGCCCTTCAGGAGTTAAATCTTTATTCAAGAATTTTCCTGAGTACGAGCAAGGCGAAACCCAAATTGCTATATTTGGAGCTACAACTTCAAAAATTGCTACTGATTTAGGTTTAGAGATTAATGTTCAAGCCCCTACTAAGAAATCGCCATCAATGACTATGGCTATTGAAGAGTTTGTTAAGGAACAAAAGAAAAGGAAATAACAATATTATATTGATAATAATAAGGGCGTTTCGGCAGAAGCGCCTTTTTTTTGGCTAATTTTGTCAGTAATGAAACACGGATTTTCAAAGGAGGAACGATTAAAAAGTCGGAAGCAGATCAGTTTGCTCTTTTCGAAGAATCAACAGGCCTTCTCTTATCCCTTCAAAATGATATTTGCACCTAATACACAAGAAAGCGATTATCCCGTCAAGCTTTTAATTAGTGTTTCAAAAAGGACATTCAAACATGCTGTTGATCGAAACAGGATGAAGCGACTAATTCGAGAATCGTACCGATTAAATAAAACCATAATTTACGACCCCTTAAATAAAGAAAACTCAAGTATATTACTGGGATTCATTTTTGTAGGAAAAGATATGATGGAGTATAAAGAAATTGAAAAAGCAATGATTAAGGCTTTAGCTAAGCTTCAAGCAAAACTATCAGACAACTAATCTTCAAGTAATTTTATTACTGTATTGCGATCCTGTTCAAGCTGCATTTTCAGGCTATTCAAATCAGGAAATGTTTTCTCGTTACGAATTTTCCTCACTAATTCAACCTCCAAATATTCACCATAAATTTCTTGGTCAAAATCTAGCAAGTGCACCTCAATGGACCTTTCTGAACTCAATACCGTTGGCTTAAAACCAATATTAAGCATTGCCTTATATGTTTTACCTTTGAATATCGCTAAGGCAGCATATACCCCATCCTGGGGTAATAGTTTCAATTTGAAAGCTAACATTAAATTTGCCGTAGGAAAACCTATGGTACGTCCCAATTTATTTCCATGGATGACTGTTCCACATAAACCATAATTGTAACTCAAAAAACCATTAGCTAAGGGAATGTCGCCCTCCATTATTGCTTTGCGTATTTTGGTAGAACTTACCGAGATATTTTCTACATCCTGTTCAGGAATTCGTTCCACCGCAATACCATATTCTTTCAATAATACTGTTACATCCTCATCCTCTCCATCCATTCGTCCAAAATGATGATCGTAGCCCACCGTCATGGCTTGCACATGCAGTTTATTGATAAGATAGTTCTGAATAAAGTCGCGAGCTGTTATTTTAGAAAAGTCGTATGTGAACGGTAAAATTAACAAATGATCCACACCCGCCTTTTCAAGCAGTTTGGCTTTCTCAGAGGCATTATTAATGAATCTAAGGTTGCTTACGTCTTTGTTCAAAACAATACGTGGGTGGGGCTCAAAAGTAATAATTAGAGATTCCGTATTTCGCTCTTTCGCAATTGAATTAAGATGCTGAATAACCATACGATGCCCCAAATGTACTCCATCAAAAGTACCAATGGTTGCTGCAGGTTTAATTAAATCAGAAATCTCATCTATGGATCGATATATCTTCACGCCAAACTCAAATTAATTATAGGCCAAAAGTATACAAAAAAAGCAAAACATTGCATAAAAAAAGCCCATCTGCAAAGGCAGATGGGCTTAGTACTTTATTTGTTAATCACTATCGTACCACAATCATTTTAAAGGTCTTCACAGCACCTTCAAAAGTAACCGCATAATAATAAACACCTGATTGATAACTTTGCGTATTCAATACAATCTTATGACTTCCTGTTTGGTAATCGAACTCTTGATTCTCAATCACCTCACCGAGGGCATTAACAATCTTTAATTGAACTTTACCTGATTTAGGAATAAAGAACTCAATTGATGTTTGTCCATCAACAGGGTTAGGCTGGTTTTGTGCCACAGCAAATACATTGCCTTTTGACATATCGATTGAAGTACCAACCACAGTAACACATGATAAATCATTTGTAGCATCAACATCATTTGGCATATTAGTTTTACCACATATAGAGTAAACACCAACTCCTGAAACGTAAGTTGTAGTGAATGTATATTCAGCTGAATCGCCAGGAGCTATAGAGCCATTATATACTTCATTAGCCTTTGAACCACCATTCATTAAATATTCAACTGGAATATTCTTGAGAGTATCTGTTCCGAAGTTGCGAATCATAATTTTAACAGTGGTTGCTTGTCCAATAGTCGACTGACCTGCTGGAGCAATAACAGCACTTATACCTGCATCAATTTTACCAGGCGTGGCAACTATTGAAGCACATACTGTATCATTATGAAGCTGCATATCTGAAGGCATTGATGTATATGCACAAATATCATAATTAACTCCGCTAGCAAGGTACTTTGTAGTAAATGTAAATGTATCCACTTCGCTATGAAGCAGAGAACCTGTCCAATTTTCAGCAGCAACGATCGTTCCGTCAATTGTATAAGTTACAGGGACAGTGGTTAGGGTATCCGTTCCAAAGTTTTTAACTTCTACTTCAACCACAATTGAATCTCCAGTAACAGTCGAACTAATTGGGTTTAAGATTTGATTCACGCCAGCATCTTTAGCAAACGAAGGAATCGTAATCTTAAAGTCATCAATTGCCCATCCATCAGCTGTCGTTGTTGATAGCCCTGTAGTAAATTTGAAACGTAACTGGAAGGGTTGACTGTTATTAAAAATAGTTGAGTCTAACTCAATAGAAGTAAACGCCCAACCTGTGTTAGCTTGACTCCATACGTGCATTCCACTAATACTTTGATTGTACCAGTTGATAGAATTAGTACTACCAATGTAACCATATGGGGCCCAATTTACACCATTAAATGAAAACTCCATTTGACCATATGCATTAGGAACAACAAGGTCCATAAACATCCAAAATTCAAGTGTACCAGCATTTGCATAATAAGGAATGGTAAAATATGGAGTATATAAATACTCCTCTTTTCCTGCTTGATAGTTACTTGACAACATGGTTACCCATGCATTTTGCCCACTATGTGCACTGTTAATATTTGTGGTAGTTGGAGTTCCTTTTTGCCATTGATTTAGCCCACCATATGCAAACCAATCATCAGCTGTTTCAAAGTCGTCCATATAATCCACTGCAAATACGCTCATTCCCATAACATCAATACATGCCATATCATTCGAAGGGTCTGAATCATTTGGTAATTCCGAGAATACACATACGTTTTGAATTCCACTAACAATAGTATGTGGTATGGCAAATGTAAATGTATCAGTAACAGAAGGCAAGAAAACACCATTAACCGTATCACGTATAATTACGCCTCCATTAACTTGATAAGCCAATGGAACTGTGTAAAGCGTGTCCGAGCCCATATTCATGAATGCTGTTTTAACAATAAAGTTATCTCCAACCTTCCCGTGAAGCGCATTACTCACTATTTTCTTCACTCCAACATCATTTGGATAAGGAGTCCAAAGCACAACATTATCTAAGAATGCATTATCACCTTCAAATGAACCATAGCCATAAGCTGTTTTATTAAGAGCCTCGAATCTAATTTCGAAATTTTGACCTAAGTAACTATTCAGATTAAATGTATGATTTTGGAAAGGATCGGTGTTAGTTGTTTTTGCTTTAAACACTGAGTCGCCTTTAATATTCTTCAAATAATGAATCGTATTATTTGCATCAACTAATAATACTCTAAACCAACTTGTATTCGTATCTGATGCCATATATCTAGTTTGACGTAAATCAAACTGTAATGAAAGTGCTGTAATATTATTTGCATCAACATTACATGTAACAGCTGTAGCAACATGAGCAGGATTATTAAGGAATGCTCCTTCTACATCATATTGATGTGACCAAGTATATGTTACTCCTCCCTGAAAATGCAATCCATTATTACTATTATTTGCAGCGCTACTAGATACACCTACTGAAGAATAAACTTCATCATGTAACTTAAATGTGATGTTCTGTCCTGACTCAAAATCTTCGCTAAATGGAAAGGAATTGATATTTGGATAGCTTGTTATAATCACTGGAACCATGTCATCATTACTTGTATTTCCATCGCCCGCAATACTAACCTTCGCTTGGAAAGTGTATGATCCATTTACAGAAAGATCGTAATTACTACTTACCGTAATGGTGGTATCTTGACCTGAGTTTAAGAGACCTGCGTTTATAACATAAGTTATGGTGTCAGTTGAAGCGCCAGAAACAATTACCACAATAGAAGCATTTGTATTAGCAAAGTTCAGATTATTCAATCCATGATTCTTAATTCTGATTAAAAGGCTATCCGTTGCAGAGTACCCACAATCACTCTTAAGAGGATAAGGCATATTAATAATTCCTAGGTCGATTGCTGGCGGAAGAAATTCATCAGCACCTATTGATGGAGTAGATGTATTACGTACTTCATTATCAATATCGATGGTAATACCAGGATAAGGATTTGCAGTATTATACATAGAAACCTGTTGTGAATGTAAATCAGTTGCCGAATAATACTCTGGGTTATCTGAAATAGATTGTTGATTGTTTGATGGGTCAAAAGCTATTAATGCTGCAATATCAGCTTGATCTGATGACCAATGAACAAAACTACCGCTTGTCAATGTATCAACATAAAGGTTATTATAATCTATATCGATATTCGAAGGAATATTATGTGCATATAAGGCATAACCCATTTTTGTTGCAATGGAGTTGTTCTTTATATTCATATGTGATCCATTCGATAAGAAGACCGCTTTTGAGCTTGAGTTACCTCCAATAATATTTATTGAATTATATACTATATCAAAATAATTGCAACCGTTTAAATACACACCATAAGTATTTCCAACACCGGAAACTACAGAAATAAAGTTATTGGCTATAAGGTTGTGCTGTGTAGCCGTTCCGCTAGTATTATTGAAATAAAATACATAGTTGGCATTAGTTGACCCTATTGTAATATGATTCTCTCTGATTGTTAAACCTTCATTATAAATGGAGTAAATAGCATACACTTGAGAACCTTGTGTTGAAGATACAAGTTTATTAGAATTAAAAACAATCTCGTTAGCATACCTAAGGGATAAAGCATGTTTTGTATAGCCAATAAACTCATTACCCTTAATCACAAAACCATTAATATAATTAGAACTTGAACCTTTTAAATATATAGCTGAATAACTATATCCAAAATAATTATTTTCGATATGAATATCGTGAACCCCTTGAACACTTGTATAAACACCACTTGCGTAAGAAGTATTACCATAATAGGAAGTTCCCATGATGCGGTTATTCTTAATTACAATATCATGGGCACCTGATCCAAGAACAATCACATTACCATATTGAGAACCATTAGCGGCAAGGCCAAGGTTTTGAATAATGATATTTGATGCTCCATCAATTTTGAAGACGTAATTATCATTCTGAAGTGTTGTAGCCGTAAGGGTCACCTTCATACTATCCATCTGAGAAGATTGAAAAGTAACCGTATTTGTTGCACTTGACCCTGTGATAGGATATAAAATTATTTTTTCTCCATAAGTTCCTGAATCAACATTAAATACAACCGGTCCACAAATTCCAACTAAGCTCATCTCATTAACAGCTTCATTAAAGCTGTGATAATCACCTGTTAAAGGATTAATTGTGTAGGCACCGCTCATACAAGCGCTAACCGTTTCGACTATTGTATCATTAATATAAACGGTATCACCCGTAAGGCTAACCCAAGCTTTAAGCTCCGTTAAACCTCCACTAAATATAAATGCAGGATCGATGGTAACCGTATCAATAGCACCATGTGCCAGACTACCCGACCATGTATAAGGAGTTTGAGCAACACCTTTTTCCGACCAATTAATTGTAGCGGCAGTCATGGTAGTTAAACCAAAGTTCTTCAATACAACTTTTACAGGAGAAGCAACAACTGAGCTTACATTACCAATTGGCTCCACAATTTCAGTCAAAGCAGCATCATGTTGAGGATAGGAAGGAACCGTAATAGTCAATGGCATAGCATCACTAATACAAAGTCCTAAACCCGTTTGATCGAAACGCATATTTGGGCGATTCTTTGAATTATAATACGCAGCCGAATCAGCATAGTTATACGATGCCCCCCCATTTGCGAAAGCAACTGAATTATCTGTTGTTACAGTATGATAAACACGTGCATAAGATACAGGAGCAGTATTCTTAAAATAGGTTTCAACAATAATATTGCTTACACCATCCCAGAAAAAAGAATTATCGAACTCATGTTTATTCCATAGTAATCCATCAGTGTATGCAATTCTATTATAAACCGTAGTTAAATTTGTTTGAAAATAAGAACCGTCCATATCAGTACGAGTAGTATGACCCATCTTAATCGTATAGTTTTTAAGAGGAGATCCCGAATAAGTAGCAACAAAAAATGACACCGAATTAATTGGCCCTTGAATCATGCCTTGAGCTGATAGCTCTGCAGCTGTTATCAAAATTTGTGTACGAGAAGCCATTGGCCCATAACCACTATTACCTCCTGCTCCATATGGACTCGGTCCTAATGTAGGAGAATTAGTAATAGTACCCGTACCAATAGTATAAACCGTAGTAGGAATTGTACGTTGAGAAACTGCATAAAAAACCGTAGTATCATAAATTGGATTACTCATATAACTGCTTCCCTCTCCAGCTAATATTGTTGTAGCTGAATCAGCATACCAATAAATACTATCGGATGCGGATGCTGTAAGTAAAGCTGAGTCTGAATAATTTACAATCATATCCGTCACAATAGGATTTGTAGGCGTATATTTTGAAAATATAGATCCCGAAGTTAAACTATCGTTTGCGGCATAAGCATCATTTGGAACTACCACTTTTGCAGTAATCGTATAATTAGTACCGTTAGCTCCAGGAGCTAAAGAGGCTAATGTAGTGAATGTATAATGCAGTGTATCACCTGAAAGAATAGTATCATTTATTATTTCTGGGGTGACAAAACTACCATTATCCACTTTATAAGTTGCTGTAAAGCCTCCAAATATGGTATCAGTTCCCATACCAACTATATCAATAGTCACAGGAGTTGTAATTAATCCACAATCATCAGTTGGATTAGTTATATCAGATACCATTGCATCTATCGCAGGGAATGGTACAGTTACTACTAAAGGAACTTTTACACTGGTACACAGTTGTGATCCACCGCCCGTAAATCGGGTATTTGGACGTTTATTTCTATCATAAGAAAGTCCTGCAGGTGTTGTACAAGTCACTGTAGGCCAGCCCCATCCTCCAGCACATAGATAACTGTTATAATTAGTTGTAGTATAAACTACAGGTGGAGCAGAACTTGATCCTCCAGTACATACCTGAACCACTATATTACTAACACCATCCCATATGAATGGTGCACTAAATGTATGTGTATTCCAACCTGGAATAGCAGTGAAAGTACTTGAAACAACAGTCTGAAGAGGAGTTGTAATAAAGTAATTTGTCGTACTATTTGCAGTTGTATGCCCAATCGAAATTTCAAATGTTGGAGGAGCACTAAATGCAGCTGTAGTATTAAATGCTATTGATGTAATTGGTCCAGCACTAAGGCCCAGAGCCAATAGTTCTGACGATTTATAAACTATTTCTGAACGCGTAATACCCCCAAAAACATCACCTCCTCCATACACACTTTTATTCATTTGATTCCACGTCCCAGTACCCGTTCCAATAGAAACTTGGGCCGGAGGTGCTGTTCCACCAGTTTGAGCATAATATGTTGTAGTATCAAATAAATGTGGAGTTAAATAATCTCCATTAGCTAATATTGTTGTTGTTGTGTCATTCTCAAACCAACGAATAGGATCATTACTTATCGCTGTTAGAGTAACCGTATCACCATAATTAATGGTAGTGTCACTAACAATAGGAGCATAAAGATGGGCTCTTGATACAATAGTATAAAAAGCAGAATCATTCTGACTATTAGCATCCGAAGCATGGATAGCTTTCACTTTGAATGCAAAACTTGAATCCTGATAACCAGTGGTCATATCTACAGTTTGGCTAAAAGTGAATAATGTACTATCGCCAGGCCCTATTGTATCTAAAACATTCTCGGTAATTACACCCAAATTGCCAATTTGATAAGATGCTGAAAGTCCATTATAGATATATCCTACACCATGATTTCGAATTACAATTTGGACAACCTCATTTGCCCCCATATTACAACTACCAATTGGCTGCTCAAGGCTTTCAACCTCTGCATCAATTAAGGGTTGAGCATAACGATTGATACTTATAGTATCATTATAATTTAATGTGTCGGAAGATAAATCAGTATAGGCAGTAAGGGAATAAGTACCGCCTGGCAATGTTACTGACCCAACTATAACAGTATCTGAAGTAGCTGGAGCAATGTTACCAGTCCAAGCATAATTCACAACTGTACCATTGTTTATCATATACTTTATGTCCATTGCTGTTACAGCAACTGAACCAAAATTTTGAATAATTAACTCAACATCAACAACATTTGCTTGTGTATCCACAGGAAGTGGATTAAGCACGCCAACAACCCCAACATCTGATGTAGAAATTGAAAATTCATCAGCACCAATATCTGGAGTTGAAGAGTCACGAACATCACCTTCAAAATCGGTAGTAACTCCAACAATTGGAGTTCCTGCACCGTTTAATGCTGGTGAGAAAGAGTGTAAATCAGTATTACTATAATACATTGGGCTTGTAATAACAGAATTAGTATCGCCTTTAGTTAAAGCTGAAATACCTGTAACACCTTGCGAAATGGAGGATGTATTTGAACCTACCTTTATAAGCACAAGACCTGTGGTATAGTAATTATTATAATCAAATGTATTATTAATTGGCAAGACACTAACCGAAAAACCCATTCCACCATTTAAGGCTGCAAGGTTATTATTCATAATAATATTATTACCTGGCTGGTTCTCAAAATATAGTGCTGCAGAAGTAGCTGAACCAGATTGAAGAGAAACAGAGTTGTAAACTACTTTAACATAATTGGAACTATGTATATGAATACCCCTAACATAGCTAGATGTAGTTCCTCTAACTGTAACCGTATTATTCGCTACAAGTGATAAGTTATTTGAAGAACCCCCACTTGTTTGAAGGCGAATTCCTGCCCCAACAGAATTGTTGTCAGGCATAATATCAACACTATTATTAGTCACTTTCACATTATTTGCATGATAAATGTTAACAGCGTACAACGTAGTACTTGTGTTTCTATTCTCACGAATAAGCGTATTACCATCTATTTCCAATGCAGTTGTATAATTTGTATTAATACCATGTCGATAAAACTCACTAATGGTATTATTAATAAGGTAAGTCTTCAATATATAGTCATTATAACCTCCTACAATAGAAACTCCATAATATCCTCCCTGTATGTTTGAATTCTTAATGGTGTTATTATACATTTGTTGACCACTTATTAATATGGCATTATCCTGAACATTACCAAAACTTGAAATGATATCACAATCATCAATAACAATATTACTCGACCCATCAAGAATTTTTACAACTGAATAATTATTTGCAGAATTTCCAAGGGCTCTTACGCTAATTGACTTAAAAGTAATGTAATTTACATTGTTAAATTGAATCACATAATTGGTTTGAGATGTACGAGTGTAATTAACAATCACATCATCCCTATTATTAGTTGAAGAAACAATAGTTAAAGTGTTTATTGAATCAAGTCCAATAATACTATCTGTAAATGCTAGTGAAGTTTCATATACTCCTGGGTTAACCTTAACTACCGTTGGACCATCAAGTCCACAATATTTCAAAGCATTCAATAAATCATCAAAGTCAACAAAGTCAGCACCATTTCCACCAAGTGTATAAGTACCCGATAAAATATCGTTACAAGCGTATATCGACATTTCAATAGTATCATTAGAATTATCCTGATCAAGGCTATCGTTAGGGCTGTAAGCATACACCTTAATACTGTGTGGACCTGGAGTAAAAATCGCAGAGTCAATAGTAAAGGTATTCGAAATCATATCGAGACTTAATGAGCCCGCCCAGTTAAAACTTGTTTGAGAAACACCATCTACTTCATAAGCTATAGTCGCTTTGGTAAGAAGAGAGTCGCCTCTATTGGCAATTCTAACATCAATACCCGTATTTATATTAGCAATAGTAACCGCTAAAGGATTCATAATAGTATCTAATGCAACATCGTATGCAAATACTGGTGGGGCATTAGGATCTTTCTTTGTAACATAGCTAATGCAATTACCTTTAGGGTTTGCACCATAATTCATTAAAGAGTCAAATGCAATTACTTGGTAACATACATCTGTTCCATAAGCTTGGCTAGGAATAAACCCTTTATACTCATCATTAATTACGTGAGTCATAGGTACAGTGTCATTCACACCACCGACAGTATAAACTAAAGCAACATTATTAACTCCTGAAGAATCTGCAACATTAACTTTAATTTCGAAAGGCCCTGTGGTAAATGCCGTATCTTGAACAAATGGAGGAATCATTGTGATTGTTGGTGGGGTTAAATCAGTATTAGCCACCTTAACTTCAATATCATCAATTAACCAACCATAAGTAGTATTAGTATTTCCTGTAAGTACAAATCGAATTTTTGCATTTGCTGCGTTTGGAATAATATACGAAAGGTCAAAGGTTTCACCACGCCACCATGAATTTGTTGGAATAGCAAGGTTATCGGCCCCTTTCCATTTATTCAAATAACTAATAGCGTTAAATACATTCACTCCAGAAATTCCGTATGAACCATTACCGTAATACTGATCATCTGCCAATCGAGTCCATGTAACACCATTGTCATCACTTACTTCAATATATCCGCCATCGAATAATGAAAGTTTCGCAATATGCATAAACTCCAAAATAACATGAGAAAAACCAGTTGTGCTAAAAGCATTTGTAGTTAGTATAGTCGTATCAGCTGTTGAGCCAACAATGGTTGCACTATCGCAATACGTTCCACTTACTTGTAATATACTTGAACGCGCCCAATTGGACGATCCACTTGAAGTAACTTCAAGAGGTAATGATTCGAAATCTTCGCTAAACTTAACTGTTTGGGCATTCAAAAAACCAAAAAAGAAAAGCATCGCAAAAAGTAATACCTGTTTCATAATGTGTTTATTTTATATTATTATTAATTTTCAAATTAAGCTCCTATCAAAAAATCGAAAAGCGAAACTAATGTAAACGCTTCTTGTTTTTCGTAGGTGCAAAAGTAAACTAAAGACACTTCATGGCAAACAACGTTGCATCACAAAGCTTATACAGACATACTATAAGCCTACTACACGCATGATTTTTGAAAACGAGACAAATACCTCATTTAATTCATACACAGCATGGTTTTTAAGAGGTTTGTCATGCTGCATTTCGTTATTATTGTTAAATTTTAAACAAAAAAAGCCCCTGCACGACTATTTCATACAGAGGCTTCAATATTAAGTGAGTTTCCTAGTGAATCACAACCAATTTGAAGGTTTTAATTTCGCCATCAAAGCCAATTGAATAATGATATACACCCGACTTATATAACTTAACATCAAGTATTAGCTGTTGTTTGCCTGCAGAATAGTCAAGGCCTTTTTGCTCAACTATAGCACCTAATGAATTAATCAAAAGGAACTGTACTTTTCCAGGTTTAGGTAAATAAAACTCAATTGTGGTGGTTTCCGAAGCAGGGTTAGGATGATTTTGTCCAAGCTCAAAGCTACTACCATCTGCATTTTCTATTGAAGTACCAATTACAACCACACATTCTTGGTCGTTGGTTGCATCAACATCATTTGCTAGGTCTGTAGAAACACAAATTGCATAAGCTCCTGCTCCAGATATATAAGTTGTAGCAAAAGTATACTCCACTGAATCTCCAGGAGCAATAACTCCGTTATAGTTTTCAGAAGCTATTACAATACTATTCAACATATAATTTACAGGAATACTGTATAAAGTATCTGAGCCATAATTAATAATTGAAGCTTTAACAGAAGTCGGCTTTCCTATTGAGCTTTGGCCCAAAGGTGCAATCACTGTACCTATTCCAGCATCTTGTTTTCCAGGAGTGGCAATAATGGTTTTACAAGATGTATCATTAAACAATATCATATCAGTAGCCATTTTAGTGTAAACACATAAATCATAATCGGTACCAATAGCAGTGTATGTTGTATTGAAAGTAAAACTAATAACGGAATCAGGTAACAAAGTTCCCGTCCATTGCTGTGTAGCAACTGGTGTACCATCAATACTATACTCAACAGGGAAACTTGTTAATGTATCAAGTCCGTAATTTTTGATATTAACACTTACACTCACAGCATCACCAGTGATTGTTGAATTTGAAGGGGTAATAATTGACTTTACTCCCACATCAGTTTGAGCTGGAGGGATTGAGATCTTAAAATCATCAATTGCCCATCCGTCGTAACTTATCGATGAGCTTCCTGAACTAAATACGAATCGCATTTGGAAAGGCGCCCCTGTATTGAATGTTGTAGGGTCAAGTTGTATTGAAGACTGCGCCCAATCGTAATTGGTTAAGCTCCAAACATGCAATCCTGTAATGGCATGATTATACCAGTTTTTTGAATTTGGTGCGGCTATATATCCTACCGAAGTCCATGATATACCATCAAATGAATATTCTAAAATTCCATATGCATTTTGCATGCTTACATTCATGGTCATATAAAACTCCAATAAAGCGGTGTCAGCATATGTTGGTATAATAATATATGGTGTGTATAAATAATCTACCGAACCTGTACTATAGTTTCCTGCCAAAATAGTAGTCCACGCATTCTGACCACTATGGGCTTGTGTGAACTTCGCTGAGCTTGGTGT
>Ga0256844_10000545_pt1 | contig 14602 bp, 10 predicted proteins | sample MusselsmetaG_FD_189100 | JGI IMG/M metagenome (GOLD analysis project Ga0256844, IMG submission 189100) | Mussel associated microbial communities from hydrothermal vent at the East Pacific Rise, Pacific Ocean - Mussels | ecosystem: Host-associated > Mollusca > Shell > Unclassified ... | reverse complement strand
TCACTTGATAAGGAAGTTCATCTACCACTATAACTTCTCGATTTTTATTCTCTTCTATATGCGTTTTAGCACGAACTTTAATTCGCCCACGCCCTGTTGTATACGCATCGGTAATCCCTTTTTTCCCAAAAATAATTCCACCTGTTGGAAAATCTGGCCCTTTCACAATAGAGAGCAGTTCCGAATCTTCACAATCAGGATTATCAATAATATGTAAAAGTGCATCCATAAGCTCATCCATACGATGAGGAGGAATATTGGTCGCCATACCAACAGCAATACCACTTGAACCATTTAAAAGCAAGTTAGGAACACGTGAAGGGAATACATCAGGCTCTGTCATGGAGTCATCGTAGTTTGCTGTAAAATCAACCGTATCTTTGTCTAAATCACGAAGAAGTTCTTCTGCTATTTTGGTCATTCTGGCTTCAGTATTGTGATTAATTAATCCATTGGCTACAAAAGAGTGACAATCACTATCTACCCGAATAGAGTAAACAGCTTCTTGTTCTCCTGTTTTTTTACATGAATCAACAGAAGCGTAATAGTAGTTATTATCGACAAAAGATAAGAACTCTTGTTGTAACGATGCCATTTTAATTTCACTTAAAATTTTCTCTAAATTTCTATCTATTCTGTTATATCTATCAATATTATGTCTCTTAATATAAGAGCTGTCAACCAAACCTCTTATATAATCACTCAGATAAGGAATATAATCTTTTCCTAAAGAACCACTATGTTCTTCTCTTCGTAAAAGTTCATCCTCTACTATTTGATTAAAATTGGCTCTTTTATTTGTTGCAAAGTTAATGGTTTCATAAAATTTATGAATATTTTTAAAGCCACTTAAAAAAACTTTTCGCTCTTCTCTTTTTTTAACTTTTCCAATCTTCCCAATAATTCCAAACTCTAAAAGAAGAACCTGTATATCTTCTGCTAACCCTTGACTAATAGTAGAATATTGAACAATAAGTGAGTTTTTTTCTAATTTAGAGAAACTTCCATCGCCTTCAAACATATATTGTAAAAATATTTTTTGAGCCTCTTTAGGCATAGAAAAAATAAAGTTAGGAACTCGTTTATCTTTAGATTTTAAACCTTGCATTTGGAGATAAACATCAGATACTAAAATTTTCTCTCTATCTTTAGAGTGGTCTAAATGAAGGTCAAACTCATAAATAGTCTTTCCAGAAGGAAGTTCTCTTTGATTAAGATAGAAACTTTCTCCAAATTCACTTTTCCAAGCTCCTATAAAGTTATCAAAATAGGTTTTATCTGTATTGTTAAAACCTATTCTGTTTGAACTCATACACCCTTCAGAAACCAAACAACCTGCAATAATTGCCAAGTTTTTTTCACTTTTAGTAGCAGTTCTATCAAAAAGAGCCTGTTCACTTCGGTCAATAACTATTTTATCTTCTAAACTAACTTGTTCTAAACGTTTCCAGTCATAAATTGGTTTTCCATCTTTATCTGTGGTAAGTGTTAAAACCAAATGATTGGCACTACCACTGATATTAAAGCCCTCTTTTGTCTTAAGCTCATAAATATCATGAATTCCAGAGTTAAAGAGTTTAGATGCACCATGTTCTCGTTTAGCCATAGAGAGTACTTTTATATCTAAATCATTATCACTGTTGAGTGCAGTATTTTGAACCAACTCTTCAATCTTAATCAAACCTCTATCGGTTTTAACTCTTGTATTCCCTGTAACACAGTATCTCATAGCTGCTGCATTATCGCCATCAACCGAACCGAAGTTACCTTGACCATCAATAAGAGGAGAACGTAAAGAGAAGTCTTGTGCCATACGAACCAATGCATCATATACAGAATTGTCACCATGTGGGTGATATTTACCAATACAATTTGAGCTAACAACACCGTTGACAAAAAACTCATGTTCATCTTGAACTGTGAAGTCATAGGTTATCTCATCAGAAACATTTTCTACTTTATTAACCTTTAAAAATCTAATTTTATTATCAACAATATATTTTAAATCTTCATGTAGTTTGCCATTAAGTCGATGTAATTTTTCTAAGATATTCAACTCTTCTACCGTGTCAGAGTATATTTTTATGTTCTTTGATAGCTCTTTGGCATAGCGTATCTTTGTTCCATTTTTATATTTAATACCTAATCTAAACTTCTCTCCATCTTCTGATTGATACCAGCCTGAACCAATATGTTTTTCAGAGAAGATGTTAAAAATTTTCTCTCCAAAGAAGGGGATATGACTTGTTAAACTTGGAGAGTTTGAAACTTTAAATGCTTCTAATCTACTTCTCTTTTTTTCATTTAGTAAATTTAGTTTATCTTTAAAGAAGTAAGCATTAGAGCCTGTAAAAGTTAAATTATATGCATCATAATTAGCATTTATCTCTCGACCATTGAGCATACTTTTACTATCTTTACTTTTATTTAAATTGATATTAGAGACAATACCAAATCTATCAAAAAGTAAAATCGCTAATTTTTGTAGAAATTGATGTGAAACAGAGGTAATAACCATCTCATTTGTACCTCTATTTCGAACGAACCCATCTCCATCTATAAATCCACTTAAAAATGATAAAAGTGATGTATTGGAAAAACTCATAATGGTTGAGTTAATATCTATATTATGACTATACTTATCACAAACATCAAATTTTTCTAAAAATGCTTGAGATTTTTTCTTGTTAGAAACTTTTAATATTTTCGTTGTTTTACTATCAAAAATTGTATTTTTAAGATTAAATGTCTCTTTAACATTTTCCAAAACATTCTCTTCACTGTTTGAAAAACAAGCATAGTTTAAATCTCTGTCCCTATCAATATTACCATCAGACATAAAAAGACCCAAAGCATACACTTCATCTTTATCAAAGCTGTCTTCTAAATCTATTAGTGAGGGTTGCATGATTAAATAATCATCTGTTGTTAATTCACTAGAAGATTTAAAAGAGTAACTCAAATCACTGTTTAAAACTTTAAATTTATGACCATGAGTGACTCTATTTTCAAATATATTTGAACTGCTTGTGACTTTTAAAAGAGGCTGTTCTGGTTGATAAAATAGTTCAGTTACAGGCTTTATTCCTTTTTGAGTATAGACCTTATCGCCTACTTCAATATCTTCTATGGGAACAAGCCCTCTTGTTGTGGAGACCAAAGAACCTGCAACCAAACAATCTCCAACGATTCTTGCTGATTTTTTATAAGGACTTCGATGGGAAAGATTCAACTCATTCATCGCAAAAAGTATTCTTCTGTGTACAGGTTTTAGACCATCTCTAGCATCAGGTAAAGCCCGACCTACAATAACAGACATGGAGTAATCTAAATAAGATGCTCTCATGCTGTCTTCTATTTTTACCTCTTGTATGTCTTGGTTTTCTTCGAACAAATCGCTCATAAAATGCCTTTAAATATATAATATGTAAGATAATTAATTAAAGAATATTATATCGAAAAGGGCTTAAAATTATTGTTTTTTATTAGAATAACTATTTAACATAAGAGAGCGAAAAAGTAAAGAGGAATAGACCCTCTTTACTTATTATTTAAATAACGAGAGATACCCTCTGCAATACCTTTAGCCAAGAGACTTTTATAGTAGGCATTCATCAAATTATCACCTTCTGTAGGATGCGTAATGTACCCTGTTTCTACTAAGATTGCAGGCATTTGAGCACCAACAAGAACCCAAAAATTAGCAGGTTTAACCCCACCATCTTCTACCGAACCAAATGAACTACGTACGTTAGAGAGCATTTTGTAGCTCACATCAAGACCCAATTTACGAGACTCAATAATTTTTTCCCTACTAATCAAGGAGAGATACTCATTTTTAGTATAAAAATCTTTTCCTTGGAACATAGAAGCGTTCTCTTTAGCCGCAGCTTTTTTGGCTCTTTCTGTCTTAGCAGGAGAGAGATAATAAATTTCAATACCTTTAAAAACTTTTTTTAGATTTTTGTTGGGGGCAGCATTGGCATGAATAGAGACGAAAATATCAGCTTTCTTCTTATTAGCAAAGGCTGTTCTCCTTGGTAATTTAACAAAAGAGTCATCGTTACGTGTCATATAAACCTTATAGCCCTTACGCTCCAGTCTTTTTTTCAATTTAAGAGCAACAGATAAAACTACTTTCTTCTCTTTTTTCTCTTTACAACACGAAGCACCATTATCCTTACCCCCATGACCTGCATCAATCACAACAATGTATTGTTTATTAGAACTGCTATATACTACTGTTATTGGTTCAGGAACAATACTCTTCACAGGCGGTTCTTCAATTTTAGGAACAGAATATTCTTGAACTCTCGTAGAGGGCAAAGTTATTTTTTTCTTAGAGATAAGAGGAATATAGAGAACATTATCTTTAAAAACATGCTCTTCTAATTTTTTTTGTTTAGAGACAATAACCAAGCGTAATTTTTCAGGGGAGTTTTGTCCCATTCTAAAAGATGCAATGGTTCTAAATGTATGGTGAGAAATACCTTTTGTTCCTAAAATAACGGCACCATGTACATCATAAACATGTTTTGTCATTCCATTTGTGGTGGGAATTGAAAAGTAGGTCACCCTTTGAATATTTGAACTAAACTTTAATTTTAGTTCACCTTGACGTATTTGGCTCTTTACAAAATAATTATTTGCAAAGAGCATATTTGAAAAAAATAATATTATAAATAGTACGATAAAATTTTTATTAAGAATTGTCTTCTCCATTCATTAACTTCTCCATAAGTTCTTTAACCGTTATAATCTCTTTGAGTTTATAACCATTAGCACCTGTAAAGAAGAGTCCACTCTCTTTAATTCCGTCATAAGCATCGCTTAATCTATCAGCTATACAATAACCAACTATTTTTGCTTCAACTCCCCGATTACATGGTGCAACACAGTTTGAAATACAGGCAACTTTAGGTGCTGTTCCAGCTTCAATATTCGCATGAAGTTGACTTTTTACACCACGAGCAGGATAACCAACAGGCGACTTAAACAATTTAATGTCCTCTTCTCCTGCTTCAATGATTATCTCTTTCATCACTTGACTCGCGTCACATTCAATAGTACCTATAAATCGTGTACCCATTTGGACAGCATCTGCACCTAAATCCATCATCTTTTGAATATCATTGTGATCCCAAACACCACCTGCTGCAATAATTGGCATAGAACCCCAGTTTTTAGCCTCTTCAACAACAGGAGGAAGAATCTTTTCTAATTGATTTTCAGGGAGAAAACACTCATCATACTTAAACCCTTGGTGTCCACCACTTAATGGGCCTTCTACAATAACAGCATCAGGCAATCTATTGTGTGTTTTCTTCCAACGTCTACATAAAATTCTAAGTGCTTTAGCTGTTGAAACAATAGGAATTAGTGCAACATCTGGATAATTTTTAGTAGCTTCAGGCATAGTCAAGGGTAGACCAGCCCCAGTAATAATCATGTTTGCTCCAGCTTTACACGCATCTTCAACCACACGATTATATTCGCTCTGTGCATAAAGAACATTACACGCCAATGGTCTATCACCACAAATCTCTCGTGCATTATCAAAAATTTTTAATAATGAGGGAAAAGAGTAGAAATTAATCGCATCAAGCGGTCTTTTCCCTTTACCTATGGTCTTCTCAACATAAGCTCTTTTTTTATAAACACCTGTACCAACAGCAGATATTACTCCCAATCCACCTTCTAAACTCACATTTCCAGCCAATTGATCCCAAGAGATACCAACACCCATCCCACCTTGAATGATGGGCTTTTCTATGGTATATTTTCCGATTTTAAAAGATTTAAATGACACTATTTTACCTTTACTTTTGCAAATTTTCGTTTACCTACTTGTAAAATATACTCTCCTGAGCTTAAATTCATCTTTTCATCTGAAATCTTCTCTTGGTCAAGACGTACAGCACCTTGTTTTATATCACGTCGTGCTTGTGAGCTTGAAGGTTCAAGACCAGCATCTTGTAGTGCTTTACAAATCCAAACTCCTGATTCAAACTCAAACTCAGGTATATCAGTAGGTAGTTTATTTGATTTAAAAACGTTATCAAATTCACGTTTAGCCATAGTAGCAGACTCTTCATTATAAAATCTAGTTGTTAGCTCCAATGCTAAACTTTCTTTTACTTTTTTAGGGTGTAAGTCTCTATTTGCAACATCCTCTTTTATCTGTGCTATCTCTTCCAATGTTTTGTCACTTAAGAGTTCGTAATAACGCCACATAAGCTCATCTGATATAGAGAGAACTTTACCATAAATGTCTTTTGGACTCTCGGTAATTCCAATATAATTGTTCAGTGATTTACTCATCTTTTGAACACCATCAAGACCTTCTAAAATAGGCATCATAAGAACGGCTTGTTCTTTTCCTACATTGTAAGTTCGTTGAAGATGTCTTCCCATAAGAAGATTAAACTTTTGATCTGTTCCACCTATCTCAATGTCTGATTTAAGTTCAACAGAATCATACCCTTGAAGTAGAGGATAAATAAACTCAGAAATAGAGATGCTCTGCCCAGATTTATAACGTTTTTCAAAATCATCACGCTCCAACATTCGAGCCACATTAAATGTAGTCGTCAATGCTACCATGCCTGTTGCACCCAATTCTTCTAGCCATGACGAGTTAAAAACAATGTCTGTCTTTTCTCTGTCTAAAATAATAAATGCTTGATCTTGGTATGTCTGTGCATTTGCCATAATCGTATCTCGGTCAAGTACTTTTCTTGTTTCACTTTTTCCTGTAGGATCTCCAATGGTTGCTGTAAAATCTCCCACTAAAAGCTGAACTCTAGCACCATGATTTTGAAAAACTTTTAATTTTTGCATCAAAACGGTATGTCCTACATGTAAATCTGCACCAGTTGGGTCGAAACCTGCTTTTACAGTATATGTTTCTCCTGTCTCATAAAATTTTGTAACCAATTTTACAATTCGTTCCCTATCAATAATTTCAGCAGACCCTCTACTAATCTCATCTAATGCTATTTTTATATTATTTTCTATTGACATCTCTTCCCTCTATTCTTTATTTTCTTACTTTTTTATCTACTGTACGCATCATTTAAACTAATCATCTCTATAAGTTTAAATTTCTTACTCAATTTCTCTTGAAGTCTCTTAGAGTTTTGCTCTTTGGTCTCCACTTCAAGTTTACAAAATTCGGCACTCTCACTACTCTTAATACCCAATTCAATGCTCAATACATTCAAATCTAAGTTTGCCAACTTGTGTAACAAATCAGCCAAAATTCCTTGCCGATTTTGTAAACTTATAATCAACCGATAACGTGCTGATTTTTCATCTACCCAAACAACGTAAATCATTGCTTTATGTTGTTCCATAAGCTTATGTGCTTCTTGGCAAAGTTTGTGATGAATAACAACCTTGTCATCTTCTGAAAATGCAACGATTTCATCTCCCATTTTTGGATGACAACAGTAATCAAACTCAACAGATTTTATCTCATGATTTGAGATAAATCTAAAATGCTCTTGTGTTGTCTCTTCAGGATAAATAAAATTTTTAGAAACATTGGGTAATTTTTCCAAAAATTTATCCAACACATCTTTATATATCTCCCTATTTGAAGTCATTTTATAAGCATTCTCTTTTAAAGAACACTCCTCAAACATTGACGAGATTACATCTCTATCTACAGCTGTTAAATGTGTCAAAATATTAATTGAAGCCACATGGTTTGACTCTTTAATTTTTTGATTACAAGCAGACTTTATTCCATCTTTTGCTTTAGAAGTTTGAACCGTATCCAACCAAGAGCAGTGTACTTGTCCCTCTTCATCCGTTAAAATACGAACAATGTCTCCATTTTTCAAAGTAGTAAGCAGTGAAGCTTTTGCTTTATTAACCAAAGAAGATACAGCCTTATTCCCAATCTCAGAATGAACAGCATAGGCAAAATCTAAAGCAACAGAATCACGTGGTAACGTATAGTGGTCTCCATGAGGAGAAAAGACAGAAATATCATCTGAAAAAAGATCACCCTTAGCTAAAGAGTAAAACTCTTCAACAGAATCATTTTGATACTCTAAACCTTTTAACCACTCCAAATTCACTGTTTTTTTCTGACTTCTACCATCTTTATATCGCCAATGTGCAGCAATTCCATACTCTGCTGTTTTGTGCATATCAAAAGTTCGTATTTGTGCCTCAACAATCCCATCATCATTAAAAAGAGTAGTATGAATAGTACTGTACCCATTCTCTTTAGGCAAAGTAATGTAATCTTTAAAACGTGAAATAATAGGCTTAAAGTTTAAATGTAAAGAACCTAAGACTTTATAACAATCAATATCATCATCTACCAAAATACGAATAGCAATAAGATCTAAAATCTCATCAATACCAATTCCTTTTCGTTGCATCTTTTGATACATAGAGTAGTAATGCTTTACACGACCAAAAACTTGGAAGCTCCCTTCTTCAAAACCATTTTCTTTCATTAATTGTTTAATTTTCGTTAGAAAAATATTAAGTTTTAGCTGTAAATTTTGACTATTTTTTTCAATATAGTCATCAATATTGTTATAAGCATTAGGATAAATATAATAAAAACTTAAATCTTCCAAACGGTTTTTTAGCTGGGAAATACCTAAACGATGGGCAATTGGAGCATAAACAACCATTGTCTCTTCTGCAATACGCAACTGTTTATCAGCAGATAGAGCTTCAAGTGTTGTCATGTTATGCAATCTATCACAAAGTTTAACCACTAAAATACGAACATCTTTAATAGAAGAGACCAACATTTTTCTAAATGTCAAAGCAGAGGTTATTAACTTTTTATTTGAAGAGGAGGGAATAAGTTCTTCATCACGAATAACTTCAATTTTAGTTAACCCTTCAACAAGAAAGGCAATATCCTCTCCAAATATCTCGAATATATCTTCAATTGTATAGTCTGTATCTTCCACCACATCGTGTAAAAGTGCTGCAATAATCATTGTTTCATCATCAGAAACAAGTGCTGTAATAGCTGCAACAAGAATGGGATGGATAATATAAGGTTCGCCACTTTTACGTGTTTGAGAAATATGGGCTTTTTTAGCTAAATGTAAAGCTGTAGTAAAAAGAGAAGTATAAGTTGTGTGGTATTCATAAAGAAGCTCTTCAGCCCCTTCAATCGTTGTAATATCCTGTGCTTTCTTTAATAAAGCGTCCAAAGTTCTTAGCCTTCAGTGCTAATAAGAATCTTACCTTCTGCAATCTCTACCAACGCAATGTTCGCAAATTTTTCAGTTTTAGGATCCATATTAACCAGTGGTGCTGCACCATTTGCAATGGCTTCTGCTCTTTTACCGACTGCTGCTGCCAATAAATATCTATCAAAGTCAACTCTCTCTAGTGCAAGTGCCGTTAATTTCTCAATTTTCATTTATATCCTTAATTTTTTAATTTTTATCTATCTTCAACAATCGAACATAACTCTCTATTACCTTGTACAATAGCCAATAAATTACCTTTTTCAAACATATCACAAACAATAATTGGAAGATTGTTGTCTTTTGCTAACGCAATAGAAGTATCATCCATCACTTTAATGTCATCTGACAGTGCTTCATCATATGTTAAAGTTGGTAATTTTACTGCATCATCAAACTTATTTGGGTCTTTATCATAAACACCATCTACTTTGGTTGCTTTAATAATACATTCAGCTTCAATCTCAGAGGCTCTCAGTGTCCCTGCTGTATCTGTTGTGAAATACGGATTTCCTGTACCACCTGCAAAAACAACCACACGACCTTTTTCAAGGTGTCGTTTCGCACGACGAACAATAAAGGACTCACCAATCTCTTGCATATCAATAGCTGAAAGTAAACGTGCATCAAGTCCTGCATGTTCAAATGCCTCTTGAAGTGCTATTCCATTGATACAGGTTGCTAACATACCCATGTAATCACCAGAAGTTCTTTTAATTACACCATCAGCTGCAGCTGAAACACCTCGAATAATATTTCCACCACCAATAACTACTGCGACTTCTATATTATTATCAATTAACAACTTAATCTCTTGAGAAATAAAATGTAAGATTTGAGTATCTATACCATAACCATTTTCTCCAGCCAATGCTTCGCCTGAAAATTTTACCAGTACTCTTTTTTTTGTCATAAATTCTGACCTCTGTTTTAAAAGGGGATTTTACCTAATTCCTCTTAAAATTGGTTGATATTACTTATGTTATAATAACGAAAAAATAGAAAGAGTACAAATGTCAACACTTAAAAAAGAAGATAAAGAAATTATAGAGAACAGCATTAGAGATATACCAAACTTTCCTAAAGAAGGTATTATTTTTAAAGACATTACCACCCTACTAAACAATCCAATTGCATTTAAAACACTTATGAACCATTTAGAAGAGAAGTACAAAGATTATAATTTAGACTATATTGCAGGAATTGATGCCAGAGGTTTTATTTTTGGTTCAGTCTTAGCAGACAGATTAAACATTGGTTTTGTACCGATACGAAAGAAAGGAAAACTTCCTTTTACCACAGTATCTGAAAAATATTCACTAGAGTATGGATTTGATGAAGTAGAAGTACACATAGATGCATTTCCAAAAGAGAATGCAAAGGTATTACTTATAGATGACCTCATCGCAACAGGAGGAACAGCTAAAGCAGCAGCTTCACTAATTAAAAAAGTTGGTGCAAATTGTGTAGAAGCTTGTTTTATATTAGAACTAGACTTTTTAAATGGGAAAGATGGCATAGATACAGAAGTTTACTCTGTAATGCACATCGATTAATTAAACAGGTCTAATCTGTTTTTTAATCTCTTTAGGAAGGTGTCCAAAAGGCATCTTTCTAACTTTTTTCTTCTTATCCACTCCTAGTGTCTCAATTACTTCAACATTCATATTGTTAAGATTTAAACTCAAAAGTTGAAAATGTTGTTCATTTTGTGAAAAAATAATATTTTGAAGTGATAAATCGATGGTTGGTTTTTTTCTTGCCATAAAAGTACTCTTTAATTAATGATTTATTGTGAAAAGGTTTAAGAAAGTGGCTCCGGATGCAGGATTCGAACCTGCGACCAAGTGATTAACAGTCACCTACTCTACCGCTGAGCTAATCCGGAACATATGTAAAAAAGTGTTTAAATCTTAAGTGATTTAGTTGTAAAATGGCTCCGGATGCAGGATTCGAACCTGCGACCAAGTGATTAACAGTCACCTACTCTACCGCTGAGCTAATCCGGAACATTTTGTCCACATGTTTTGTGGAGTGCGATTATAGACAAAAAACCCTTACTTGTCAAGAGTTTTTTGTTTTTTTTAGGAAGAAAAGACGAAAAAGTCATATCCACTGCTATTTACTATCTTTATAAGTTTTTCATTAAGTAAAACTTTTAATCTCTCTTTACTCAAATCATCAAACAAAACATCAATATCTTCTTGCGTTAAAGGTCGTTTTTTAATGGTCTCTATAATATCTTTTTCACTATAAGATGAAAGTTTCTCTACAACTTTTTTTCGTGATGCAATATAAATAGGTAAACCACTATCAAACCTTAACGAAATATTTCGTAGCATTTCATAACTTAATGCCTCTACTTTATATGCAGGTGGTCTATCAATTGTTCCTATGTCTATTCGTGTAGGATTTAAAGTTAATAAGTATCTGTTCAGCTCTTCTATCTCCTCTTCACTATCATTGATACCTTTAACCATCAAAATCTCTATAATAAGTGGATTAGAAAATTTTGCTTTAAACGCTAACATTCCCTCTTTAATAACACCAACATCTATTCCTTCATGTGAGCGATCCAAGCGTTTTAAACATCTTGCTGTCGCACAATCTAAAGAGAGCTTTACTGTATCAAATTTCAAAAGAGCCTCTTGTGTTCTCTGCATATGAATATTCGCAGCATTAGAAAGAATAAGTGTCTTGATGTTGCCTTTTATCTTATTTATCTCATCCATTAACTCTGATAAATAGGGGTAGAGAGTAGGCTCTCCATTGGCTGTAACCGTTAAAGCATCTATATCTTGATGTGTCTCTAAAGATGCACTTAATGCTTTTATAATCTCTTCTACAGAGATAACATCTTCATAATTATTCATTGTTTTCGCAGGTTCTAATTCACAATACAAACAGTCAAAATTGCACTGCTTTTTAGTGGGACTCAAGTCAATCCCTAATGATTTCCCAAAACGTCTGGAGTTGACAGGGCCAAATATTATATTCATCTTTTACCTTTAGTTAACTTTTCATCAAATTGTACTATGAAAATTTCAATCTTTTGACCACATTATTGAATTTGGTTAAAAAAGAGTCTTCAACCAATAGAGTATTCCCTTCCATTTCCAGAACCTTCTTGTCTGGAAAGAATATTTTCTGAAGTTCTAATCCATAATAACTATTAACATAGAGTTCATTCCAAAGATTTTTTTTATTTTGAATTATTTCTAAATTTGAATATTTTAAAACAGTTATAGATGAAAACTTCTCCAGTTTAAGATCATCAAACAACATGTTCTCAAAACAGAAAAGATGCGAAATTTTAGCACTGTTTATTTTATTAAAATTTTCAAATGTTACTATAGACTTTTTATCAATCCCTAATGTAACCAACTGTTTAATAAGATTTTGAGTCGCAAACAAATTCTCTTCTTCCATTAAGATAGCAATATTAACTATTTTTTTATGTACAAAAGCACCTTTATTATTTTGAAGACCCACCTCTCTAAGAGGAATGAAAGCAGTAAAGGAGTGTTCATCTTTTCCCGAAGTTGAAAGCTTTAATTTACCATTTAACATATTTATAAGATTACTACTCACACTTAAACCCAATCCTAAATCTGAAGAGGTTACGCTGTAGCTTGTCTTGGTTTGAGTATGTGTGAAAAAGCTTTTTATTTTTTTCACTTTATGATGCTTCAAGCCTTTGATTTCAACAGTTAACTGTTCAAGCTCTTCTAAAAAATTTATATTGACTTCAATCGCACCTGACTCATTGGTAAAATTAAAAATATTATTCATTAAGTGAATAATAAGACTTTTAATTTTATCTTTATCTGAGGTCAAAGAGTCAGGAATATTTGAATTAAGAAAAATATTCAACGTAATATTTTTCTGTGCCAAGGTTTTACCATAGAGCTGACCAATGTCTGAAATAAGTTGATGAAGGTTGAAATCATTAAAAAGAAGAGGCATCTTTTCACGACTGTATAAGTCATTGGCAAGTTTTTCTATGAGTTTAGAATTTTTTAATATATCATTTAAAAAGTGTAATTGTTCTTTATTGTGTAAAGAATTTTTAATAATTTCTAAAAATAGATAGAGCTTATGTTCTTCATTTGCCAAATAAGTTACCTCATTGGTCAAAAACTTTAAAATAACTTCAATATCATGACTATAAAGATACTCTTCTTCAATAACAGGCTCAGCCTCTAATACTTTTTGTTTTTGTAACTCTTCTGTTTTTAAAAATAATTCATCCTCTAAAGCTTTTATTTTTTCATCTTGAAGTCGCATCTTCTCTTCTAATTCTATTTTACTTTTTTCTTGAAGTGCTTTTCCTTCTATTGGCTTAAGAAGGATTATCTCCTCTTTTTTCTTAACTATCTTTTTAAGTTGAGGTACAATTTCGGCATCATTAGAAAAATTATTTTTACTATTCTTCAATAGTGTAATTACATTGAATGCACACCCTTCTAAGAGACTTAAAGAACGTAAATCATAACGTTTTAATTCTGTTGGATGTTTTACACTATTATAAGCAGAGATAAAGCCAAAAACATTCTCTGTTCGCTTATCTAAAATAGGGACAACTATCATTGATTTAATTTTTATATTTAAAATATTATCAATTTTTTGATTGTATTTTTGATGACTTACAATATAATTATCGAAAAATCCTCGTTTAGATTCCAAAACTGTCTTTAATATACTCTCTTCTAAATCAAGTTCTATTTCTTTATTATTTAGGAAGGTTTTAATTTTATTTCTCTCTTTATCAAAGAGCCAAATCAAACCAACTTCTGCTTCAGTTATCTCTATAATCGTCTCTTCCAATACTATAAATAGGGCTTTATAATCTTTTTTATTTTTTAAATTATCAAATTTTTGACCTATAATAGAGATACATTGTTCTTTACTCTTACTCATCTTTTTTCTTCCTTTCATCTTTATTTATCCATAATTATTCTAACATAATTTTCTACATATAGATATTATTTAATTACAAAAAATATAAAAAAATTGATTAATTTATATTATTTTTTATTTTTATTTAGCTACAATAATTCTTATATATAAAAATTTTAAAGGATTATACAAATGGAAAGACCTATCCCAAATAATAATGAAATAGAAGTAAAAGCTATTGATATTGTTGTCTCAAAATCTGATTCTGAAGGTAATATTGAATATGCCAATCCAATTTTTTATAAAATTTCAGGCTACTCAAAAAAAGAACTAACCTATGCACCTCACTCTATTTTAAGACATCCCCATATGCCAAAAGTTATTTTTAAATATTTATGGAATGAGCTCAAAAAAGGAAATGAAATTCACACTTTTGTTAAAAACATGACAAAGGATGGTTCATTTTATTG
>Ga0256844_10000544_pt1 | contig 14605 bp, 14 predicted proteins | sample MusselsmetaG_FD_189100 | JGI IMG/M metagenome (GOLD analysis project Ga0256844, IMG submission 189100) | Mussel associated microbial communities from hydrothermal vent at the East Pacific Rise, Pacific Ocean - Mussels | ecosystem: Host-associated > Mollusca > Shell > Unclassified ... | reverse complement strand
TAAGCCTTGCGCGGTGTTCCATTGGTATTCAAATACTTTGATGATGAGGTAGAGTACGCCACATATTACCGCGCCCCAAAGCCAGTTGGCGCTTTGTTTGGGTTTGTTATCGCGCATTGCCATAACAGCCCTGACCACAAAAAAACTGCTGGTGAGCATAATGAGCGTGTTGCTTGTGCCGGCGAGTGTGTTGAGTTTGCTAGGACCTTGGTAGAATAGCTCGGGGTTATGTACTTTTGCCAAAAAGTAGACGACAAACATAATCGCAAATTCACTCATTTCTGCCAAAATAGCAAACCAAATTGCCATACTGCCGGGGATGTTTCTTGTTTTCTGAGCGAAATTTAATTCAGTGAGCGGCGGTTCCAGAGGATTTTGCGAGGCGAGGGAAGACATTGCTGTTACTTCTCAACGCCGAGTAAATTGCCAATTATGGGGAATTTAAAGTTATTTCCATTGACTGCTTTGGTAAAACCCAAAATACCTAAAATCATAAAAAGTGGCACAACAAGCATCAGGTAAACCTCTGCCATAATCAGCGCTTGAACAGAGGCAAAGCCCGTTGTTAGCAGTGCGATAAGCATAAGCGCTACGGCGATTGCGGTGCTGAGGGTACTTGCCCATAGGGTTTGTTTGATATGGTTTTTACTCACTTGAGATGCTTTTTTATAGGCGACAAAATAAAAACCCCATAAAATAATATAGAAGATTCCAATAAAGAGTAAATTGGCAATAAAGAAAGCTTCTGCAAATGCACCTGAGTGGTCTGTTTTGTCTTTTTGGCTAAAGTCTTGATTGTTCATTGCGGTCATCCTAGCTGATTGGAAAACGTTTATATTATTTTTGCACGAACCACTTCCATAAGCGCTTCAACGGTTTCTTCATCATCGGTTAGCGGTTCGATAATCGCGGCGCGGCAGGCATCAATGGGTGCAAAGCCTGATTTTATTAGTGTGGCGGCATAAACCAATAAACGAGTAGATGCGGATTCTTCTAAATCGTGATCTTTTAAAACGCGTAAGGCATGGGCAAGCTCAATGAGTTGTGTGGCAGTTGCATCATCAATCCCTGTTTCTTTTTTGACGATGGTGGTTTCTGTCGCAATATCGGGGTAATCAAAACGCATTGAAACAAAGCGTTGGCGTGTTGATGGTTTCATGCCTTTGAGTAGGTTTTGATAACCTGGGTTGTACGAGACAACTAACATAAACTCTGGCGATGCTTCGAGTAATTCACCCGTGCGCTCAATAGGCAGGATTCGGCGATCATCAGAAAGAGGGTGTAGCACAACGGTGGTGTCTTTTCGGGCTTCGACCACCTCATCTAAATAACAGATAGCACCTTCGCGCACGGCCTTGGTTAGTGGGCCGTCTTGCCAATAGGTTTCGCCATTGCCGATTAAATGTCTGCCGACTAAGTCTGCTGCAGTTAAATCATCATGACAGGCAACGGTGTATAGCGGGCGGTTTAGTTTTGCCGCCATGTGTTGAATAAAGCGGGTTTTACCACAACCAGTTGGACCTTTAATCAACATCGGCAGTTGGTTGTTGTAAGAGTGCTCAAATAACTCAATTTCGTTATTTTGTGCTTGGTAAAAAGGTATATTGCTCATATTGTTTTCTCGTTAAGCTCGTATCAGTCAGTATAGCCATTCATTTTGGCAAACTTTGCGGTCATCATATCCATTGAACTCACGTGTGCGTTAAACCATGTGGGCCATTGTTTAAAAACATAGTTGGCAAGTTGCTCAATGTCGTGGTTGTCTTCCCATGTTTGTATTACGCCTTTCATTCCGCTCAGAGCAATTTTGTGTTCTTCAGAGTGTACACCATAGGCGGGGAGACCTGTTTTTTGCATTAATTCATTTTCACGCTCAAAATGGGGGATAGTGTGCCCCAACCAATCTTGTAGGTCTTGTGAAATTTGCGCCACCTCATCGTCTGTTGCTTGATAAGCAGAAATGTTTTCGCCCAGTTTATTTACTATTTCAAGTTCTTCAAAATGAGTATTGTTCATAAAATCAATCTCAACACGGGGAATTGTTTCAGCATTAAGAATGATTGTTTCTTGTTCAAGCATTTTTTTACACCTCGGGTTAAAGGCTGACGATATAGCTAATGGCAATAACGCTACAGGTTATCCAAAGCCAGCCATACATGATGATGCGCCAGAGTAGTGATACGCCGCGCAGTTCCATAAAATCACGGATAATTAATGAGCCTTTGATCACGGCGGTTAGTAATAAAATAAGTACAGCGCCTGCACCGTTGTAGCCTAACTTTCCTACGGCATAGGTGGAAATTGTTAGCACCATCATGGTTAGCCAGATAGTGTGTATATTGTAAATTTTATTCATAATTTATAAGTAATATAATAGTGAGCATTAACGAATTATGTAAACCAGCGGAAAAAGAATAATCCAAACCAAATCGACCATGTGCCAATAGGATGCACCTGTCTCAACGCCAATATGTTGTTGCCCGCTATAAGCTCCGCGTTTGGCTTTAAATATGACTGCAAATAAGATTACCATTCCTAAAATAACGTGCAAAGAATGAAACATGGTTAGCGATATATAAAAGAAATAAAAGTCGTTAGTACCAAGGTTAATGCCGTGTGAAAATTTGTCGTAATATTCAAACGACTTTAAAATCAAAAAAGCAAAGCCTCCGCCAATACTTGCGTAAAGCCAATTGATACAGCCCTTGACATCATCAAGTTTGATAGCGTGAACGGCGCGAATCACAAAATAGCTAGATGTGATTAGGATTAGCGTGTTAATTGCACCAATTTCTTTATTTAGGGTGAGTTGATATTGATTGAATAACTCTACATTTTGTACGCGTTTAATGGAGTAAATAATAAAAAATATAGCAAAAACTAACAGCTCCATAAAAATAAAAAACCAGATGGCGAGGTCGCCAGGGAGTAGTTTGGGTTCTTTTAAGTCTTGCGTTTCAGTCACGATGTCAGCTACTTCTTAGTCATTAATAAATGTGTGAACACTTTAGTGGGGCGGGGGTTCTAGTGCCTTGATAATCATCAACTGCATGCAAAAGTGGGGGGGTGTACTTTACATATCTAATTAATAGAGGAGCCTTAAATTACAAACCTCAGACAAAAAAATACCGCCATTAAAGGCGGTATTTTTATATAACAATTAATGTTATTAACTTGCTACTACTTCTGCTCCAACATCGTCTACATCTTTACCTTTAGCAAAGAAGCTGTAGATATAAAGAATAAGACCGAGTAAGAAGACTAAGCCTGCACCTTCACGAAGCCAGTAGAATATTTCTAGCTTGTCTTGTACGACCATGAAAGGTAATGGTGTATCTGAATAACGCTGTAGATACACTTGCAAGATACCAGCACCTGTTAGGAACAATGTGATAAATACCATTGCAACCGTCATTAGCCAGAAAGACCACATTTCTACTACTTGTGCCGTTGCATTGCCCGCTTTCTTGCCGCGCATGATAGGCATTGAGTAAGAGATCATAGTTAATACAACCATTACATAAGCACCGTAAAATGCCATGTGACCGTGTGCCGCTGTGATCTGTGTTCCGTGCGTGTAGTAGTTTACAGGAGCAAGGGTATGTAAGAATCCCCAAACACCAGCACCTAAGAACGCCATTACCGCTGTACCTAATGCCCATAAAACGGCTGCTTTATTGGGATGGTCGCGTCGTCTTTTATTGACCACGTTAAAGGCAAACAACGTCATCATAAAGAATGGTATTGGCTCTAGTGCGGAGAATATTGATCCTAACCACTGCCAGTAATCGGGTGCTCCGATCCAGAAGAAGTGATGACCTGTTCCGATAAGACCCGAGATCAACGCCATTGCGATAATGATGTATAACCATTTCTCAATAACTTCTCTATCAACGCCTGTTACTTTAATCAAAACGTAGGCAAGCATTGAAGCCATGATCAATTCCCATACGCCTTCTACCCAAAGGTGAACAACAAACCACCAGAAGTATTTATCCAATACGACGTTGTCAGGGTTATAGAATGAGAATAAGAAGAAGACTGCTAAGCCTGTCAAACCCGTTAGTAATACTAGCGTGATAACCGTTTTCTTACCTGTAAGAATCGTCATGCCGATATTGAACAAGAAGGATAGGGCGACGATCACGATACCTATTTTGGTAATGGTGGGTTGCTCTAAGAACTCTCGTCCCATGGTGGGCAATAGATCATTCATGGTTAGCTCTGCAAGTTTTGCATAAGGCACTAACAAGTAACCTAGAATGGTCAACGCGCCTGCTACCAAGAATATCCAAAACATAAGTTTTGCCAGCCAAGGGGCATATAGCTCACGTTCTGATTCTTCGGGAACCAGATAATAAGCGGAACCCATAAAGCCAAACAATAGCCAAACGATCAATAAGTTAGTGTGTACCATGCGGGCTACGTTGAACGGAATGTATGGGAATAAAAAGTCTCCCATAACGTACTGCAAGCCCATCGTAACGCCGAATAGAATTTGCCCAACGAAGAGCCCAATAGCAGCAATGAAGTACATCTTTGCAATGCCTTGTGATTGATATTTCATAATAGGTTCTCCTTAACCTTGAATATTGGGTGGCCAGTCTCTAGCAGTCTTAATGCCATCAACATATTTGAGGAATTGCGCAAGATTCTCTAAATCTTCATCAGAAAAATTAAACTGCGGCATACTTCGACGACCTGGGATTCCATTGGGCGGACGACTTTTTATAAAGCCTTTGATAGCATCCGTACTCTCACCAAAGCGAGTGTAAACATTACCTAACTCAGGAGCAAAATATGCACCTTCTCCTAGTAATGTATGACAACCAATGCAATCGTTCCTCTCCCATAGGCGTTTACCTGCGGCAACTTGCTCGGTTATTTTTTCATGATTATCAGTTTTGGGTATGCTTGTAACCGTATCAACGGTTAGTCCAATAAGTACTAGGAAGAAGAAAACCGCCCCTCCATAGTAAATATTGCGCGCCATACCTTTTGTAAAGGTTTCTCTCATAGCGATTCACTCCAGTTAGTTGTATCAGCCTCGGACTTTAGGTTTGTAATTGCACTGAGTCCTTGATGTGAATCAAGCAGGCATTGTAGAATAGGTCCTTGTTAAGGAGAGTGTGATATGAATCAGAAAAATATAATAAATAGGGAATACTAGATGCTCCTAATACAAAAGTCGCAAGAAGCTATGCGTGAAAATGCTTTGTTTAAGCAGTTGTCTGAAGATGATTTTTTACACATTGTTGAAAATACACGATTCAACAAATTAAAAACCGATGATATTTTATTTAGACAGCAGCAACCCGCCACTGAATTTTTCTTTTTATTATCGGGTAAAATGAAGTTAAGTTTGCTGTCATTTGATGGCACTGAAAAAGTGGTTGATATAATCAATGAGGGCAACACTTTTGCCGAAGCCATTATATTTCGCGGTATACCCGGCTATCCTGTTAATGCAGAGGCATTAGAAGATTCTAAGGTTTTAAGCATTAATGCCGAGGTTTACACTGAGCTTTTACGTCATTCGCCAGAAACCTGTGTGAAGGTAATGGCTTGCCTTAGTATGCGTTTGCATTGGTTAATGAATGAAATTGATCGCTTGAGCTTGCATAATGCAACCTACCGATTAATTAGTTATTTGCTAGAAAACGTGCCCAAAGATGCGATTGAGTCAACTGAGGTTAACCTATCCATCCCTAAGCATGTGGTTGCATCGCGCATATCGGTTACACCAGAAACACTGTCTCGCACACTCAAGCGACTTTGCGAAGAGGGTTTGTTAGAGGTGCATGATAAGCATATCGTTTTGGTAAATCCTGTAGAACTCAGGCGCTTAGTGAGTATTTAGCGCGCTTACAACTCTCGTTTTTTTTTAGTACACCCCCCCCACTTTTGCAAGGCTAGCCTTGCAGAAGTGGGGGGGTGTAGATTATAGCTACTCAAAGTCAGGGTTTTTCCAATCAGGCTTAGCAATCTTATCTTCAGGTGGTTTGATGCGTGAGACATAATCCACCAGTAATTCTAAATCTTTCATTTTCATTTTCTTGATGCGTTTTACCATTTTGGGGTTAGCATTGCGACGTTTCCCTTCGCGCATCCATGTGATCTGGCGTAATAGGTATTCGTAATGTTGACCTTGGATACGAGGGTAGGATTTCTCTTCATCGCCCCCCGCATCTGCACCATGACATTCAGCACATTTGCGATAGAAAAGTTTTTCAGCTCGTTTATCATTGCCACCTTTTCCATGACCTGGTTCTGGGTTCATTGGTAAGGTTGTGATGTATGCTGCAACATCAGATATAGACTGCGGCCCACCCATTACGGACTCTTTGGCGATGGGTGCCATTAATGGATTGTCACGATTACCTGCACGAATATCGGCAATTTGCTTGATAATTACGCTACGATGTTGACCTGATAACTGTGGAAAAGTCCCATCTTTTAAACCCCAGCCATTAGGGCTATGACAACCAATACAGAGCTTGTAGACATCTTTACCTTTTGTTGCATCTCCTTCCAGCTTCATGGCTTGGGTAAGTTCATCATCTAGATTAGCATCTGCTACAACAATAGATGTTGTAAATAGTGAGGTGGTTATTGCTAAAAGGCTTAAGTAAAACGTTGGGTTTCTCATGGTTTAATCTCATTCTTCATATCATAAATTATACGGTGACTGCCATGGCAGTGGGCGCAAGCTTGTACGGCAAACTCTCCTAGTACATGCCCGCTTTTTCCTGCATCAATGGCGGTTTCTAACTTATCCAGCAAGTCATTAGTCTCTTTTCCTAGGTAATAGTTCTTTGCTTTTTCACCTTTGTGACAGCTATCACAACTGGTTCGCAATGTGCTGATACCTTGTCGTACCATTTTCAAAGCGGCTTGCGCCTTGGGCTTATCATTATCATCAGCGGATATTTTAATGCGGTTAACATCGCGCATAAGAATTTTCATAAACTTTAGGTAACTGGTTTTTTCTCCATCTAGTGATACATGTATTTTGCTAAAATCAGGCGTGCGATAAAGCGTGGCGACTTGCGCGCGATAATCCATGTGACAACCTTTGCAACTGCTTTGTACTTTTTTAAGTGCTTTGCCCACGCCAATAAAGTCGCCTTGCTTGGCAGAGGCTTCTAGTTTATCTGCCCATTCAAGCTCTAGCTCATCTTTCCATTCGGGTATCATCTCGCCAATTTTTTTGTAATGTGTAACAAATAGACCTGCCCATTTTTCTGTATGAGCTTGGTCTTTTTCTGCACTATATTCATTAACTGCTTGAATTTCACGGCGAAGTTTAAACATATTATGATGCCAAACATTACGCTTATTGTCGGGCTTGTACCATTGTTTGAGCGAGGCAGGCGGCTTTTCTAGGGTGATGTTATTATCATCAGCCTGCGCCGTAGAGAGTAGAAAAAAGAAAGAAAGTAAAATAAGAAAATATCGCATAGTATTAAAAATCTGGATTTAGTAAATTATAAGTATGGTCACTCAGGCTATAGTAAGGTCTGATAGTCATCATTGATGATGATCAAAGTGCTGGCGAAAGAATCCTTGTACATTGTTTTTATGATTAAAATATTATTAGCCTGTATTGGAATGTTTGTTATTTTGCCAGTATTAGCAAAGCCTCCGACGGTAAATTCAAATAGTGAAGGTTTATACCAAACTCACTGCGCAGAGTGTCACGGTAAAAATCGTCTTGGTATCAGTGGTCCCGCTTTATTGCCCGAAAATCTACGTCGCTTGCGTAAAAAAAATGCGATTAAAACCATTGCTAAGGGCAGGGTGGCGACCCAAATGCAAGCTTTTGAGAGCAAGCTTAGCGAACCACAAATTAAGTCCTTAGTAGATTATATTTTCACTCCCTTGGCTAAAGCGCCCGTTTGGGATGAGGCTGAAATTCGTGCTAGTCATGTGACTTATCCTTTTGATAAAACAATCAACAAGCCTGTGTTTAAGGCTGATCCGTTGAATGTGTTTTTAGTGGTGGAATCGGGGGATCATCATGTGACGGTGTTGGATGGTGATAAATTTGAGCCAATCCATCGTTTTGCATCGCGCTTTGCTTTGCATGGTGGGCCTAAATATAACTCGACAGGGCGCTATGTTTATTTTACTTCGCGCGATGGTTGGATTAGCAAGTATGATTTGTATCAGCTAAAAATGGTGGCTGAGATTCGCGTTGGCATCAATGCGCGTAATTCCGCTATTTCAAATGATGATCGCTTTGTCATTGTAGGAAACTACATGCCCAATACGCTGGTAATTTTGGATGCTGATGATTTAAGTTTAGTTAAAATCATCCCCGTGATTGATAAGACAGGGAAAGGCTCACGGGTGTCAGCCGTTTATGATGCCAGACCGCGCAATAGCTTTATGGTGGCGCTAAAAGATAGCCCTGAGCTGTGGGAAATTAATTATCAAAACCCGCCGCCTGCTGGCTTTGGCAATTGGGTGCATGATTATCGCAAAGATTCAGGTGAAGCTAAAGTGAGGCTATTTCCTATTCGCCGCATTTATCTAAAAGATGTCATGGATGATTTCTTTTTTGATCAAGAATATGTGCATGTTTTAAGCGCATCGCGCAAAGGCAAAGGGCAGGTGGTTGACTTGGATTTAGGGCGCAAAGTGGCTGATTTAAAAATCCCTGGTATGCCGCATTTGAGCTCAGGTATTACTTGGCAACGAATGGTTGATGGTAAAAAACAAACCGTGCTGGCAACGCCCAATTTAAAAGAGCATGCGGTCAGTATTGTTGATATGAAAACATGGAAGTTGATTAAAAAAATTCCCACTTTGGGTTCTGGCTTCTTTATGCGTAGCCATGAAAATTCGCCCTACGCATGGGTGGATGTGTTCTTTGGTAAAGACAAAGATGTCATGCATGTGATTGATAAGCAAAGCTTAGAAATAGTTAAAACTTTGCGCCCTGCACAGGGTAAAACCTCGGCACATGTTGAGTTTACGCGCGATGGGCGTTACGCTTTGGTAAGCATCTGGGAGATGGATGGCGAACTGGTAGTTTATGATGCTAAGACGCTAGAAATTGTAAAACGTATCCCGATGAAAAAGCCCGTGGGGAAATACAATGTGTTTAATAAAATCACGCGCTCGGCAGGGACTAGCCACTAGTATTCTCTTTGCCATGCAAAAGTGGGGGGGTGTACATTAAATGTTAATAATTTATAGTCCATATTGGATAAACTGAGAGATTCAGTCACTCCATTTTCCCATCAATTCTGAGTGACTTCCCCAAAGCCCATTTTTGTCAGACTGAGCCTTTTTTTGCGCTTGTTCTAGGCTGTTCTTCAAATCATCATCCAAAGGAAAGCGGGTTAATAACAGGGCATAGCCATCGGTGACCATACTGTGATTTAGTGATTCATTTTTTTCGGTGAGTACAATAGCGGGAAGCCGATTGTATTTATCTTTTTGAGTAAGGTTTCCTTCAAGCGTTACTTCATCTCCCGCTTTAATTAAGGTTTTTAAGTGGTCTGTTGCCAGTTTCCCTATCGCTAGCAAATCTGCTTTTGTGATTTTCTTACTCTTTGAATCTAGGTTTAACTTTGGGTTTTGTGTGTCTTCTGGCGCATTAATACCGATGAGTTGTACGCGTTGCGACTTGCCTTTGTATTGAATAACCAGTGTGTCGCCATCTTCCACGGATTCTACAGAGTAGCTGTTAGCTTTGGCTTTTGGCTCTGCGCCAGTTTCTTTTGCTTGTAGAATATGAACAATCCCAGTCATTTTAGGATGTGGCCCACAGCGATAGGGGAGGTTGCCAACCTTGTCAAAGGTACGCTCAAAAAATTCATCAGGGAAGAAATAGTCTGGCTCAGGCTCGCCTGACTGTTCAAACCATACGCTGTGATATTGGCGCCTTTCTTTATTTGTCCAACGGATGGAATCGCCGATGTTTATGCTTATTTCAGCAGGGCTAAATTTAAATTTTTTAATTTCAATATCATGCGTTTTAGCTTGTAAAAAGCTGACAGAAAATAAAAGTACAAGCGATGAAATATACTTCATCATAAATCCTTTATGTTGTATTTGTTGATGATTCTATCAGTTTTTTGGAATATAAAAAAACCACAAAGAGTCCGCTTAAGAAGCTTTAAGTAAGAGACTCTAGGAGGAGAATGTCAATTATCGCTTCAACTCTTTGTGGTTTAAACTTTTAGAGACCTTGGCTTGTAAGGAGCTGCAAGTCTCAATCTTTATTAACGCTTAGTAGCATTTACCTCAGCTTCGTCATTATCAAAACCAAGACGGTAACCAAGAGACACATGATGGAAGCGTGCGCTGGTGTAGTCGTCGTGAATGGCAAAGCCAAAGTTGTATAACTTGTCTAGCGCCATATTGAGGTCGCCAGCTTTGTCTGATGTTAGCTTGCGCTTCATTTCTACAACCCAGTTATTGCCATCTAAAGTAGCGGTAAACTCAGAGCCTTGTCCGCCTTCCATTATACGATCAGCCAATACCGCGCCGTCTTCTGATACTTTCTCACCAGCCTTGTAGCGAACAATATCCATAAAGTGTCCAAGCTTACCTTCTTCAGCAATGGCGGCATCATCTTTGCGCTTATCCCAGCCTCCGCGTTTTTTACCGCGACGACCTTTGATTTCGATTTTGGTGCGACTTTCGGTGAGGTATTTAACTACATCTTGACCTTCTGGCGCATCAGGCATATTTTTTAAATCGTGATGACAAGTTCCCCAACAGCCCGCTTGATCAGCATATTTCACATCATCATTGGCAAACATAATGGCAAGTTTCATTTGATTCTTGGGGTCCATTTTTCCACCGTCAACAAAAGGAACTGGGTTGTGATCACTGTTTTCCCATTCAAAGCGCATATACAAATTATCGGCATCGTGCATGGCTTGTACGTTAACTGCGATACTACCGCGCTTGCCAGGGATTAGCGTTTCTTTTGGCTCAAGCTTTTCACCGGTAACAATTTTTTGTCCCATGTCAGATGTTTCTTTATCGTGACAGTTAAAGCAACGATCATGCATTTTGGTGAAAGGTCGAGCGCCACCATGGTCACGTCCATTGAGTACCCATTCCATCGATGATTGACCAGGATAGAAAACGGTAATTTCACGGCTGGGTGCGTTACCCCAATCGACATTGAGTGATGCATTTCCTGCCTGTGCGCTAGGTGTGGCAGCAGGTGTTTGAGCTACGGCTTCTTTTGGAGCAGCTGTAGCTGTACTTGCTACGGCAGCGTCTGCCGCAGCCAAAGCTGCTTTTACAGCATTATCAATACGTTTTTGAGTGGCAGTTTCTTGTTTTTTCTTGGCTACTTTTTTCTTCTCAGCCATTTTTTGCTTTTCAACCTTTTCTTTCTCTTTGGTTGCTTTTTCTTCTTCTTCGATTTTTGCCATACCATCTAGGTACATCTTGGGTACTTCACGGATAAACTCTGGGTTTGGCTTCTCTAGCTCTTCTAGCTCTTCATCTGTGAGCTGATCGCGAATTTGTTTGTGTGCAATACCTTTGTGACAGTCAATACAAGTTTGCCCTGTTTTAAATGCATTAAGGTGTTGTTTACGAGCGCGTGGTTTTTGAAAAACGGGGTTCATAGACTCAAAATTATGACAGTTACGACATTCGCGTGAGTCGGTATCTTTCATCGTTTTCCAAACGTGCTTGGCAAGGGTTAAACGCTTTTTATTAAATTTTTCAGGCGTATCAATAGTGCCCAATACCTTGTGCAACACTTCGTTACTGGCTTGAATCTTACGCACCATTTTATGTATCCAAGGTTTGGGTACATGACAGTCAGAACAGGTGGCGCGAACGCCTGAGCGGTTTGAGTGGTGAATGGTGGGTTTGTATTCTTGGTAGACGTTTTCTTCCATTTCATGACAAGATATACAGAATTCTAGCTTGTTGGTTGCTTCCATGGCGGTATTGAAGCCACCCCAAAAGATTATTCCTAGGGTGAAAAATAATAATCCAGCCCCTATGGTTGCGCCTTTTGTTATCTTGCGCGAAAAAAATCCAGGTTTTTCTGTAGCGGTTGTCATTTAGATCTCCCTATCCAAAAGCGGTTTGGAAAATGTTGGAATTTAGCTCGAACATTTTACAAGCAACTCTTTAATAAAAGTTGGTTAAAAAACGGGCGTACTGTTTGTACGCCCGTTAGATACTGCTTAACTTTAAGTTACGTGATTCACGCGGTTGTGAACATTGAACTTACCTGTTGGAGCGTAAAGTCCTTTAACACGTCCTTTTTCTTTAAGTGTTTTAGCATCAAAGATAATGATTTCACCGTTAGGCTTTTTACTATCTTTACGATTCCAAACTGATGCCCAAACTTCAGAGCCATCGGCATTAAACTCAAAGTGAACCGCTGCATAACCTTCTGTCTCGGTTAGGCGAATAGTCTTAACAATTTTACGAGTCTTCTTGTCGATAACTTGTACAGACTGCTGAACCTCTGGATCAGGATGTTTAGTCTGGTCTGCCCAAACGTAGTCTGACTTAGGATGTGTACGTAAGAATACGCCAGGTCCATCGGTTTCAACTTCGTAACAAACTTTCCAAGCATTGTCTGGATGACCTTTAGGATCATTACCCCAAACTGTTACTTTACCAACACCTAGGTGAGTTGTTCCGCTTACTGGACCACATTTTGGGTCAACCCAGTTTGCACCAGGACCTGGATGAGGTTTCTTATCCACATCAATCATTGCTTCAAGCTTCTGGGTGACCGAGTCGATAATAACCATTTTGTTAGATGCATTTGCTGCAATCTGGAAGTAACGGCCTGTTGGGTCAAAGAAACCATCATGCAAGTATTTTGCTGAATTGATTTTGGTTATCTTCATGTTATCAAGATCAGAATAATCAACCTGCCACATTTGGCCCAACTCTTTGGCCGCAACTAACCACGTTGGCGCAAGTGGTGTATCGTAAATTGCAGCAACACGTGATTCGTTTACAAATTCACCATCTACGTTTGTTCCACGGGTAGAAACAACTTTGATTGGCATCATTGTTTTTGCATCAAGAATTACAAAGTGAGGAGGCCAGTAACCGCCACCAATTACGTATTTACCATCACCAGATACCGCAACATCACGTGCATCATAGGCTACTTGCACATTGGCAACTTTCATCTTATCTGGAGTCTGCCAAAGGTCAATTTTAGTCATCATGCCGTCACGACCCATGACATACCAAAAACGACCTGGGTTATCGACATGCATACCTTTATGATGCTCAGTTGTCTTTAATACGTGTACCGCATAACCTGTATCAATATGTGCAACAATCTTTTTGGTATCACCGTCAATAATGGCAATTTTTCCCACATCACGCTCGATGACAAGGAAGAAATTCTCCCAGTTAAGACCATGTAACGGCTTTGTTGGATAATCTTCAGGTTTAACATGAGTAACCAGTCTCTCTTTCATTAAAGAAAGTGGCATCTCAGGAGGAACAGGAGGGGTTTGCTGAACGTAGCGAGCTAATAAATTGATTTCTTCTTTAGAAAAAATATCATCAAAGTTATTCATTCCACCTTCTGTACCGAGGGTGATGATTTTTTCTAGACGCTCCGTTCCTTTTTTAAGGGTATTTTTAGGTTCAAGGTTTTTACCCGTTGCACCTAAACGCAAAACACCGTGACAACCTGCACAGCGCTGGAAGTACATTGATTTTGCTTTATTGAATTCTTCCTTGGTCATTTCTGGTGCTTTGCCAACGGCGGCTTCTGCAGATGCTTGCATAGAAGCTCCTGTAAGCGCTAGACCGATAGCTACTGAAAGTGCAGCCCCGAGCTGTTTATATTTCATTATCTATTCTCCTGTTGTTGAAAGCTGGTTAAATCTACCACTCGTTTTAAAAGAATCTCTTTAAACATTTCTTTTTAGAAGACTGGTAATTGTAGCAACCTTAGATAACATGTGGATAACGGGGCATTGACCTGCATCAATTGGGTTTTATTACCGTAAGAGACATGACTTAAATCAATATTTTTTGTAGGGTTTTAACATGAATGGCTATTGTATTTTGATCTTTCTTAAGCGCTAAAAATGAGCGAATATTGTACAGACTTGAACTATAGGTAACACGATATGGTTAAAATCAGGCATGTGAGGAAACGACTATGCCGTGGATAGAGTTAGATGTTGTTCACAAGTATTAAGAAAAATGTATTTCTTTAGAAGAAATAGGCGAAGATGCCTTTGCAGTTTTTCTATAGCTTCTATAAATTAGGTAAAATTATCGGGAAGGCAAAACAACTTAAACGAGTAACAAAATGGCTCTATACATCAATCAGGCTTTACCTAAGTTCAAGTTGAACACCCCCCCACATTTGCAAGGCACATATCAACTGCAGCAATTTCCCTCAAACAAGTGCCATTCCTCAGCGAATCGTATCCAAAAATATATAACCATGGTATAAAAGGGATTACTTATACGCATATACAATATTAGGGTAGAGCATGATAAAAGCCGCCAGCCAAGCTAACCGAGAATTAGAATTCATATCACCTTTAGGGGCTGATGTATTACTCCTTCACAACTTCAAAGGCAAAGAACAACTGGGTCGATTATTCCAGTTTGATCTTGA
>Ga0256844_10000543_pt1 | contig 14615 bp, 13 predicted proteins | sample MusselsmetaG_FD_189100 | JGI IMG/M metagenome (GOLD analysis project Ga0256844, IMG submission 189100) | Mussel associated microbial communities from hydrothermal vent at the East Pacific Rise, Pacific Ocean - Mussels | ecosystem: Host-associated > Mollusca > Shell > Unclassified ... | reverse complement strand
TCTATGGGTGTTGTTTAATTCACCATTAGTAAAACATAAAGTGGAAAACCAGCAGAAAATGCTCTTTGATTTCAACTAACTATAACCGGACACTAGTGAAGAAAAGATGACGTTAAAACAAGTCGCTACACTAAAGAATTAAGGAATGTAATAGAAGAGCTTCACGTTCAACTTATAAGCTTAATTAGCCAATAGTTTTTAAGTGGCATTACCTCTAAAAATATATTCTCATTGTTATTCTAAATGATCTGATCTAAAATGATAGTATGCCTAGCTAATCGTATTAAAAAAAACAATATGTCGTTACTTTTCAACAAGATACGAAGTACTTATCGCTTTCTAAAAAAAACATAGTGAACCTGTACAATGCTCACTTAGATGGTTATACTACTTAGTAGCATAACATTGCTTTGAAATTATTCTGGCACCAACAGATACAAATTGGTTGTTCAATTTACAGAAGGATATTTATCTGGCATAAATGAACTTGTGGTAAAACTTTAACCTACCGAGTTGGACGTTAAAAGAAATACACATTAATTAACTATGCAAAAAACATCTATTTACATAGCTAAAACAAACTGCTTAGGCATATTGTATATCATCCTTATATTCTTTGCCAGTAGTGCAATAGCAACCACATTAAAGGCAGACAACTGGTTGGATGAACCAATTAGTATTAGTTTTCAAAATGAAACTTTAAGTAAAGTACTGAAGCAAATATCGGAACAAACAGGTGTATCAATAGCCTATGATCAAAAGCTAGCAACTGAGAAAGTCACAGGCGCCTACCAGGGCGTAAAAACTTCAGACGCTATCACAAGACTGTTTAAAAGTAAGAATATAAGCATCCAAGTTAATACTGAAAAAAAAGTTATTATTGTAAAAACGTTTGGAGCTAAAAACTTTATCTGGGCAAGCGAACACAAAGGCTATCAAAATTCTTCGAAGATGACCTTAGCAGAACTCGAAAAAATACACGCTCAACAATATAAAGAATATAAAGATCGAATAGCTAATGACAATGAAGTACTTGAGGATGGGATAACACGAAATGAGTTAAAAGAAATGCATAAGCTACATTATTTGGCTTATAAAAAACAGATTTCAGACGCCAATGCTATCCTTGAAGATGGACTTACTCGAGGAGAACTTAAGTTATTGCAAGATAAGCAACATCTTGTATATCGGAAACATGCAACAGATATGAGTGCTCCCATAGAAGATGGTATCACTCGCGGGGAACTAATTAGCACTTTCGAGACACAAGACTTTATATACAAAAAGAATCTCAAGGATGTAACGACAATACTTGCTGACGACACAATGACTCGAACACAAATACATACCATGCAAAAAGAACAGTACGAGAAGTACAAGAATAGTAATAAGGCGACTACTTACGTAACTGAGTAGTGAAACTGATTTTAATAAAATGGAGGTTAAGATGAAAATTAGAAATATAACTTCGGCTTGTATTTTTGGAATGGCAATGCTCCTGGCACCCACATTCTCAACAACAGCCAATGCCGCATACTGCAATGACACAGTTATTGACAGCGTGAGCATATTACCTGAGAATGCGGTAGCTGGTTCTGTCAGCAAATATCGCGTCACCGTCTCTTGCGTTGATACTGCTCGCTGGACAGGTTTAAGGCATTTCTATTTAACTGATGATCTAGGGGAGGCCGGGTATGCCACAGTACTTACGGCATTGAGTCTTGGAAGAAATTTATCTATTGTAACGACTTCTTATAGCAGTAACTCTTTGCTTACAATAATCAAAATGCTAAACCCCTGATTAACCAGTTAAGTTTCAAATACCATCATCCCATCAAATGATGAGGATGATGGTGATGATGATGATTCGATTGATGACTATAACTAGATATAGCCATTAGAGCATGCTGACTTTAGAAAATAGTTCATTTTTAAGAATGAAGTTTTGTAGTCTTTCTTGTTTACAAATTAGAAATTTGGCTTAAAAACCCCACGTATTCCCCAATACTTTCAATCTAGAAGTCTTGAGGACTCCACAAAAATCATTGTCACCGCTTATAAAATATTTTTTAATATCTGTACTAAACCCTCTATTGAGAATGTTGTCTCGGAATTCATTGCCAATTGAAGGACACTCACCTATCACCTTTGTACAATCATTTCGTATGCTTTTGTTGCAATACCATTCTTGGTAGAAAGCACTATTTCCTGATGATTCAAATCTATTATTAGAAATATAGTTATAGTTTGATTGATCTCTAACTTTTATAGGATCCCCATTTATCCCTAAAAAGGTATTTCTTAACACCTTATTATTCGAGGAATAGTGGGCAAAATAGATCGCATGAATTGCTGCAGCTTGGTCTGCTATATTTAGTATATCTACAAAGTGAGTATTTATTATTGAGTTGTTTCTGGAATTTACAAACCTAACTGCAGCGGTTGAATAATCAGAATTGGAGTACCGTCCTCCAATTCTGTAAAAATACATACCATACAACTCATTCCCAGCATTCCAGGCACTCTCATGATTTCTGTTCCCCTCAAATGACATCGCAGTGTTATAATTTTGAACTTTGATGTACCTAAACTTTAGCTGAGTAAATGAATGAGTACTTATATTCAACTTAAACCAAGTCTTTTTAAGCCCATTTCCATCAAATATGGGCCTTTCCTTTGTAAAGTTAATTGGTGTGAATGTAATTGAATGATTGTTTGAATACGTCCATATAACGGATTGATTAAAGTAAGTTCCTTGATTGATATGAATTTCAATTGAACGATCAGGGTCATGTTCCTCCAAGATATCTTGTGCTCGACGGAGTGTTCTCACTGGATATGCATCAAGAAGCCCGTCATTGGAATCGTTTCCTACGGGCGAAACAAAAATCATAAAAGGCTCAGCAGAGTTCGCACAGCCCCCCCATGCCACAAGCAATATCACCAATAAAAATTTCATGTTTGTCTGCCCCCCATTAACTACAACACGAATTATATTGCAACTTGCAGGGTGACACAGATTACTGCTGATTGGCATTCATAGAGAGCCGATACCAATAAAGTGCCAAGTTGTTTTTAAAAGAAACATTTTTCTTAGATACTTTTCGTGACCACATTAACGGGTTGTATATTGTGACACTTTCTTCTTAAGTAGAAGCCAAATAAAAAGTGAATTTGTAACTAAGTAACGCTTCCACATTCGTTTAGGTTCTTGGATTAGTCGAAAAAGCCACTCTAAACCGAAGTTTTGCATAAATTCTGGAGCACGACTTACCTTACCTGCAACAACGTCAAATGTTCCACCAACACCCATGACAAAATCAACTCCCATTCTCTCGCTCCATCGATTAATAAAGTTTTCTTTTTGGGGGGAGCTAATCGCAACAAATAGAAGACGGGCACTTGACCTGTGTATCATTTCCACTACAGCCTCTTCATTATCCCAAAAGTACCCATGATGGAACCCTGCAATCTTCAAATCACTATATTGCTTTTGCAAGACATCTGCAGTCTTCTCAACAATTTCCTGTTTAGCACCCAACAGAAAAATTGGATATTCTTTATGAGATGCCAAAACGAGTAAATTATAAAAAAGATCGATACCTGATACTTTCTCGGGTACATCTAGTCCAAGTATACGAGCGCCCCACACTACTCCCATGCCATCAACATTTATAATATCACATGCCTCTACGGATGCATATAATTCAATATCATTTCTCATGCAAATAAGCTTGGCCACATTGACAACAACATGCTGAGTAAATTGATGAGCATCAATACGCTGATCTAACCATTTTACAGTATCATTCATCGTAACACAATCAATTGGCACATCAAGAAATTCAATCCGTTCCATTAATAAACCCAACTTAAATATTGAGGCATATTACTTTTTGTGTCCACTTTTTTATAACTTCACGATTTGATAGCTATTAACGACTTAGAAAACCCTATAACCCTTTCTTTTTTGATAACTGCTTCTGAAAATAAAGCGCTAAACATTTTACTATTTAACAGATGAATTCTTTCAACTTTTTTTACAGCTGTGTGAATATTTTTTGCCCTCTCCCAGTTTCCAAGCCCAAACTGCATAACTAACCATATTTTGCTTGGTTTTGGGAGCCAATGAAAAAATGGAGTCATGCAGTGTGGTTCTATAGGAAACCAGTAATTTGGTGTTTGGATAAAATAACGTGGCGCAACTCTTTTGATTTCATGTGCAAATTGAACCATTTTTCTCCAATCACCAACATGCTCAATAACAGAATTTGAATGAGCAATATGGAAAGACTTATCTTTAAAAATTGCCAAATTGCAGGCATCAGCTTCTTTAAAAAAAAAATGCTTCCTTCTTGGAACAAAAATTGCGCCGGGCAAATTAACTATGGTAATATTAATTTTCTTTTTATCTAAAATTTCAGACGATAAGATATTCCAATATGTTTCAGTCCCACCAATATCAATAATATTTACTGCTCCATGTTCCTTAAACACATTATTTATCATCGGTAAAAATAATTCTAATCTGTTTTGACGAAACCGTGAGCCTATCGATTTTGAATCATTATAATTAACAACCCGTTTCAATAATTCACGATAAGTAAGCATAATATTCATTTTCACAAAAAGGAGGGAAGCCGAAAAAAAATTTATCACTTCAATTGTAAAATAAAGCTTCATACAATTTTTTATAGATAACAGCATTTTGATTCCAATTTCGCTCAGTATTGACGAAATTTTGTCCAGCCTCTACAACCTTACCTAATTTTTTAATATCCTGAGAGATAATAAAATTAAGCCAATATAATAAATCTGTAGCGTTATCCGCTTTAAATTGATACCCAGTCTGGCCATGTAACACTAACTCCCTCATTCCCCCAACATCACTTGTTAAAACAAGTTTTCTAAAAGCCATAGCCTCCAAAGGCTTCAAGGGTGTTACTGTATCTGATAATTTTGTTTTGTATCTGGGGTTTACAATGACATCAATTTCCGAATAAATACTTGTGACATCTGATGGCGAAAATTCTCCATAAATTTTCACATTCTTGAGGCCATTTTTTTCCACCAAATCAACCAGTTTACTCCTTATAACACCATCACCATAAATTTTTAGTTTGCATTGCTTTCTTGGGCTACAAAACTTATTCCATGCAGCCAATAGTAACTCCAACCCTTCTATATTTGTTACACTCCCGACATAAGCAAAAACAAATTCATTCTGATTATTTATGGGCCAATTAAAAACCGATCCACTAGTTAAAATAGTGTCATCAACCGCATTTTCAATAATGGAAATATTCGATCCCAAAACCCCACGTCGCAATAAATTCATCTTTAATGCTTTACTAATTACAATAACATGATCTGCTTTCTTCATAATATAAGTTTCCAACAAACGAATCACTCTAGAAGATAACCATGAAGAAAAATTTTTATCTCTATCTGCAATCCGATTTTCCCATAGCGACCTTACTTCATAAATAAAAGGTGCATGTAACTTCTTGGCAGCGTACAGTGCTGCAAAACCAGAGAAAAATGTTGAATGCGCATGTAACACATCAATTTGTCGCTTCTTGGCCTCTAAATACACCTTTTTCCGAAAAGGTAGAATATGAAGCATTTTTCTAAAACGTTTAGTTAGGCTACTCCCATTATCACTAATTTCTTGAGAGCTATCACCGTTGTATGAACGGATATACTCAATACCATCAATAAATTCAGCTTTTCTACCAAAACACATGGGTTTCTGAAAAGGTGACGATATCGCTAAAGGCTCCATTCCCATGTTTTTCTGCGAGATTAAAATCCCTCTACTTCTAATGCTCGAACCAGAACAATCTGGCAAAGACATATAAAGAATATGCAATATTTTCAAGACACTTTGCCCTTATAGTAATTTCCAAAAACTAAATAAAAAGATACTATAACGTAGGCAAACAAATATTCAGGCTTCACAAACCCTCTATGAAACAAATGCAAGAACTGTATAAAACTAAGAACATATATCACAAGAAACTTATCGCTTAATCTAGAAAACCGCTCAATAAAATAGATAACTGTGACTAATGCAAAAATAATGAAAATTGACCCATTCCTAAAATCTATATAAAGACCACCAACTATTCCTGGCGTCAAGCCTCCAGCGGTCACAGTACCAAACAGTCCTCCCATCGCTTCCCCTGCACCAGTCTGCTTTCCAGGAAGAATAGTTAACAAGTCTGCAAAAAATAATGGAATATTCGTATGCACATTCTCAATCTGTTTAACAATTATATTGTTTGTCAACATGATTGTTTCTTTAAAACCAAGATGCAGTGGCATCAGTAAATACCCTACAAAGCTGTCACTATAAAAATATTCATGTAAAGCCTCTTTAGGACTTAAATAATTAGTCCCTGGCGCAAGCCTGCGTAAATAATACGGGACATAAATCAAACCAATAAGTACGAATGATGCCAAAAAAATCTTACCTGATTTTAATCTAGTCTTTTGGCTTGAAACTAATGTTGAACGTTTTTGCAATGCTTGAACAGAAAACATGCCCAATAACACCATAACAACTGTCCCTCTACTCCCGATTAATGTCGCTGGTAATAGAGGCAATATAATATACAAAAGATATGCAGTTTTAGTCCTGAGACACCTTGAAGACCAATATACCAATGGAATATAAATTGATGATTTAATAATATAATTGACAGATGTGGGTATCGCAAATCGTAACTCCTGATTAAGTACAACGATTCCCAAATTCTCATATACATACACTAAGGCAATATAAACAATAACTAGATGACAAATAACGATATTCCTTTGGATCTTATTAAAAGGCCCGAGAAAAATATAACGGCGATTATCATGTTTTTTTAATAACACTGATACCAAATCTATTATCACCAAACCAACTAATGAAATAAGCACCGTCAAACTATATAATTGCAATGTTTCAAGGGCAACCACCCCCCTGTAGTGGGTTACATCTAACAGTGCAATACTCAAGTAACCCAATAAAAAATAAGATAAGTATTGTACTGTTATCCCACACTGAACATTACTAGAGCAAAGTAGAAAAACAATTAAAGACCAATAAGTCCACCTATAGCTAAAAACACTAAATAACATTACAGCTAACACAATAGCAGCAGATGCAAATAATATACGCCAAAAGGTAGCATTATTGGTCACTGTATTTCTCGATGATGCGTTTGAGCCACTACTAAACATTCTGTAATCCATTAATCTCATAAAGTATTTGTTTAGACTTCTTTTTAAGACTTAAACCCAAAATCAAACGAAAAATATTCTTAAAGCAAACTCTATATAACATTTTGTGAACAGGCCATCCAACTGAACAAATAATCGTTTGCTCTAAATGAAACTTCGAAAGCGAATGTTCATCATAAATTCTTAGATGTTCACTTCCTAAAGGACTTTCTTTATACGGAACAATAATGAAACATGTTTGACAAATCATTAATAGCTTACCCAATATCACACTGTCATTCTCAATATGCTCTAACGTATGTGAACTAATAAGGAAATCGCAGTCAGGAACAGCGTCACTAGTCCCACAAATAAATTCTGCAATACTACCATATTTTTTTCTTGCTTCCTTAATAGCATGTTCTGAAAAATCAACCCCTACAAGTGTTGCGTTAGGATAAGCTGAACGATAAACTGGGAAAGCATCTCCCTCCGCACAACCAAAATCACACAAAATCCCACCAAAATTTTTTGGTATATCAAGCAATGGTACATATTGTTTAGCATGTTGCAAAGAGTGAGAATTTCCACCTTTTTTTTGCCAATCTTTCGTCCTAAACCTAATATTCCAATATTCCTTAGAATTTTTCACAAATACAACTCATTCTCTAATTGATAATAATGCTATGGATGGGATTCCACTTCAATTTTTACTACAAACTTAACTACACTATAAAAATATAAGATACTTCTACATAGCCATAAGAAAACCATAATCCAAGCAATAAAAACTATGTCAACATCAATGAAAAATATTGTTACCCCAAATACAACCACAAGAAAAAGAGTAATCAAATTCGACTGAAATATATATCGTCCATGTCCTCTTGCCCCCATAGCCGCAGATATACTGGAATAAAGAATTTTAATACCTCCAAAGACTACTAATGGTACTATCAGACCAGAAAACGCATAAAAATCATATGCTAGATAGGATGTTTGACTCAAGAATAATACGATACAAATATAACAGACACCAAAAAATAAAACTTTTACGAATAATGTGATCAATTCTTGTTTAAATAAACTAAAATCAAATGATTCTTTAAATTCTACCAATTTTCTAAAACCATAATAATTAGCAAACAAAACAAATGGATACACAAAAACGTTTACTAAAAAAAAATAGTCTCCAAAAAGAACAACATCAAATTTTATACTAATCAAATATCTGTCAAAAAAACTTAGAACCGTCAAAACTCCCATAGAAAACAAAAAAGAAAAAGATAACCCTACAATTTCATTCATTTGCTCACTTTTTGCACGCAATATACGAACTGGGGTTATATACATTTGATATAAAAAGTACATGGAACATAAGCAAAACATAACCAATATAACCATTGTTAAATAAGTGAAGGTTATCTTAATAAATGGAAATAAAAATAACGAAAAAAGAACTCCAATTTTCCATATATTACTTACAAACTGGGACGCGACGAAATCACCAGAAATTCGTTTGAAATTGTAAACAAACATTAAATAGGCTGACATTAGTGAGAGACAATACAAGGTAATGATGCTCATATCTTTTATGAAAAATAATTTTGCTAAAACAGTAAGACTGAGGGGACCGACAAACAGACCACAAAATAACAACATACCAAGATACTTATTTATGTATACATCACCTTTCCTCACCACACACAGTCTTAAGAAAGTTTGCTCAAGACCTAAAAGACCAAAAGAAAATATGGTGGCTATATATGTCAATAATAAGCTATAAAGCCCATAGTCTGTTGGTGTGAGAATATTATACAGAAGTATTGATGAAAATAATTGAGATCCTGCTCCCAATATCATTATCAAAAAATCAGAATGACTTTTTATATTTTGTGAAATCCAAAGAATATTACTCAAGATGGTTTTAGGCTTCCCAAACCTACTTCCAGCTGTATATCCGGTTTTGGCAAATTCAAATCTTGAAAGAATAAAAAAGATATTATTTTGTCATAATACTGTCCTGTATGTACAACAATATGTTGGATGAGCTCACAATCCTTTAGCGTTTTATTCTCACATTGTTGATTATTCTTTTCAAATGCCTCGACAATAGATACCAACTCCATAAAATTGGGTCTTGCTCCTGCTATTGACATTAATTTGATCATAAATAATTTTTTTACCGTGTTATTGACCCGTAGACACCAATATTCAATCATACGAATGGTACATTATAATACACATAACTGAAATCTACTTCCCGTTGCAACTAGCTACCGTCCCTATCGTTTTTAACAAAATTTTGATATCCTGAAACAATGACCAGTTATCAATATAGTCAAGATCAAGCTGCATCCAATGATCAAAATCAATATTATTACGGCCACAGACCTGCCAGATACAAGTCATACCAGGTTTCATAGATAGACGACGACGTTGCCATGGTTCATATTGTTCAACTTCGGCAGGGATTGGAGGACGTGGGCCAACCAGACTCATTTGTCCCAAAAGAATATTTGCCAATTGGGGTAACTCATCCAGGCTTGTTTTACGGAGGAATCTTCCTAGACTTGTTATTCGTGGATCTTTTGCAATCTTAAATACCGGTCCATCTGCTTCATTTCTTTGTTCAAGCGATGACTTCAACTCCTCCGCATTTTCAACCATAGTACGAAACTTTAACACATTAAATATTCGTCCATGGATTCCACTACGTTCCTGTATAAATAAAACTGGGCCTTTAGAATTAAACTTGATTGCCAAAGCAATACACAACAATAATGGGGAAAAGAGTACCAGCCCTACACCCGCAACAATATAGTCAAGACAGGATTTGATAAAAAGCTCACCATGCTGTTGTGAAACGGTAGAAATAGCGATTGTGGACATTCCTGCAAATTCCTGCATAAAAATAGAGGCAGTTTCCGGATGATACATGATTTTTTCAAGCTGAAAATCAGGGACAATACGAATATTTATACCCAGCTCTTCAGCAAACTGGATATACTCATTTATTGATTCAATATTTCCCAGATCTGCGGCAAAAATGATCTCATCAACAACCTGTTCCAACAATATCGTTGGTAAAAGAGCAATTGGTCCTAAATTTTTTACACTTTCAGGAAAAGTTTCAGAAACTGAATCATTGTTGCCCGGAACAATATACCCCATAATCTGATAGCCGGAACCTTTCTGGCGCTGAAGGGATTTAATCATGCGTTTAGCGCGAAACCCTGTTCCAACAATCAGGACATTGCGTGTATTATACTGTTTTGCTCTATAGTGCTGTAAAGTGAAATAAACAATACTTTTGCTAAGAAGTAACATAACCGCCAAAGCTACGCCAAAGAGAGCAAACAGTAGCCGACTAACACCTGACTCGTGAGCAAGAAAGAGGAGCACAATAACTCCACCTAAGAGACCAACAACGGCTTTTCCTACTCGTACCCCAATCTGGTAATATGTCTGAGTTCGATAGGATTGGTAAAAACCTGCTAAACGAAAAACCACAGGTGCCAGTAAAACAAGAATCAATAAAACCAAGTAATAGTTTGGCTCTGTTGACAAACCTCTATTTACTCCCAAAAAAACAAAATTCCGCTTTACCTGGTAGGCTATCACAAAGGAGAGCACCACTAGAAATATATCCAGAACTTTATGAAATCTGGCTAATATTGTGCTATGTTCACGAATCACAAATTTGGCCTTAGAATTTTATCGATGTTCATATCTTATCAAACTGATAGGTCATCTCTTTAATCAAAAATTCAGGCTGTAAGTCTTTTAACAGAAAACTGATAGTCCCAGTACCTTTCACTTTTTTACCATCTTTGTAATGAATACGAATGGCAAAGCGTCCATCCATTTCTACATTTTCTTGATTTTCCGACCATTTCAAAATAGAAATATCAAAAATGATTTCGCCGGCAACGGCAAACAATTCTATATAAGTGGGGAATACACTGTTTATTGCTTTACCATTTTCTGTAGCGTTCTCATCAAAGAAACTAGAAAATGTTTGTAAATCCTTCTTCTCATATGCTGCGACATAATTCTTGAGAAACTGTTCTATTTGGGACTGCTTCACAACGTGCACTTCTTCAGGCGTTGGCTCAGGTACAGCGACATCAATTGGTAAAGCGAAAGCAGCAGCAGGTACAGATACTTCCAGTAACGATCTCTGCTCAAAAATCTTTTTAGACTTTTTACTATCTTTCACTACAATCACAACTTCTGGTTTATCCAGACTTTTACCAGCTGAAACAGAATGAGCTGATTCCGAATTTTTCTCATCACGCTTTTCTTCCTTTACCACAATCTCTTCAGCGGAAACTTCCTCAGGAATTGTCTCAACAGCTTCTACAACACTAGCAAGGGGAACCTCCGAAACCTTTTCTACGATAGTTACTACTTTGGCTTTGAGTAATTTCTTATCCGAGATTTTTGCAGGCTCTACATTTACCGCAATTTCGGTTCCAACGTTGGTTAAAGCTAAAGCTGGTTCATTTTTTTCGGGTGTCTTTTTTACTTCTAATTCAGAATCAGAATTGGGAGGAATGAAGGCAGCTTGATGCAACTGTAAACCTGTTATCATTGCTTTTTTTTGGTAGCTCCTGGCCGCCAAAATACTCGAAACGATCATTAAAAAAGTAAGACTGCTGAACCAGAAAATATTTCTTCTCTTTTTGCTAGCACTCACTGTATTGGTTTTATTTTCTTGGCTCCAATGAGGTGAAGGTGTCGGGCGAACAACATGTTTTCGTCCTTTCTCAACATTATTCCGCAAGACACGATATGCCTCATTAACTTCAATAAAAGCAGTCGCAGCTTCATCATCACTTAGAGTAGTAGTATCCGGGTGATATCGAAGGCATAACTCCCTGTAAGCTTCTTTTATCTCCTTTTCCCCGGCGCCGATTTCCAAGCCAAGGGCGAGATAATACTCATCATTTTCCTGATCAGGTTGAAAAATGGATACAACCTGCTGTACTTCATAAAGAAAATTTCGAAGATCCACCTTTCTTTGATAACACTGCTCATCAACCCAAGACAGGACCTCTCGGTCATCTTCATTGTTCTTGCGTAAAAGCAGTTGGCAGGCACCAAGCATACCAGTATTATCTGCAATAGAAGCCAGCATCCGGTCTGTTGACGTATTACTCGCATAATTTTTTATAAGACGAGCAACCAACTCTTTATCTTGGGACGTTATCATTGCAATTCATCTAAAATGGTAAAATAGTCATCAGTTTCTTCTATTTCTAAACCAGTCAGCCAGATATCTCCGGCTAATTTGTTATCAATCTGTGAGCTTTCTTTTCTTCGCAGGCGAAGTCTTATGGCATCGCATTCTTCTGGGACACCAAAAGAAAGTGTCATATCTGTCCAATCTTGCTCACTCTGCACCATTTCTGTCTTTTGGTATAAACCTTTACATTTAAAACCATGAATCTCCCAGAAAGGTAATTGCTCAGTAGATAATTTTGCTGTTTTGGCTTTAGCCCTAAACACATATACTTTGCCCCCCTGTAAGGGGATAATCTGCTGGATATTAGCCATGTCTACATTCTTTTTACGGTTAAAATGTAAATGAAGAGATGTCAGTTTTTCCTTTTTCTTTGCAACTTTTAACTTCCAGCTTACACCTTTATTCTTTCCGATTCGCCATCCAAAAGCTGTTTGCAGTGGATCTTGTTTAAAATTACCATTAAATAAAAGAGTATCAGGATTAAAATATTTTTCCCAAATAGCTGCAGCAGCCTTTATCTCCCCATTAAAAAGCAGCAAATTCAAAAAACGATGCACATCTTTTTCATGTTCCTTAAAGTCCTGTCTCTCCAAAACTTTCCAGAGAGCTACCCCTTCTTCCACTTTCTTTTTTTTCGTGGCATAACGGAAAAGATGTAATAAATTATCATTTCCCATTTTTTCCAGGAGTTCTCCAGGATCCGGCCAAACCGAAAAGGCCATACGCAAGGCATCATTTCTTTTTTTCCGTGAAGATTCCTTACGGATGATATAGGAAAGATCTCCAGCCAGGATATCTTTCCTATCAAACTGGTACGCAACAAGAGCCTTATCCCACCGCCAACGTTTAATATCTTCAGCAAGTTCTGTTGTATAATCAAGAATTGCATTAGCTCCCTCAGTTTGTTGCTGATCAAACTTAAGCTCAGCAAGACCAAACCATGCAGGAAGATACACAGGATTTGCCGTTAATGCCTGTTGGTACAGGGATTGAGCCGTATCCATATCCGCTTCAAAAAGATGCTTTTGCTTTGCCAGCCAGGAAAGCAGATAGGGGTTACTCTGGTATTTGTGTAAGGATGACAAATCAGTTTTTTGACTATATTCACTCTGCTCAAAGAGCAATAGTCGTAATTGTGCAACCGCCAATATCAAAAGTACTACTAAACAGAAAATGCGTAATGCTTTATGGGAACTTGAAGCTACCTTCATACCTATAATTAACTATTATTTTCTTTGCCATACTCATAATTGTATGCATAGTACTTATAACCACCATACGAACTGTAACCTTTCTTACGCCCGCTTTTATTGATGATAGCTCCTAAGATCCTACCACCCACATTTGTGATAGACTTTCTGAAATGTTTAACACCTTCACGTGGGGTATCTCCTTCAACGGCAATCAAAATAACGCCATCAACCATATTGGCTAAGACCAGTATTTCTGCAAATCCCTGGTATGGCGGGCCATCGACAATAACCCGGTCATATTTTTGTGCTACAAGATTCAACAACTGACGCATCCGTTTTGAAGATAAAAGTTCAGCTGGATTAGGGGGTAACGGACCACTGGAAATAAAATCCAGTCCCTCATATTCAGTTTTAGAAATAGCATCTGTAAGTTTTGCCATACCACTTAAAACACTTGATAAACCTTTTCCCTTTTCTCCGTTCTTGAAAATTCTGTGTAAACTTGGCTTCCTAAGATCTGCATCAATTAACAGGCAGGTCTCGTCTTCCGAAAGATAGGACAAACAGGAGTTGGAAGAAAGCGAACTTTTACCGGCACTAGGTAAAACACTGGTAAAAAGAATCGTTTTAGGAGGATCATCAGCCACAGAAAGACGAACAGATGTCATAGTGGTTCTAAATGCTTCAGCCACTGGGGAACGCGGATTATTATAAAATTGCAAGGCCATATGTTTCCGATTATCAACAGCCGTTGAATCATAAGGAATGAGTCCCAGTACCGGGATATGAAACCTATCGGCCATTTCATCAGGATTTTTAATCGTATTATCAAAGTATTCAAAAATAAATGCAACTCCTACCCCTGAAAATAAACCAAATACAATTCCAAGTAACAAGTTGAGTGCGACTCTTGGCTTATAGGGGTAGAGAGGTGGACGGGCCGTGTCAATGATCTGAATATT
>Ga0256844_10000542_pt1 | contig 14633 bp, 12 predicted proteins | sample MusselsmetaG_FD_189100 | JGI IMG/M metagenome (GOLD analysis project Ga0256844, IMG submission 189100) | Mussel associated microbial communities from hydrothermal vent at the East Pacific Rise, Pacific Ocean - Mussels | ecosystem: Host-associated > Mollusca > Shell > Unclassified ... | reverse complement strand
GCTATAAACTCTTCTTTCAAAACTATTTTTCCATCTACGTAAATAACTGCTAAGAAAACATCATGCCTTGCATAAGTTGCCACACCTTTTGGTGTACCTGACATGATGACATCTCCATCTTCTAAACACATAAATGTTTCAATTTCTTTAAGTATTTCATCTGGTTTGCATATCATCAGTTCATAATTGGCATGTTGTACTAAACTACCATTAAGAAAGAGTTTCATCTCTATGGTCTCTATATTCCCCCAAAAGGGAACAAAAGTACTGAGTACTGCAGAATGGTTAAAGCCTTTTGCTCTCTCCCATGGTAACCCTTTTTCTTTCATTTTATTTTGTATACCTGCTTTGGTTAAATCAAGTCCAAAGCCTATACCTTCTATTTGACGTTCTTTTATCAAAAAACAAATTTCACCTTCAAAACGACAATCGTCTTGAATGTATTTGAGTTCATTAGTGATTGCAGAGTTTGGTTTATTAAACAATACCATGCTCTCTGGGGTTTCATTGTTTAATTCTTTAATATGCTCAACATAATTTCGTCCCACACATATGACTTTGGAAGGTGCTATTGTTTGGTTAGTGTATTGGATGGTTTGCATGCAATCTCCTTTTATAAAATAATACAAACAGATATGAAAAAATAAATGCCATGATGACACGAATACTAAGGATTATCCAGCCATTCGCACCAAAGATAACAAAGAGTAAAATATCTTCAATCACAGAGTGGCATAACATTAAAAAAGTACCTATGTATAGTATATCAGATTTACTCAATGTTCCTTTTTTTACCTCGGCTATGATGATACCAGCTCCATAGGTAATACCTAAAAAAAGTCCTGCACCTATAGAAAAAACTGAGTCTGCTTTGTGTTGGTAAACTTCCATAAAATCACGTGACTTTAGATAATCCATGACAAATATAATCACAGTAACAATCACAATAACTTTAATAGATAAAATAAAAGATGCTTCTGTTGCTTGCCATAACATATCCCCAAAGCTTTCATAACTCTTACGGGCAATCGTCTCAGTAGTAGAGATAGTCCTATCAAAAAAATCTTTCGGTAAGAGTTTTAAAGGCAATATGCCCACAAATGCCATACCTATACGAAGTGTCCATGAGTACCAGTGAGGAATACCTATTTTTTTCATCACTGCATTTTCTACCACAAGAGAGTGAGCAATACCCAAAAAAGTACCTAAGATAGTCCACTCGTACGGGCTTAGTTGTAATGGTGCTAAAAATGCTAACCCTGCATAGATATTGAAAAACATTGCAGCGGCTATGCCTACGGATGCCTCTTTAGGTAAATCCAGTACATTGGTAATTGGCTCAAATATAAATGCAATATATTTTAATACATCCAAATAGAGAAGTATCTCTGCCAGTATAAACAAGGGAACGATAAGTTTTAGTACCAATAGTGCACTATTTATGGCACTTTGCATACTTTTTTGTATATTAAACTTCATACGCTAATCATAGCTTATATCATTTTTATTGTCTTGTACAATATTGACTTTTTTATATCTATTTGGAATAGATCCAAAGATACCTTTAAAGTTACGATAGAAGTGACTTTGGTCAAAAAAACCTGCATGCACAGAAATATCAGATAAAGTAGTAAATGATGAATGCATCAATAAGTCTTTTGCACGATTTACTTTTTCATTTAAAATATATTGCTGAGGGGTCATACCCACTTCTTTTTTAAAACGTCGTATAAGATAAGATTTATTATATCCTACATATTTTGCAATCTCATCTACATTGAAAGACTCATCACATTTAGTACGAATAAACTCTTTTATCTTCACAACTAAATCTTTTTCTTTTTTTACCTCTACACTTGCATAAAGAGAGAACAATACTTCCATATGCCTATTAAGTTCCTCTTCAATAGTCCTTACATTTCTTTGCAAAATTTTACGAAACATCTCTTTGAAAGAGATATAGAGTTCTGGATGATTTAAAATAGTTTCATCAAAGAAAAAATCTTTTTGTATCACTTGACACCATTGTTTATTTAAAAACAATACATAATACCCTTGCGCATCTATAGAGTGACTACGGTGTATTTGATTGGGATTAAAAATTGCGATGGAGTGATTATCTAGAGTGACTTGTTTTTGTAGGTCATAGCTAATATCCAAAGACCCCTCTTCTATCAATGCCAACCCAAAATGGCTATGGAAATGTCTTGTATAATCCGTAAATACGTTAGACGTATATTTGAGTTCAGCAAATATTTTTTTATCTTCTGTATATAGGTATTGTATTGTTTGCAAAAATACCCTTATTAAAATAGCTAATTGAAGTAAGAATAAATTCTTACTTCAATGAATAACTAGGCTTTATCATGTGTTTCTTTAACCATTTCAGCCATTTCTTGTTCAACTTCATCTGGAATATCTAAATCATCATCTGTCAGTCTACCTGCATTTGGATCATTAAAGATGCTAGTATCTAACTTACCTTCACTCTTAGCAACAATCACAGATACCGCAGCATCTCCAGAGACATTGACGGCTGTACGAATCATATCGAGTAATCTATCTACCCCTAAAATAAGTCCTATTCCTTCTACTGGAAGCCCAACTTGTGTAAATACCATAGAGAGCATAATAAGCCCAACACCTGGTACACCTGCTGTACCAATAGAAGCTAACACAGACATCATAATAACAGTTAAGTAGCCTGTGATTCCTAAGTCAACTCCATACGCATTGGCAATAAACACTGTGGCAACACCTTGCATAATGGCTGTACCATCCATGTTAATGGTTGCACCAAAAGGTACGGTAAAGGATGCCACTGAGTTATTAACCCCTAGTCTATCTGTTACTGCTCTAAGTGTCACAGGAATCGTTGCATTAGAACTTGAAGTTGAAAATGCAAAGATTTGTGTTTCTCTCATTTTTTTGAGGAAAATTTTTGGACTCATACCTGAAAATATTTTTAAGATACTCATCAATGTAACAAAAAGGTGTATCATCAATGCCGCAATAAGGACAAGGACATATCCTGCCAAGTCTACCAATAGACTTAAGCCTAAATTTGAAATGGCTTTTGCAAGCAATGCAAATACTGCATAAGGTGCTATAGCCATAACGATGTTTACCATTTTCATCATAATCTCATTACCAATTTCAATGAGTTCAACAACTGGTTCTGCTTTTTTTCCTACCATTAAAATAGAGATACCCACCAGAATAGAGAAGAAAATGATTTGTAACATTTTTCCTAATGCCATAGCATTTATTACATTACTTGGGATAATGTCTACAAGAACAGCACTTAATGCAGGTGCCTCTTTTGCCGTAAATGATGCTGTTGAAGTCATGTTTACACCTTCTCCAATACCAATAGCTGCTGCGAGAGAAATACCTACAGCAATAGCAATAGCTGTTGTAAGCATATAGAGTGCAAATGATTTTCCACCTACTTTACCTAACGCACCAATATCACCAATACCAAGTACCCCTGTAATGAGTGAAAAGAATACCAAAGGTACAACAAGCATTTTTAATGCTGTAACGAACATTTTTCCTACAATATGAAAAAAACCATTTACCACATATTCATTGATAAAAGAACCTTCACCGTTGAAACCTAAAAGATTTATTATCAATCCTATTGCAATACCTAATCCCATACCAATAAGAACTTTTGATGTTAAGGACATCTTTTTTTCTGTTGCCATTTGCTACTCCTTTTATTTTAAATTATCAATTCAAATAATACGATTTTGTCTCATTTGAATTAAAAATATACTTTATCCTATTAAACCAAGCTATCTTGGCTTAACACGATAAACTTAAGGAAGTAGTAAACGTAAGAAGCAAGATTATCTTGCTTCTTTTTAGTACTAAAAGTTCATATAATAAATAATTCTGAAGTCATCTCTATCTTCACGACCACCATTACCATCTATTCCATCAAAACGTAATGCTTCTGACTCATCAGACTGATCTTTTATAGAGTAACGTACTCTAATTTTAGACCAGTCATTAATCGTATATTTAGCATCAAGATTAAATTCCGTAAAGTCATCTACAAGCAGTGGCGTATCTGATTGGACATCAACATATCCAAATTTCACAGACAATCCATCAAATGGTTTAATCACTAACTGACCACCAAAGGCTGTACTTGCTTCATATGGACCATATCCTTGTTGCCAATCTGAATACATTGGTCCTGATTCAAAGGCTTGGAAAGCATTGTCAGAGATTTTATCATAGAGTGCTGCAATAGAGAACATACCTATAGTCGTTCCTATCTTTGCTCCAAAAAGTGTAGAATCTTCTCCTTCAAGATACTCATTCATACCAAACTGCGCTTTGATATATGTGTTTGTACCAAAAGGTAGAGCATATTTTGCATCTGCATAGGTGTACGATTGTCTTGCATTTGTATCTGTTAAAGCATCTATATATTGTGCTCTTAATGATAAGCCTTCTATAGACTTATTACTAGCAGAAATATAAGCCAATCCATCTTCACCTGTTTTTTTATCTAAGAATTCATTCTCTTTTGATGTAAACCCTGTATATCTATCGACAAAACCTATCTCAATCATCGTATCTGGTATATCTTTATTTCTAAGTATTGCTGCTTCATAAACTGAAGGTAATATACGTAAATCATGGTTTTGCATGAGTGGGGTAGCTAACTGTTGGCGACCCACTTTTAACATGGTATTTCCGATATCATATTGTAAGTAAGCTTCACCTAGAAAGGCTAAATTTTCTCCGGATCTACCTAAAATACTTGTACCACTTCCTTCTTCACGTGTAAAAATATTTCCTAGTCTTGTACTTGAATAATGGGCTAAACCAAATTTAAAACCATAATAAGCAGCACTTTCATATTTGATGATCCCACCAAAAGTTAATGCAGTTGCATTTTCTTTTCCTGATTTATCTTCATCAAAACTTCTATCAAAATAAAACGTTCGTAAAGCAGCTGTAAATTTACCATTTTTCAAAGCCTCTCCAAAACTTCCACTTTCTACTACTGCCGCTACCTCAGGGGCAGTCTCCACAACTGGTTCCATAGGTGAAATAGTTCCCCCAGCCATAATCATTGTTGATGCTATCACAGATAGCGCTAAACTCTTTTTCATTTTATTCTCCTTGTTATTATTGATTGAACGTGGTAGGGGCAAAGCCCCTACCACTACGCTAACGCTGTGTCCACTTACGACTCACTATTTAGTGGTTCGCTTGCCCTGCGTTTTAACACTTGCCAGCAGTGGGACACATACGACTAGTCGTATTTAAGTAATATTGCTTACTTTATTTTTTTGCATAAAATAGACGAATCCATACAATGCAAAACCTATGGCGTACGATAAGTACTCCGAACCTATACCAAGCCATGCACTAGTCATGTTTGGTATTAACATAAACGGTACAATAGCCATTAACAGAAGTCTTTCAATGCCTGTTGTTTTTGTAAGTACCCACCCCTGTGTTGCGGAAGAGAATGCAAACATTCCTGCCGCAGCAGTGAGAAAGATAAGTCCTATTTCTCCTGGATTGGTAATCCACTGCCACATCGCAGGATTATTAGGGTCAGCTGCATCTACACCTTCAATAAGTAAAAGCTTATTGTTGAAGAAAAATGCAAATGGCAGTATGGCTGTTCTTATATCATATGCAAATCCTTGTAACCCTGTTTTAATAGGATCACTTTTTGCTATACCTGCGGCGGCGTATGCCGCCATCCCCACAGGTGGGGTATCATCTGCAAGTATCCCAAAATAAAACACGAATAAGTGTGCAGCAATAGCAGGGATAACGTACCCTAAATCACCAGCCAATGACATAATTACTGGAGCTGTCAGTGCTGCCATTACAATATAGTTTGCAGTGGTTGGAAGTCCCATACCTAAGATAAGAGAAACCACTGCTGTTAAAAGTAATACCGCTATAATATAGCCACCCGATAACTCTTCAATCACTTCCGCCAATATCAATCCAATACCTGTGAGGGTTACAGAACCTACAACTATCCCTGCAACAGCAGTAGCAATAGCAATAGGCACCATATTTTTTGCACCATTAATCATCCCATACCCGATATCTGTAAAACCACTTAGCCACACTTCAGATGTCAATTCTCTTTTCTCTAAAAATGCATAAGCAGGACGTTGAAGTACCATAATAAGCATCATAAAAAAGATAGCATTAAAAGCTGCCATTTGAGGAGACTGTCTAAGTATAATGAGTGTATACATCAAAAAGAAGATAGGCACGATATAGTGGATACCACTCTTGAAAATATCAAATGCTCGTGCCAACTTAGAGGGGTCTTCCCCTTTAATGCCTAACTTTTTGGCTTCTAAATGCACAATGTAAAACAGTGCAAAATAACTTACAAATGCAGGAATAGCTGCTGCCATAATAACATCGGTATACGCAAGCCCTAAAAACTCCGCGATGATGAACGCCGCAGCTCCCATAATGGGTGGCATGAGCTGTCCGTTGGTTGAAGCGGCTACCTCAACAGCAGCTGCTTTATGCCCTGGGAACCCAAGCCTTTTCATAAGTGGTATGGTAAATGTACCTGTGGTAACCGTGTTAGCAATGGATGAACCTGAAATGATTCCCATCATCCCTGATGCAGCCACTGAAGCTTTAGCTGGACCACCATCATACTTACCAAGCAATGCATAAGCAAGGTCTATAAAATATTTACCTGCTCCTGCACGTTCTAGTAAAGCACCAAAAAGAACAAATAAGAACACGTAAGAAGCAGATACACCAAGAGGTACCCCAAAGATACCTTCTGTAGTCAAATACATTTGTCCTACTATTTTATTGATACTTGCACCTTTATGGGCGATTAGATCTGGCATATATTGCCCAAAATAATCATACAATATAAAAATACCAGCAATAATAGGTAATGCCATTCCCAAAGAACGTCTAGCAGCTTTGAGCAGTAAAATGATACTGGCTATACCCATAGCAACATCTAAGGGTGACCATGCACCAGAACGTGCATTCAGTGCATCGTAATTAATGAAAATATACAGTGCACCAATGACAGCTGATATTCCTATGGGAAAGTTATACCAAGGGATACTACTCATGGTTTTAGGCGTTCTAAACATAGGATACATAGCAAAAGCTAAAGCAAGTGCAAATGCCAAGTGGAAAGACCGTACAAATACACTATTGGTTGGGATAATTACCACATAAAGCTGATACAGTGACCACATAAATGCGATAACAAGAATCATCCAATGCTGCCACGTACCCTCTTCTAAATTTCGTTGCCCCTCAAGTGCTTCGACTAAAGCCAAATCATCTTTTTCAGATTGTTCATCTTTGATTGTATCACTCATAGGCACCTCCCTTCAAATTTAATACTTTGGAAACTTACTTTAAAAGACCTGCTTCTTTAAATGCTTTAATGGCACCTGGATGTTGCGGTACAGCTAAACCATCTAGTAATGATTCTTTTGTAATCGTTTTATATGCAGGATGCAACTTTTTAAATTCATCAAAGTTATTTAAAATTGTTTTTGCCACAGTGTAAACTATTTTTTCATCTATACTGTCTTTTGTAACCAATACTGCCTTAACCCCAATACTTGGTGTATCATGTTCTACACCTTTATAGAAAGAGCCAGAAATCACTCCTTTGGCATAATAAGAATATTTAGCAACAAGTGCATCTATTGGTGCTCCTTCTATTGCAATAAGATCAATATCTACTGAGTTTGAAGCATCTTTAATATTTGCTGTAGGATGACCAAATACACCAAAGTAACCATCAATTTTGTTATCTTTTAACATCGTTGGTCCCTCTGAAGATTTAAGCTCATTCGCAAGTGCTAGGTCAGAATGTTTAATGCCAAAAGCCTCAAGAACAATATCTGTTGTCATTCGTGTACCTGACCCTGGAATATCTACATTTAACTTTTTACCTTTTACATCTGCCAAAGCCTTAATACCTGATGACTTTGTCACAACAAAAGCCAAGAGTTCAGGATATATCGCAAGTACTGAGCGTAGCCCCTTCACTGCTTTTCCTTTAAACTTACCCTCACCATTGTACCCCTGGTAGGCAGTATCACTTTGCGCAATACCAAAATCAAGTTCATTGGCATTAATCGTATTCACATTGTAAACAGATCCACCTGTAGACTCTACAGAACATCTAATACCTGTCGTCTTACGCTCTTTATTCATCATACGACAAATTGCACCACCTGTTGGATAATAGGTACCTGTAACCCCTCCTGTACCGATGGTAATAAATTGTGTAGCAAAAGCTGGAACACTTAACGTTGCAAATACTGCAACACTCATCATTGTCTTTTTCATATAACACTCCTTTTAATCTAGATATAGTCATTAGTACGAATACCAATTACCATAGTATACTTTACAAAAATAGCCTGAAAATAGCATCATATTTAAAAAGGTTGAAGATATCTAGTTTATTAGCTATGTTAGTGTATTATATATACCTATATAGAGTTATCAAAGGTTTACATATTAATCATATAAAACAGTTATTGGAAGTATATATTATCCATATATTTGGTATTTTTGCATTTACGTTTACCTTTATTTTAGGAATGATTGGACTCTTTCATCAAGAGCATGATTTAATGAAATATTTACCTTATGGCATTGTTGTTTTCATGATTAATCTTATCTATTTAAAAATCATACGTCTTTCAAGAGATGATTATGAAGCACAATTATATAAAGAAAAGGAGTACTCTCAAAAACTCTTACAATTTCAAAAACTCTTTTTACGTCATGCCGTGCATGAAACCAATACGCCCTTAGCAGTCATTATGGCAAATATAGAACTTTATGAACTTGAACATGGTAAAAATGAGACATTAGCAAATATAGAAGCAGCCACAAAAAACATTTATGGTATTTATGATGATTTGAGTTATCTTACAAAGAAAGATCAAATATCATACCCCAAGCAGACACTTAGTTTGGTAGATTTTGTAAAAGCGAGACTAGACTTTTTTAATATTGTTGCACAACAGTCACTACTCTCTTTTAATCTACATGATAACTATTCGCGTGCATCTATATTTATCAATGAAACAAAGTTACAACGTATTATTGATAATAACATTACCAATGCCATCAAATATACCAATGAACTTGAACAAATACATATTATTATTTCAGAGACAACTGTACATTGTATTTTGGAAATATCTAGTCACTCTGCTAATATACAAGAGCCCCATAAAGTATTTGAACCTTATTATAGAGAAAATAATAACAAAGAAGGCTTGGGGCTTGGGTTGAATCTTGTTAAAAAAATATGTGATGAAGAAGAGATAGAAATTATACTAAAATCAACAGAAGACTTGACCTCTTTTAAATATTACTTTGCAAAGGTAAATCATGAAAATCTTACTTCTAGAAGATGACATACTCTTAAATAAAGCTATAGATACTTTTTTATCTAAGATGGGACATGAAGTAAAAAGTTTTCGCAATGGAGAAGATGCCCTCACCTCTATATTGTCAGCCCCTTATGACTTACTCTTATTCGATATTAATGTACCTCAAATATCTGGGTTAGACCTTCTAGAAAACATCCATGCACAAAAAGTACAGATTCCTACGATTTTCATTTCTGCACTTATCGATATAGAAGACATATCTAAAGCATTTGATTTAGGTTGCTATGATTATTTGAAGAAGCCTTTTCACTTAAAAGAGTTAGCACTTCGCATCGATAAAGTAATACAATCCTCTTACATGCCACAAGCCCATATTCGACTATCACAAAACTACAGTTTGGATAAAGAGACTTCAACTTTACGATTTAAGGGTGAAGTACAAATTATTTCAGCACGCCAGTTACAAATCATACTTTTACTCGCAAATAACAGAAGTAGAATCGTGGGGTATGAACTTTTTAGAGAATACGCATGGGATAATTTAGAGGTAGAGACACCCACGATTAGAGCAGAAGTAAACCGTTTAAAAAAAATACTAAAAGAAGATATTATCATTAATATTCGTAATATGGGATACATGATTAAACGTCCTACTTAGTACGTATAAGTTTAGCATCTCCATACAATAAGACATCTTTTATCACAGATTTTCTAATAAACCCATCTTTCGCAACAGCAAGCATAATATCACCTTTATTTTTTCTAAAGTTTTTTTGATGAATCAGTGCTTTAGCATAAAGTACTGCATCTTTTCCTAAATCTTTCACATAAGGTTTTAATTGTTTTTTTGAAGGTGCTGTGACATAGACTATACCTTTTTGCTTTTCAAGTCCTACTGCTCTAAATGTATAGGTTTTGCCTTTCTCTTTAATCGCTATTCCTAAGTTAAAATAGAGGGTGAGTAAATCGTCTTTAGCATAAAATTTTAATTTTTCTTTACTCTCTTTAACTAACTTTCCTTTTATCCATTTTCGATACCGTTTGGTAACATACTTTCCCTTATGATGAATATGATACTCTTTTTTAACTATTTTATTTTTCTTCGTGCTTGTCATCGTGTAGGTATCACTTATCATTAACCCATTTTTCATATGTCCTATGGAGATATAGTCTTCTACTTGATCTCCCATGAGTTTTTTTGCTAAACCAGCAAGTTTTACTTTTGTTTCAATCTTATATGTTTTATTGTTCTGCGTAAGTCTATTTTTTATCGTACCTACAGTGCCGAAAATACCAAATGTTGCCTTATAGTTTAACTGTGTCACTTTTGCTAAAGCAAAATCACTCAAAAATAAGAATATAACACTCACAATAAAAACTCTTTTAATCATAAAATACACCCTTCTTACTATACTTGAGTCAAATTCTACTATAATTATGTGAATAAATCGTGTGGAGTCCCTAAATATGCCTATATCTGATCTCAATACTACTACAACTCAAGCGCTCAATGTCATTGATGGACTAGACATGAACTTAGATCATCTAGTACAAACATCCCTTGCACCTCTTTATACAAAGTTTCCTTTTTTTTCTCATAGCCTCTTAGGTATCCCTCTTGGAAATCTTATAGCTGCTATTATTATCTTAATCTTTTTCTTAGTACTGCGTCGGTTTTTTACTTTTATTATCATGGGTGGGTTACAAAAACTTGCGAAACACACCGATACGTATTATGATGATAAAATTGTCTCAGCACTTAAAGGACCTGTAAGTTTTGCTTTTATTGTTATTGGACTCCATCTCTTTTTTGCACTTATCTTTTGGGAAACACAAAGCATTAAAAACATCCTCAATACACTCATTGTATTTGATATTTTTTGGGCTATCATCGCCATAGCCAATGCTTTACGTGGGCTCTTTCACCATACCACTGCGAAGTTCCACTCTGATCTCTCCAAAGAGATGGGTGATTTCATCTTAAAAATTGTTAAGATCCTCATAGGGGGTCTAGGACTTGCCTCTATGTTGCAAGTCTGGGGCATTAATGTCACTGCACTCATTGCTTCACTTGGGCTTGGTGGTCTTGCTTTTGCACTTGCTGCTAAAGATACTGCTTCTAACCTTTTTGGCTCTTTTGCCCTCCTTGCAGACAAATCCATCCGTATAGGAGAGTGGATAAAGGTAGGAGAAACAGAAGGTGTCGTTGAGGCCATAGGTATGCGTACCACTAAAATACGCTCATTTCAAAAGTCACTCATCACCGTACCTAACCAACTCGTAGCCAACACACCCATAGAAAACTTCTCTCGTAGGGGAATAAGACGTATCAAAATAAATGTGGGGCTTACGTATAATACAAGTAAAGAACAGCTAGTAAAAATAGTAGAAGAGATAAAATATATGCTGCATTCACATGAAAATATTTCTCAAAAAGACACGCTACTCGTCAATTTTGAATCTTTTGGAGACTCTTCACTAAACATTTTCATCTACACTTTTACTGCCACTGCAAACTGGGACAAATACTTAGACATACGCGAAGATGTACATATGGAAATCATGCAAATCATAGAAGAGAACCATGCTAGTTTTGCTTTCCCTTCACAAAGTATTTATGTGGAGCAGATGGCTAATGAAAAAAGTGTATAATGAGCAAAAAAGGTGAGATTGTGCAGATAGTTAAATTTTTCTTCGGTATTGTACTTATACAAGTAGCAAGCATTGTACTTTTTACTATTTCGTCAGGTAACTTGCAAGGCAGTGGACTTTTACAACTCATAGTACCTCTATTTTTTCTCGCACTTCTTCTAGCATTTTGGTTTGATTCTCTTGCGGGTCATGGCAAAAAAGATACCGTCTCCAAGATGAAAGACTCCTTTGCCAAAGAGCGTGAAGATATACGCGTCAAAGCAGAAAAAAACATAGCCAAAGAAGCCAAAGTTACCCACGCCAAAGCCAACTTCAAAGTGGGAGCTGCTTTTGCAGGTGTTTTAGGTGTAGGGGCTCTCTTCGTCTTTGCCCAAATGATGACAGCCGCCCTACTTACCCTCACCGCAGCAGGTGGAGCAGCCACAGGCTACTTTTACAGAGGCAAACGCTTGGCTAAACGTGAAGCGGAATTGAAGCAGTTGGAAATTATAGATGTGAAGGCTATAGAACAGTAGGTGCGACCATGTAGCACAACTAATGCCCTCTTGACGTGTGACATGGTCACACCTACAGATTTAATACTTCCCTTTAGAGTTATCTTTTACATTGATAAGCACTTTTATATGCTCTACCACCTCCACCAAATCTTCTTGTAACCTCATCACCTCAAAGATGTCTTTGTAGGCAAAAGGTGACTCATCTAAGGTATTTTCATCTACTGTACCTGTGATGCCTTCCATAGAAGCTTTAAAATCTTCTAAGTTCACATGGGCTCTGGCTTTTTTACGGCTCATCACACGTCCTGCTCCATGAGATGATGAGTTAAGGGCATCGGCATTTCCCTTGCCCACTACCACAAACGAACCATCACGCATATTGCCAGGTATAACACCTCTCATGCCAGTCTCTGCATGGGTTGCACCCTTTCTATGTATCCACTCTTTGCTTACCTCATCGTAATCTGCATGGTTATGGTTACGGTTGATGAATCTTACTTCATCTTCTGCTTTAAATTCATAATCTCCACCTATGATATCATTCATTGCTTCGTGTATGCGTGCTATCATCAGCTTACGGTTCTCTACCGCAAAATTCAGTGCAAAATTCTGGTCAAGTATGTACTCTTTACCTAGTATGCTATTGGCATCTAGTCCACATATTTCTTTGATGTCATCTGGTCTTATCTTTTTATTGAGTTCTAGCATTTGCGTATGTTTGAACTTTAACAATGCTTTTTCAAACCCCTCAGGATTGTTATCTTTAAATCCCACATTACGCTTGCTGAACTCATCTAGTCTCGCTTGGAGTTCATCTTCTTGGTCATGTTTCTCTAAAAATGCCTGTATCATATAGTGAGAAGCTATCTTGTGTCCAAAGCCACGAGAGCCTGAGTGTATCACTATCCACGCTTTATCATCTGCTCCATACCCTACCTCTATAAAGTGATTACCGCCTCCAAGTGTACCTAACTGTTTTAACCCCGTAGAGTTGAGTACCGAAGCTGCAAAAGGTGTAAGTGCTAAGTCATACTTAAATGGCTGATGGTTTTTATGCTTACGTGAACCCAATGGTATGTGTTCTACTATGGCATTATATATATCGGTTGCATGGGTTTCCACATCAACCTTAGTATAGTCTGTCTTATACGCACACATCCCACACCCAATATCAAAACCCACAAACTGAGGAACAACCATATCTTTAGTCGCACAGACAGCCCCTATGGGCATAGTGTACCCAGCATGAGCATCTGGCATCAAAGCCCCACGCGTCACATACGACTCACCTAGCACATCTTCAAACTGTCTCTGTGCTGTTTCATCTAGTAGTTCAGCGTATATCTTGTAAGGTGTTTGGGTCTTAGCCAAAGCCTCATGGTCTATCTCATTAAATCCTAATTCTTTTAGGGTCATAATATCTCCTTTTTTGTTATATTAGGAGTATTATAGAGGGTATTTTGGTCGTATTTTGTCCGAGATATAAATATTTCTATATTTCCTCGTAGGTGCGACCATGTCGCACGTCAAATGCCCTGACTAAAAGGAAGAAATATCCTTGGGGCGCTCGGTTTAGATTTATTAGGTAACCTAAATGTGATTGTTATTTAAATTTCCTCTTGACGTGTGACATGGTCACACCTACGGTTTGGTATTTTTATTTCGATAATGCAATGAGCTATATTTCCAATCATTGATAGTTTCAGCATATCAATGTTTTACAGGGTTGGACTGAATATACGCTACCTTTGCTAGATAATCTTTTTCATCTCTTATCGTATGTTCATAAAATCTCTTTTGCCATATGGGATTATATCCTGCCATCTCTCTACTTTTTGATTGTTTAATATGTTGATAATACTTAGACTCACAATTTTTTGAAAAATATCTTTTTATAGAACTTATAATTTTGGGATAATCTTTAGCAAAAGATATATTTATTATCATATGTATATGGTCAGGTAGCACAACTATCTCATTTACTTCAAATGTAAAAATAGATTTTGCATATCTAAAACTCTCTCTAAGCAAAGAGATATTGTCTATTAGAATTGGATTGCGTTCATAGGTAACA
>Ga0256844_10000541_pt1 | contig 14640 bp, 11 predicted proteins | sample MusselsmetaG_FD_189100 | JGI IMG/M metagenome (GOLD analysis project Ga0256844, IMG submission 189100) | Mussel associated microbial communities from hydrothermal vent at the East Pacific Rise, Pacific Ocean - Mussels | ecosystem: Host-associated > Mollusca > Shell > Unclassified ... | reverse complement strand
ATGAAAATATCATCATCGGGCTTAGCCTCTGTCTCTTCCTGCACCGGTTCCACCGGCTGTAGCAGGTGCAGAGTGTCGGGAAGCAGAAGTAGGCAGTTCCGCAAATGGCGGGGCAGGATTGTTTCTGGAAAATAAAGACTATTGAGTGATTGCATATGGAACCTGTTGAGGGGAAAAAGAGTAATAGTATATCGTTTTATATAGTAGCTGCTGTATATGTCGTTTTTAACCTGCGTCTTGCATCTGATCCATTGGCCAGTGCTCTGGCAACCGGTAAACAGATTTTAATGACTGCACCCTATGTTGTTGGAATTACATTTGTTGTCGTGTCTGTAATCCAATATGCCGCAGGAGGAGAAAAGGTTCCCTGGATGTCGCGACTCAGGTTGTTTTTCACCATAGGAATATTTGCAGGACTTGTCTATGGAATTTATGATTATACCGGTGGAGCTGTGCCGCCGCAACTTCCTTAAATTTTTCGTCCATAGATGAATTGACCGCATATTTTATCGGGGAATTCTGCGATATCGGGAAGATGTCCCCATTGTGAAAAACCGTTTTGTTCAAGCAGCTTTATACTAATCTGATTGATATCAAGCAAGATGGCAAAAAGATTGTGCAGCCCTAACCTGGGTGCTTCACTGAGTGCATGTTCTATGAGTTGCCTGCCAATTCCCTTTCCCCTGTATCTGTGATCCACGTAATAGCTGATTTCTGCCACATTTTTCAGGGCCATTCGTCCCCTTCGGTGGGCACTGAGACTGTACCAGCCAGCGATTGTTCCTGGCTTTTCCGCCTCCATTACAAAAATAGGGTAGCTATCGGAAGAATGACGATCAAACCATTCCTGTCGCTCTGTAACGGTGAAGGGATTGATATCTGCCGTGCAGTTTCCTTCTGTTACTGCCTGATTATAAATGCTTACCAGCTGTTTCAGGTCGTTTTGTGTGGCAATGCGTATTTGCATGGTAAATGCTTGGGGAGTATGGTTATATTATTGTGTGTTTATGTTGCAGTACAGTAAGTATGAAGCTATCCGAGTCAAGACTCTCCTGAACCTGCGGAATTCATTTCTACATACTCCATGTTTTATCTTCATCTTTCAAATAAAAGTGAAAACCTGATTCGTCAGCTCGTTGAAGTCTTACGCCTCGATGAAAGTCGCGACCCATTTGATCCAGAGTATTTTGTCATCCAGAGCCAGGGCATGGAGCGTATGCTTTCCCAACGTCTTTCGGAGCACTTTGTTTCCTGGTGCAACTATGAATATATGTTGCCAACTCGTTTCTTTGCGTTGATGGCAGATCGGCTTGGTGTGGAATCGGGCCCGGAAGACTATGCACGGGATCAACTCTGCTGGCGGCTTGATCATATTTTACGAACTGTAAGTGGCGATACGTTTCAGGTACTCAATCGTTATATGGCTGATGACGATAATGGTATGAGGCGTTATCAGCTAGCTCAACAGCTGGCCTATCTGTTTGATCAGTACCAGATTATGAGACTTAGCATGATTGATGGCTGGGAGCAGGGCAGGATTTATACGAAAAATCCTGCCGAATTGTACCAGATGGAGCTTTGGAAGTTACTCGGAGAGGCGATTGGGCACTTGCGGCATCGTGGAGCCTTTCTTCGGGATCTGATTCGTTTATTAAATGATAAAACCGATCGTTCTTCTCTCTTGCCTAAACGTATTTCTGTCTTTGGTGTGCACAGTCTTCCTCCCATACTTCTTAGTTGTTTGCAGTCATTATCCAAACATTGTGATGTTCATTTTTACCTCTTGTCTCCATGTGAGAATTATTGGACAGAACAAATGACACGGCAGATCCAGGTAGAAAATAATCTGGCAGACATGCAATCCGGATTCCATCCTCTTCTTGCTTCCCTTGGGCAGCAGGGAAGAGAATTCCAGCAAATGCTACTTCAGGATGTGCAGTTTGCCGAGGAGTTCAAAAGTTTTGCAGATCCGTTTGACAAACAATCTCAAAATCCTTGCCTGCTGCATCATTTGCAGCACGACTTGTTAAAAGGTGAGCGTACTACACCCGACCAGCCGATTGTTAAAGATGATTCTTTGATTGTAAGTTCGGCCCACTCACCGCATCGTGAGATGATGGTTTTAAAAGATCGAATCCTGTACTGGCTTGACAACGATCCCCGTCTTATGTTGAAGGATATTGTTATTATGGCTCCTGATATTCAGGAGTATAGTGGTCTTATACCAGCCATTTTTCACGATATCCCTCACTCGATAGCAGACAGAAATCCTGCACACAGTAATAGTTTCATTGCTGTCTTTCTCCAATTCTTAAATCTTAGCATCAGCCGTTTTGGGTGGGGCGAAGTTCTTGATCTTTTTGAAAGAGAAGAAGTCTATCCGCATTTTGAAGTACAGGAAAACGACCTTGAATTGATACGCCATTGGGTTGTGTCATCCGGTATACGATGGGGCTTGTCCGGTGAACAGAAAAAGAGCAATGGTTTACCCGGCAGGGAAGAATGTACCTGGAAAAGCGGTCTTGATCGTTTGATGATGGGCTATGCAGTCGGTGGCTCTTCCATGGTTGATAGAATCCTTCCCTTTGAAGATATCGAGGGTGGTGCGGCAGCTCCTCTTGGAGGATTGTCTCTTTTCTGCGAGATTCTGGATCAGGCTTCCAAAATGTTTGCCAGGCCTCATGCCATAGCTGAATGGGCAGAAATTCTTGCGGATTATGTGAGCAGAATACTTGTTTCGGATAGAAGTGATGCCCTTCTTGCTTTACACAAAATGCTTGCAGGACTTGGTCTGGAATATGGTGAGATTCATGCAGATCCGGTTCATTTCGATGTGATTCGTTCCTGGGTGGAAGGGGCAGCAGAAGAAAAAAGATCCAGCTCCGGATTTTTACGTGGACAGTTAACCTTTTGTTCCATGTTACCCATGCGCTCTATTCCTTTTGAGAAAGTGTGTCTATTAGGGCTCAATGATACTGTCTTTCCCAAAAATGATCATCACCCACCTTTTGATCTTTTAGGGGATAAGGTTGTTCCAGGGGATAGATCAAGGAGAAGTGATGACAGATATCAATTTCTGGAAGCAATCATTTCTGCCAGAAGCAGCCTGTATTTGAGTTTTGTGGGGCAGTCCATACGTAGTAACGATACCCTTCCTCCTTCAGTGGTTGTTTCCGAGTTGATTGAACTTGTTAAGTTGTATGGCATTAATGAATTGATAGATTTCCATCCTCTGCACGGATTTTCAAGTAGATACTTTTCTGGAGAGGATGAGTTATTTAGTTATGATAGTAAGTTACTTGCAGTGTCGATTGCCATTGACGTGCAGCCTCCGCTCCCTGAACCGTGGTGGCAGGGACGTGCTAAAAAACAGAAAATTGAAGTTATTAACATTGATGAGTTGTTCGTTTTCTTTCAAAATCCACAAAAATATTTTGTCAATACTGTCTTAGGTATATTTCCGGGAAGAATTGCCTCATCGCTGGATGAGCATGAACCTTTTACTTTAGATCCCCTCCAAAATTATCTGGTTGATCAAGATTTAATTGAGGGAACATTAAATGGTTTTGAGCAGGAAATTTTGCGTGAACAGGTACAAGCCGCAGGACAATGGCCATTAGGGACACCGGGAGTCATTGCATTTACAGACAAACAAAAAGAACAGCAGATATTTCTTAATCGTGTGCAGAAGCAGGTCGGGAGTGGGACCAGGGATTACGAATATATTGATATGAGCCTTGATGGGGTGAGGTTATGCGGTAACATCGGCTCTCATTTTGCAGATGGTTCCTTTATTTTTCGTTATGCTAAATGTAAAGGAAAAGATCTGGTTAGAGCATGGGTGCATCACTGCCTTTCCACAGTTTGTCTAAGTAAATCCTGCGAGACCAGACTGCTGATGAAGGATGCTGAATGCACGTTTGCAGCAGGTTCAGCAACAAGAAATGATCTGCAGGAATTGCTTTCCCTTTTTATTAAGGCACAGCAGATTCCATCGTTGTTCATGCCTGGGCCTGCTTTTTCATACGCTGTGCAGAGCGAAAAGACGGAGACGAGTGGCAGAGGAGATCCTGTTGCAAAGGCGGTTAGAGCAGTTATGGATTCATTGAACAACGGCTATGAAGCTGAGTGGGAGTTACTTTTTCAGGGACAAAGTCAGGGAGATATTCTGGGCCGGGAGTTTTTGGAGTTGTGTGAATGGTTCTATCAATCAATCTGGAAGCGGGCACATGTCAGATATATTTAAATCATTTGATGCATCATCTGCCACCCTTCACCTTGGCGTGAATGTGGTAGAGGCCAGCGCAGGTACTGGGAAAACCTATGCCATAGCCATGCTTGTGCTGCGTTTTGTTGTGGAACATGGTGTCCCTGTTGAGGAATTGCTTGTCGTTAGTTACACAAAAGCAGCCACTGAAGAACTTCGTTCAAGGATTCGCAGTAGGTTGCTTGAGGCTAGAGATTTACTGACGGGCAATAAAAAAAGCTGTAATGATAAGGCATTTCTTACGTATCTGGGGGCGCTTCCCAATACAACTCTTGCGCTGAAACGTCTCGAACTTGCGCTGCTTGATATGGATCGGGCCGCAGTGTTTACCATCCATGGATTTTGCCAGAGAATGCTTAAGGAACAGGCTCTGGAATCGGGTCAGTTTTTTGATATGGAGCTCACAGCTGATGTTGGCAGTATTCAGGATGAGCTGGTATTTGATTATTGGAGGCGTAATCTTTACGATCTCGCGCCCTTTCATTGCGCACTTTTCCTCAATTATTTTTCAGGCCCCGATGCACTCTATGCAACAGTGAAAGGGGTCGCAGTTGAAGATCGTATCGAACCATCTGACTGGATGACTTCAGAAGAAGCATTGAAACGCGTGGATGAAGCCTTTGAACTGCTTGTTCAGTGGTGGCAGAAAAGCTCTTTAAACCTTGAGCAGAGTTTTCTTGATGCCATTGACAAAGGAATGTTTAAGAAACCCTTTGTAGAAAAATTTGAGTCCTGGTGGCAGCAAGGTGAACTGTTTTTTTCACGCAGCAGTGAGCATTTTCCAAAAGATCTTTTCTGGCTGGGAAGAGATGGACTAATAGGTTCCCTCAATGGAAATAAATTACGTGGTGATGCCAAAAAACACGCATTTCTCCAGGATTTTTCTCTGGCCGATAAAACACTTGATTCATTTCTTTCAGCTTGTGAGGGAGCAGTACTTTCCCTGCGCATTCATCTTGCCATGGAGTTGCAGACAGGCTTACGACAACGGCTCCTTGAACTGGGACGTTTCTCCTTCGATGATTTGGTCTTATCCCTTGCCCGTGCGCTCCAGGGACCCCAGCAGAAAGCGTTACAACAGATTCTGGCCAGTCGCTTTCAAGTAGCTTTAATAGATGAATTTCAGGATACCGATGCTGCCCAGTATCGAATTTTTTCAACACTCTTTGGCGGGAAAGAAAAGAAACATTTTCTCTTTTTGATAGGAGACCCCAAACAGGCCATTTATAAATTTCGTGGCGCAGATATATACGCATATTTTCAGGCTAGAAAATCAGCCAACTATCTCCTTGGCCTGGAAAAAAATTACAGATCAAATCCACGGCTTGTGGAAGCAGTAAATAATCTGTTTGCACAGAAAGCAAATGCCTTTGTTCGTGATGAGCTTCCCTATGTAAAGGTTACCGCAGCCAAGGAGCCTGAATATTTGCAATTCTGGCTGGATGAAGAAGTTAGGTCAGCAATGGTTTACTGCAGTCTGGAATCTCCCCATGAAGAAGGTGTGAAGCCATGGAGTTCCGGAAAATGCCGGGAACGTATTCAGTCATACGTGATTCGCGAGATACAAGAGTTATTAAAAGAGAGCTTTCTAAAAACAGATACTGAAGAAAAAAAGCGGGTAAAGGCAGGGGATATTGCAATTCTTGTCAGAACAAATAAACAGGCTGAAGCTTTTCAGCTGGCTCTTGCCCATGCTTCTATTCCATCTGTCATGTCGAGCAGAAAAACCGTATTCGAAACCAGGGAATGTGTTGATTTGTTACAAGTTATACAGGCTGTTGCCCTGCCTTCCGATATTCGATTGTTACGAACAGCCATGAGTTGCAACTGGTTTGCAATGAATGGGCAGACATTTTATGAGCAGACTCAGAATGAACAGATCATGGACGCATGGATGGAACGCTTTCATGAATATCATCATATCTGGCAGGAAAAGGGTTTTCTTGCCATGATGAACAGTCTCTTTGCCAGAGAATCTGTTTTTGAAACGCTCTGCACACTGCCTCTGGCTGAACGTGGAATTACAAATCTCATGCACCTCACAGAGATTGTTCAGGAAGCTGAGGTTGAGGGGAAGCTTTCTTGCACGCACGTCCTGCAATACCTCACATCACAGATGGAGTCGGGAAAGGCTGGCGAACATGCTGAATTACGCCTGGAAAGTGATGAAGATGCTGTAAAAGTAGTAACCATGCATGCAGTAAAAGGCCTGGAGTATCCGGTTGTATTTTGTCCCTACCTCTGGCATCGATCTGGCTGGTTGCAAAAAGAGAAAAACTGTATCTCGTATCATGATGAGGAAAGTCGTCAGGTCGCAGACCTTGGCTCAACAGATTTTGAAGAAAGACGGGAAGTTGCTTTACAGGAAGAGCTGGCTGAAGAAGTGCGGCTTTTATATGTGGCTGTGACTCGTGCCAGCTCACGGTGCTATGTCTTCTGGGCGGATGTTAGTGGCAGGGGATCTGTTGCATCATCAAGAAAATCTGCGCTGGCATGGGTTTTATCTCTTTTCGACTGTAAGGACATTGCAGAACAAACAAAATGTATTTCAGCTCTCTGTGATGGCGATTCAGTTGAGTTGCGAATGGTGTCATCAATTCCTGATGAGCAAGAGATTTGTAAGACAATGAGTCCTGAAAAAATTCCGCTTTCCTGTAAAACCTTTTCCCGGTCCTTGCTTCCTGGTGAATGGCTAATGACCAGTTATTCTGCACTTGCTGGTGCTGGACATGCCCTCCCACATGTCGCGTCCCCGGCACTGGAGATCAAAGACAAGACGTTAGGGAGAATTCACGACTTACCCTTTGGTGCGGCTTTTGGAAATGTGGTGCATGGTTTGCTGGAAGATTTTCCATTTGCCTTGCTTGCCGGAACTGAAGACTATGAAGAAGAATGTCTGGCACAATGTCGGCGTTTTGGTGTGGTCGCTAAAAGTGATCAACTGATGAATCTGGTACGTGATGTGACTCGCACAAGATTGGGGCATGGTGGCGTAGATTTATTTGCCCTAACGGATCTTGATGAAAAAAATGTGCTCAAAGAGATGCCTTTTTATTTCCACCTTCGCGAAGAATCAACGGAACATATCAACACATTGCTTGAATTTTCACCCGTGGTACGGTCCATACAGGAGAGGCAGTTAAAAGGATATTTAACCGGTTTTATTGATCTGGCATGCAGGCATCAGGGAAAATATTATATAATGGATTACAAAACAAATTACCTTGGTGATTCTCTTGCGAGCTATGCAGAGGAGAATCTTGTTGGGGCTATGCGTGATCATAATTACGGATTGCAATACTGGATTTACACCATGGTACTGCATCGTTTCCTGAAGGCGAGTATTGCAGAATATGATTACGAACGAGATTTTGGGGGAGTTTTTTATCTTTTTGCAAGAGGCATGAGTCCTGAATACCCGGGCAATGGTGTCTATTATAATTGTCCGGAAAAGTCTGTGCTTGAGGAGTTGAACAAATGTCTGGGGGCAGAGTATGGATGAACAGAAAATCCGCCTGCTGGATAGTCAGTTTTCCCGTTTTCTGGCTGAGCGCTCTCAGCTTTCAGGGCAGGAAAAGGAGCAGTTTCAAACAATCGTGTGTAGGCTTTCAATGGGGCTTGTAGCAGGAGACAGTTGTCTGCCTGTAACAGATGCGGAACAAGATTTGATTGTTTGTTCGGGCCTCTCAGGTCTGGGGGCAAAGCCCTTGCATGTTTATAATAAGCATCTATACATGCAGCGTTATTTTGAACATGAACAATCTCTTGCGAATAGTATTCGGACTCTTCTTTCTAATACCACTGAGTTTTTAGTTGAAACTTCCTTGTTTGATGCTCTGTTTGAGGAACAGAACAAGACTGAAACTGATTGGCAGAGAGTTGCAGCTAAAAGGGCGTTGCAGGAAAGTTTTCTCATTGTTTCCGGAGGGCCGGGTACTGGTAAGACAACGACTGTTGTGAAGATTCTGGCTCTTATTCAGAGTGCTTCCGATAAGCCATTACGAATTGCATTGGCTGCTCCCACAGGAAAAGCTGCCAGACGTTTGCAGGATTCGATTAATAACAATGTTCAAATGCTTAATGTCTCCGAGAGCATCAAAACAAGCATTCCCGATACTGCTTCAACCATTCATCGTCTTCTTGGAGTAAAACACTATTCACCGTTTTTTAAACACAATGCGAAAAACCCCCTACTCTATGATTTAGTGGTAATTGATGAAGCCTCCATGGTGGATCTTGCCCTCATGGATAAACTTGTGACTGCTTTAAGGCCCGGGAGCCGTTTGATTCTGCTTGGTGATAAAGATCAGCTGGCTTCGGTGGAATCCGGGACTGTGCTTGCTGATATGATAGCACACCTTCCTGAAAATACCGTGGAACTGCAAAAGAGTTATCGTTTTGACGAAGGAATTAAATGTTTTGCATCCGCCATTAATAGTGGTGATTCTTCTGCTGCATGGGAACTGATGTTGGGTGATTCCATAGAGAACGTATCGCTGCAAAAAGGAAACGTGGCAGAGTATGGCGGGGAGATGTATTGCAGATATATGGATGCTGTTCAAGGTGCAACAAGTATCTCAGACTATAAAAAACTCTTTCAGGTTTTACATTCTTTTAAGATCCTTTGTGCATTGCGTCATGGGCCTGCCGGGGTGTCTGGAATAAATGGAGCTGTGGAAGAATATCTCATGCAAAAAGGCTATGATTGTTTTGGCGCCGACTGGTACTTGGGGAGGCCGGTTATTATTACCAGAAATGAATACGCCCTTGATCTCTATAATGGAGACATGGGGATCTCTCTGCCTGATCCTGAAAACCCAAAGGCCATGAAGGTCTGGTTTGAAAGAGCTGATGGCAGTTTGCTGGGAGTCTTGCCGGGAAGGATTACTAACTGTGAGACTGTTTACGCGCTGACTATTCATAAGAGTCAGGGAACTGAGGTTGGTGAAGTTCTTGTGGTTCTTCCAGAGCAGGAGTCAAATCTTGTCACCCGTGAATTGCTCTATACGGCCGTAACCCGAGCTAAAGACCGGGTAAAAGTGAGTTCAAATCGTGATGTTTTTGATAAAGCAGTGGAAGGAAGAATTAAAAGGTATTCCGGGCTAGGGGAAAATTTCATTTAACCTGTGAGTAAAGAAAGGTGACCGCCCCCACAAGGAGGAGATGGGAGAGCAGGAGCGGTCGAGGAGACTACTTTTTAATTAATTGAGAGTTTGAAAATCATTATAAGCGTGGGTGCCATGCTCAGTAATATCCACACCCATCATTTCCTCTTCTTTGCTGATTCGAAGACCAATGGTCATGTCGATCACTTTAAAGAGAATAAATGCCGTACCAAAGGCCCAGGCAAAAGCTGCACCGATTCCAATCAGCTGAGTAGTGATGATCTTGACATTGGTTCCGCCCATATTGAACAGACCGGCAGCAAGAGTTCCCCACGCTCCACAAACACCATGAACAGAGATGGCACCGACAGGATCGTCAATATGCATTTTGTCGATGGTTACAACGGAGAATACAACAAGTATTCCAGATATTGATCCGATGACGATGGCGCTTGCGGGTGATACGTTGGCACATCCGGCGGTGATTCCAACAAGGCCTGCAAGGGCACCGTTTAAACTCATACCGATATCCGGCTTTTTGAACATGATCCATGAAGCGAACATGGCACAAATAGAGCCAGCTGCTGCGGAAAGATTGGTGGTAACAAAAATCATGGCGATTGAGCTGTCACCAGTTGTCGTGGATCCGGGATTAAAACCGAACCAGCCAAGCCAGAGGATAAAGACCCCGATGGCAGCCATCGGTATATTATGGCCTGGGATAGCTCGAACTTCTCCATTTTTTCCATATTTTCCAAGCCGTGGCCCAAGAACGATTGCTCCGGCAAGTGCAGCCCATCCTCCAATGGAATGAACGACAGTTGATCCGGCAAAATCGATAAATCCCATACCTTCCAGCCAACCGCCCCCGTTTAAGAGTGACCCCCAGGCCCATGAACCAAATACAGGGTAGATGAAAGCGCAGAGCACAATGGAGTATATAAGGTAGCCAACGAATTTTGTCCTCTCAGCAACGGCACCCGAGACAATCGTTGCTGCGGTTGCAGCAAAAACACATTGGAACATCCAGAATGCAAGTACCCACTGATCACCTTTAGGGCCTTCCCAGCCAGAAAGAAAAAAGCCATCAGTTCCAAACCAACCGGTGCTGGAAGTTCCAAACATTATTCCAAAGCCAATGGCCCAAAAGGCAATGCTTCCCATGGAAAAGTCCATGAGATTTTTCATCATAATATTTACTGCACTCTTGGCGCGGGTGAATCCCGATTCCACCATGGCGAAACCTGCCTGCATGAAGAATACAAGGCATGCAGCGACGAGTGTCCAGACATAATTAAGGTTGGTTTGAAGCAGGTCTATGGCATTCTTATTGCTGGCAACATTTACAGCCTCTTCACCACCAAATGCAAGAGCTGGTATTATTAAAAGTAGGGCAAGTGCCCATGCTGTTTTTTTCACTGGATGATTCCTCCGATATATAAATTACTATTAATAGTTTGTTTTAAATTGCGTCGTGATTTGTTTCGCCGGTACGTATTCTTACGATTTTATCGATGGGGATCACAAAGATTTTTCCATCACCAATGGAACCTGTCTGAACCGAAGAAATTATTTTTTCAACTACAATGTCGACCATGTCACTTTTGACCACGGTTTCCATTTTTATTTTCGGAATAAAATCCACTACATATTCAGCGCCGCGATAGATTTCTGTGTGTCCTTTTTGACGTCCAAAGCCTTTCACCTCACTGATGGTCATTCCTGTGATTCCAAGTTCTTCGAGACCCTCTTTGAGGGCGTCCAGCTTAAACGGTTTTATTATTGCTTCAATTTTTTGCATAAGTTTGATCCTTTTGAGTAGGCTTGATTTTGTTTTGTGACATTTTGACTATTACAAGTTACATGCCAGGAGATAAGACTTTTATTGTGATGGTGTAACGTGCCGTTTCTTTGAGGTTCTGCATGTTACAGTGGTATTTAAGATGATAAATAGTTACAAAAATGTCAAACGTTACCGTCGGAATATTACAAAAAAGGAAGAAGTGTGTTTCCGGACAGCTGTTAATGGTGATCGGTTGGAAGTTTTTGAGATAGTAAGTATTTGGTAATTGTAGATTGAAAAATAAAAGGTACGTGAAAAAAACAACTGCTTATGATTAAATAAATAGAATATCCTTACCTAAGGAAAACTTTTCCTCGATAAGCTATGGTTTGTATAGTTTTCATTGGAAATGAAACAGTTCTAATAATAGAGGTGCATTGTTGATGGGCGATTTTTTTTCAAAGATTTGGACTTTGCTAGAGTCAACCCAGGTTCGGGAGCAAGTAGCGGCTGTTGATTATATCGCTTTGTCTTCCAATCCCTGGTTCCTGGTTCCTTTTATTCTTCTTGCCGGATATCTCCTGTACAAACAGGCTTTTAGGGATCTAATCATTATTGCTGCATTTGTGGGTGTCTGGTGGGTGAGCGGTACAGATTATATGGCCACACTGGTTGTGGGCGATACATTGCAAATAAATAAGATTCTACCGATTGTATTTGGTGGTGCAGCACTGCTTGGTTTTCTTATTTATTTGCTTTTTGGACGTTCTGACTAAATAATAATGGAAAAAGGTGCGTATTTGCTAAAGAGGAAAAGTTATGCAGTTTCGTAGCGGTGTTTTTATTATCACCGAAGAAAGACATTGCCCACTTTATAATGTGGGGGAGGAACTGCAGGTGGATGAAGGTATTCTTAAGTTTCCTGCAGCGAAGTCTACTTGTCTTACTCTGACCAGAGATATCATAGAACTTACTTCAGAAGACATTGCTTATGAGCGTTATCTTCAGGGTAGCAGGCAGAAAACGAAATTTGAATGTGGTGGTTGCACAGGTCTTATCCGTTTTGAGTTTAAAAAGGAAAAAGAATTTGCAACCATCCAGATGAAACTTCTTGCAGCTGCCGAGCGGCGTGAAAAACTCAAATCTACATCTTGTTATGCAGGGCTCCTGCGAAGCATTGATATTTTTCAACCTCTGTCAGATGACGATCTTCTTGACCTTGCCGTCCTTCTGAAATTTGTAGATTATAACTGGGGCTTCCCCATTATCCAGAAAGGTGATCCCGCCTCCAATCTCTATATTATAATTTCCGGAAAAGTGGAAGTTATGGACGAAGATGGGGTAACGCTCGCTGAAATGGGGCGTGGTGACGTTTTTGGAGAAATGAGTCTTTTATCAGGAGATCGTGTTACTACCACTATTATGGCCATGGAACCCTGTCAGATTGCAAATCTCAGTCAGAAAAATTTCCGACATGTTTTAAACCGTTTTCCTGCCCTGCAGGTGTTCTTTTATAAACTTCTGGTAAGCCGTATAACCACTATTAATTATCAACGTGCGGAAGAGTTGGCTTCAGGGATGGTTGGCCAGCTTGCAGATATCCCTCCCCTTGAACTGTGTCAGATGATTAATTCAAATCAGAAAACAGGTCGGTTAAAGCTGGAAGTTGGTGAGTCAAAAGCAAGTCTTCTTTTCAATGAGGGTGAACTTGTTTACGCAACCTTTGGTGCAAAAGACGGGCGTGAGGCTTTTTATGATGTTCTTGCTGTCAACGAAGGGCGTTTCAAGTTTGTTCATGGCTTATCCAGGCAGGAGATGGAGCTTGATATTCTTGGTGGATTCATGGGTATGCTTATGGAAGGAATGAAGCGTATTGATGATGATTAATCTGTCTTGTTTTTTCTTTCAGCAATTTTCGTAGAGTGATTAGGTCAGTCTTTCATTGCTTTTTTTCTTTTCATACTTTTATCTCATAGCATCTCCCCGTAATATGTTTATACTTGTTTGAAGAACACATTAAATAGCTATGATTCAACCATAATAAGGGAGTATTTTAATGAAGAAAAAAATGGAAAAAGCATTAAATAAGCAAATTAACGCAGAATTGTATTCCAGTTATCTCTATCTGGCAATGGAGTCTTATTTTCAATCAATCAGTCTTACCGGTTTTGCAAAATGGATGCGGGGTCAGGTTCAGGAAGAGATGTTTCACGGTATGAAAATCTATGATTATGTTCATGAAAGGGGAGGACGAGCACAATTTGAAGCAATTGCAAAGCCACAGACCCAGTGGGACTCACCACTTGTTGCGTTTGAGCACATACTTGCCCATGAAGAGAGTGTAACCGGTCTTATCAATAACCTTATTGATGTTGCACTTGATGTGCGAGACCATGCTGCCAAGGCGTTTTTGAATTGGTTTATAACGGAACAAGTTGAAGAGGAGGCTACTGTGGGTGAGATAGTAGCCAGACTTCGTCTGATTGGTGATGATTCCAGTGGGTTGTTTCTCCTTGATTCTGAATTGTCCAAAAGGGTATTTACCTTACCGTAAAAAATAATTACAAGGCACCTTGCCATTAGTTTCCATATGTTTACTATCTTTTGATAACAATTATTGTTTGAAGGAGAGTTGTAAATGAATAGAAAAATCAAAAAAAAGGTTCTTGTGCTTTTGGCTGCAGGAGATCTTAGCAAAAGCCGCAGAGAACTTGCCAATTATGATGAACATGGGTTGGTAAATCCACTGTTCTCTGCCCTTTACCGGCCTGAAGAGATGTTACGCTGGCATACCATAACTGTTTTTGGCGAGGTGCTTTCACGGCTTGCAGAGAAAGATATGGAAGCGGCGAGAATTATTATGCGACGCTATATCTGGAGTTTGAATGACGAATCTGGTGGCATTGGATGGGGAGCACCGGAAGCCATGGCAGAAGCGATGTTTCATCACGACAGGCTTTGTGATGAGTATATTCATATGCTTATTTCCTATGCTCGTCCCGATGGCCCCCTCGAGCATCAGGATGGTAATTACCTGGAACTTCCCGAGCTGCAGCGTGGTTTGCTCTGGGGAATTGGGCGTCTGGCAGAAAAACGTGGCTCTTTGTTGCTGAAAAAAGAGGTTGCATCCGATTTGTTCCCCTACCTTCTCTCAAAAGACCCCACGGTAAGAGGGTTGGCAGCAAGAGCTCTTGGCTTGCTTGGTACAATTGCCCCGGATGGTGCCCTGGAAAAATTATTAGAAGATGACCGTTCAGTCAGGTTTTATCATGACGGTAAGGTCTCTGTCTTGCCTGTTTCTGAGCTGGCCGCTACTGCTTTAGAAAAATGTGCCGCATAATTAATAACCCTAGATTTATGAGTTAAAAAGTGTTTGAAAAAACAGTTTCCCATCTGGGTTTTCTCCAGTTTGATATACAGGCAGGTGATATTGCATCAAATCTTGCGCTCGTCAAAAAAGGTTTAAAAGAACAGGCACCGCCTCA
>Ga0256844_10000540_pt1 | contig 14647 bp, 14 predicted proteins | sample MusselsmetaG_FD_189100 | JGI IMG/M metagenome (GOLD analysis project Ga0256844, IMG submission 189100) | Mussel associated microbial communities from hydrothermal vent at the East Pacific Rise, Pacific Ocean - Mussels | ecosystem: Host-associated > Mollusca > Shell > Unclassified ... | reverse complement strand
CTACTCAAATTTTTCCTTCTTGAAGTTGTTTGGTTAATTTTACCATAAATTCATCTTGTGTAAGATTATACTGTTCTTTGTTACGTCTATCACGAATTGCCACTGTTTTATTTGCCACTTCTTCTTCTCCGATAATCACTACATACGGCACACGCTGCTTTTCTGCTGTTCGTATACGTTTATTGAGTGAATCATTCTTGTCATGCACTTCAGAATCAATACCCTCTTGAAGTAACATTTTCTTAAGCGTATACGCATACTCTGCATGACTTTCACTAATCGGCACAAAAATAACTTGCGTAGGGGCTAAGAAGAATGGGAATTCTCCCGCATAATGCTCTGTTAAGATACCAATAAAGCGTTCAAATGACCCAAGTATTGCTCTATGAATCATTACTGGTTGCTTTCTAGTATTATCCGCCGCTACATACTCTACTTCAAAACGCTCAGGAAGGTTAAAATCTACTTGTATCGTACCACACTGCCATTTACGCCCAATAGCATCCGTAATTTTAATATCAATCTTAGGGCCATAAAACGCTCCACCACCCTCATCTATAGTAAATGGTAAGTTATTGCCTTCTAGCGCATCTTTAAGCCCTTGCGTTGCTAAGTCCCATACTGCATCTTCACCGATAGCTTTTTCTGGTTTGGTTGCGACTTCCATCGTATATTCAAAACCAAAGAGTTTCATCACAGAGTCAACAAACTCTACAACTTCAAGTACTTCTTTTGCGATTTGTTCTGGTTCACAGAAGATATGTGCATCATCTTGTGTAAACTCTCTTACACGTAAAAGTCCATGAAGTACCCCTGACTTTTCATGACGATGCACCACACCATATTCATAATACTTCAATGGCAAGTCACGGTAAGACTTTTGTGTTTGCTTAAATACTTGTATATGCCCTAAACAGTTCATAGGCTTTATACCGTACTCTTGGTCATCGATGGTAGTTAGGTACATATTTTCACCATAACAAGCATAGTGTCCAGAAGTTCTCCACATGTCTGCTTTTAAAATCTCTGGTCCACGAACAGGCTCATACCCTCTTGTTAAGTGTGCTTTATGCAAGATACTTTCTAGTTTATAGCGAAGTTTTGCACCCTTTGGCATCCAAAAAGGAAGCCCTGGTCCTGCAGACTCATCAAACATAAAGAGTTCCATCTCTGCACCAATTTTTCTATGGTCACGTTTTTTTGCTTCTTCCAGCATAGTCATGTGTGCTTTGAGTGCTTCTTTGTCAGCAAAAGCCACACCATAAATACGTGTGAGCATCTCAGCCTTTTCATCACCACCCAAGTATGCTCCAGCTACGCGTGTCAATTTAAAGTTATGTAAAAAACGAAGTGCAGGTACATGAGGGCCACGACAAAGGTCTTCAAAGTCCCCTTGCTTATAGATACTTAAAGTGTCATCAGTGATACGTTCCATCACTTTTAACTTCAAGTCATCAGAAGCAAACTTCTCTAAAGCTTCTGCCTTAGTTATTTCGTACTTTTCTATTTTGTACTTTTTCTTGATGAGTTCTTTCATTTTCTTTTCAATAGCTTTAAGGTCATTTTCACCTATCTGCTCATCTACTCTAAAGTCATAGTAAAAACCTTCATCAACCACTGGTCCTACAAAAAACTGTGAGTGAGGGTAAAGCTCCGTAATGGCTTGAGCCATCAGGTGTGCTGTAGAGTGACGTACTATCTCTAAAGATACTTCCGTGTTGTCGTATTCAATAGGAGTTGCAGCACAGTTTTCACCTGCTGTTTGTGTGTCTAAAATGTTTCCTTGGTCATCGATGTAACCTATAATGTTTTCACTCAAATGAGTCCTTTATATAAACGCAGCTTACTTTGCCAGCGTTAAAAATGCCATTATTATAGCGAAAAGTTAAATAAATATGAATTAAGTAAAAAGAAATCGAAGTTTTCGCAATAATTTTTTCTTTAATCTAGGAACAAGCGAGGAAGCGTACTTCTGTAGGTAACGAGTGCAGAGACGACGAGTAAAGGAAAAAGTATAGCGAAAATGGTGCTCGATACAAGATTTGAACTTGTGACCACCTCCATGTCATGGAGGCACTCTACCGCTGAGTTAATCGAGCATTAAAAGGCGAAAGTATAACAAAGAGATGCTTAGTCTTTACATACCCAAGCACTTTCTTCACAAAGTTTATCCAGATATCCACTGGCTTCACTTTTACCTGCACTTAACGCTTTTTTTAAATTTTCATAGGCTTTCATTTTATCATGAACTATTTCTTCTCCCCATGCATAAAGTACAGCTACATTGACTTGTGCTGCACTGTCTCCCATACTTGCTGCTTTTTGAAAAAGTGTAAATGCTCTTTTTTCATCTTTGGCTACTCCTTTGCCATCCATATAAAATGAAGCCAAATTATTTGCTGCTTGCATAACATTGTTTTCTACAGCTTTCTCGTACCAATATTTTGCTTTTTCATACGCATGAACATCACTACTTCCCATCGCATGATAAAGCTGTGCCAAATTATATTGTGCCTGAGCATTATCTTGCTTTGCTGCTTTTTCATACCAACGTATGGCTTCTGCCTTATCTGCTTTTAACCCTTCACCATTGGCATACATCATCGCTACATTATATTGTGCTTTACTGTCACCCTTTTTTGCTAACACATAAAAAGTATTTAGTGCTTTAATATAAGCGCCTTTGTTATAATCTTCAACAGCCGTATCAAAACTATTTGCACTTAGCCCCATAGTTAGAAAAATAAATATTAATAGGTATCTCATCATCTCTCTTTAAAATTTAAATATACGTAATCATACCATAAACAATGACACATGCTTATATCGTTGTTTCTGCAACAAATGTTTGGGTTACTTTCCCCCCAAACCGATAGACAGAATTTTCATAATTCACATAAAGTTCATCATCACTTTTAGGATGTACTTTCATTTGCTCAGAGACATCTCTTTCTTTATGATTGCGTATAAAACATGCTACCATCCCTGTACCACAAGCCAACGTTTCATCTTCTACCCCACGCTCATAGGTACGCACATGCATTGTGTCACCATCTATGCTACAAATATTTACATTGGCATTATATTTATGGCGTAATGCTCTTGCTTGTTCTATATCAAAGTCATCAATATTCTCTCGTATAGCAACCAAATGTGGTACACCTGAATCTATGAGCCACCAGGTTTCACCATACTCTTCTATATCTGTTCTCATAATATCTGGCTCAGTCATATCACTTACTACATAGAGCCCATTAATCGTGGCTTTAATCACACCTGCTCCAGTGAGAAACTCTGCCGTATTGTCTTTAGAAATACCCTTCTCATGTGCAAAATGTGCCACACAACGAGAGGCATTCCCACACATATCTGCATGACTGCCATCTGAATTATAGAACTCCCATTCAAAATCATATTTTTTATGTGGTAACAAGACAACTAACCCATCTGCTCCTACACCATTTTGTCTATGACACAATATTTTAGCAAGCTCTGAGCGGTCTTTTTTCTCTTGTGCTGTAAACATGATAAAGTCATTACCATTACCAGAATACTTAGTAACTGTCATTGAAAATCTCCTAGAATTTGTTCTTTTACTCTTTGACACGCATACTTTAATTGGTTTAAGTCACCACTATTATCTATGACATATGTAGCACGTTTACGTTTTTCTTCTACATCAATTTGTGTTTTGATACGTATCATTGCTTCTTTCTCATTATACCCATCTCTTTGCATCAGTCTTTTTAACTGTTCTTCTTTTGGTATATAAACAACCAAGGATTTTGCTATAGGATAACGATCATTTTCAAAGAAAAGAGGAATATCTACAAAATATGGCTTTTCAAACGTGTCCTCTTCTATGGCACGTTTTTTAATCTCATCAAATATAAGGGGGTGTAGCAGGGCTTCAAGTTTTTTTCGTTTTCGCTTATTTGCAAAAACAATAGCCCCTAAAGCTTTTCTATCAACTTTACCATCATAACTAAGCCCTTGCCCAAACATTGCTTCTATCTCTTTATGTTGCTCATCTAATACCACATGAGATACACTATCTGCATCTATAATAGTAAACCCAAATAAGGAGAAAAATTTTGCCACAGTACTTTTACCAGTAGCAATGCTTCCTGTTAATGCAATAGCATACTTAAATGCCATTTATTTACCACTTTCTAAATGATTTGAGTTGCATCTTATCATAGTTATATATATCATTTCTAAACTGTAATTTACCATCATAATCTACCCAAGCCGTAAGGTATATTACATCTACAGGGACAGGTGTTTTTAATGCTATATAGGTTTTATTTTTACCTTTAAGTATCTTTTGAGATTTTGCAAAGTCTATATTAGTGTTAAAACTTGCAAAAGTTTTAAGTAACTCTCTTGGTTTTTGTAAACGTATACACCCATGAGAAAAAGCCCTTCTTGTCCTAGAAAAAAGTTTTTTAGCTGGTGTGTCGTGCATATAGACCGCATACTTATTTGGAAATAAAAACTTTAACTTTCCTAGCGCATTGCGTGGACCAGGAACTTGCGCAAATCGAAAAGGTACACCATTACTATAACGGTATTGCGCCCAATCAATTGTAGTAGGATCTATTTTTTTTGCATCTTTACCCCACCCTGAACTTACTTCTATCCCTTTTTTAGACAAAATCCTTGGATTTTTAAGCAACTTAGGAATCATCTCTTTTTGTATGATACTTGTTGGTAAATTCCAGTACGGGTTAAGGACTATCGTCTTTACCATATTGGAAAAAATAGGAGTTGGGTTTTGAGGCTTCCCTACCACTGTTCTGATACTTTGTCTTAGCTTTCCATCTTCTTCAAAGTAAAGCATAAAGTCAGGAATGTTAATAATTACATGGCGTTTAGCATTTCTTTTTTTAAGCCACTTAATACGATCAAGATTTAAAAGTAATGTTGTTATACGTTCATCTACTGTTTTATTGAGAATCTTTAATGTAGTAGGACCTACTTCACCATCCCTTGTAAGCCCATTACGCTTTTGAAAATGCTTTACTGCTTTTTGTAAGCATTTGTCATACACCATACTCATATTATTTTCATCACTTGTAGCGTTACCTTCTTTACAAGGTATGTAGTCTTCTGTAGCACGTAAACGTTCACGTAGTTCATAAACCCCTAATGTACTCTGTCCTGCTTTAAGCGTCTCAGTTAAAAGGATAGGTGTCCACCCACCCTTTTCTTTGATTTCTCTATATTTTATAAGCTCTTTTTGTAGCGCTTTATATCTATATTTACTAGGCACTGCATTATTCAACTCCTTACCAAGACTAGCCCCAAGAGCTGCATTTTCTGCCATAGAAAAAGCATCTACCGTGGGTCTATGTAACACCCACTCGGTACTTACATCATTTACCATAAGGTTCGATATTCTTGCACTAAATGCACCCCAGTTTATGCTTCCCAAATAAGCATAATTTGTATACCCCTCATAAAGTTGTGAAATTTTAAACTCTAAGTCAACTTTTTGTGCAATACCACCATTGACAAGATATATCTCTTCTGTTAACTTTTCTAAACGCAGTGTATCTTGATAAAGTTTCCCCTCTTTATCGAGTGTAGCATCACTCTTAATATGATTAAACAATTCTTTTGCTGCACTTGATAGTTTTTTCTCATGCATCCACAGAGGTGTGAAAAAAAGCTGCCCATACAGTTTTCTTAAAAAGCCTTTTTTATTTTGTCCTTGAAGTGAATTCATAATAATATCTGATGCTGCTTCTTGATATGCAAGCTCCTGTGCTTGCACATTACCCATCCCCATAAATAATATTGTAGCAGCTATGGTATATATTTGTATTATTTTTTTTCTTAGTCTCATTATCATCCCTAGAAGTTAAACTAAATTGTTTTTATGATTAATCTAGGATTATAGCGTAAACTTATCTGAGTAGTGCTAAAATATTTGTATGTATTTTAACCTTGGTTCACCCTATTATCTTTTACTCTTATTGCTTCTGCCATGTTTTTTATGGTGCAAACAATACAGTAAACAATATTACTTTCCTAAACTTTCATGGATAACACAACAAAGCCCTCTACTCTCATGGGAACCTTGGTTAAAAATATTTCTTTTTGCATTGATGATTTTTGCACTTTCCAAACCCTTTATCTATGATGAGAACAGCAATCAACATAAAAAAGGTCGTGACCTCATCTTAGCACTTGATGCCTCTGGTTCTATGGCACAAAGTGGGTTTGATTCAAAAGATAGATTTAAAAATAAATTTGAAACCCATATAGAACTCGCCTCCGCATTCACTAAAAAGCGTTTAGATGACAACATGGGAGTTGTCATCTTTGGTACCTTTGCCTACACTGCATCACCACTTACCTATGACTTAGAAGCCTTGAACTACTTACTAAATATGACCAATGTTGGTATAGCAGGTGAAAGTACTGCCATAGGAGATGCCCTTATGCAAAGCATTCGCACTCTCTCTTTTGGAGAAGCTAAAAATAAAGCCATTATCTTACTTACCGATGGTTACCATAATGCTGGTGCGGTGTCTCCTAAAGTTGCTGTACAAAAAGCCAAAGTTCTAGGTATAAAAGTCTACACCATAGGTATAGGTAAAAAGTCTGACTACGATGTTGCATTACTTGAGACCATCGCTAAAGAGACAGGGGCAAAGTCTTATGCCGCTTCTTCAGCAAAAGCTCTCAACGCCATTTATGAAGAAATAAATACTTTAGAGCCTTCTGCTATACGCAGCGAAAACTACCTCAACCAAACACTTCTCATACTTTTCCCTCTAGCTTTAGTATTTGTTTTACTTTTGACTTGGACTTTATGGAAAGAGAGAAGCGAAACATGACTCTTTTAATTCCTAGCTTTTTATGGCTACTCATCCCGCTATTACTCTTGTTTCTCAAAGGCTCTAAACGGGTGGTTTTCAAAGTGCATATTGTCATCCTCATGCTACTAGTAATTGCTCTTTCTCGACCTGTGCAAGAAGAAGCATTACAGGAAGCAAACATCCAAGCAAAAGACCTTATCATAGCACTTGATGTCTCTTACTCTATGCAAGCAAAAGACCTTAGCCCTACCCGTTATGCTTTTGCAAAAGAGACCATAAAATCTCTACTCAAACAAAATCCTACAGACAACATCATGTTGATTGCCTTTACCACAAACCCTCTTTTACTCTCTCCACCTAGTACTGACCATGCGCTCATAGGCATTGCCTTAGACACCCTTAACCCCGAGTTCATTCTTACCAAAGGGACTTCTCTTAAAAGACTTTTTACAAAACTTTCCTCACTCAACGCTGGACACAAAAATCTTATCCTCATCACTGATGGAGGAGAAGAAAGTGATGTAGCTACACTCGCAAACTTATTGAATAAAGCTGATATTTCACTCATGACTTTAGCACTTGGGAGTAGACAAGGCACAACAATAACTATGAAAAAGGGGGCTTTACTCAAAGACAAAGAAGGAAACCTTGTGGTCTCACGCATTAACCCTCTTTTGGCAGAGTTAAGTACAGCTGTAAATGGAACTTACTTTACAGCATCTTCAAGTCCGCAAAAGACAGCCAGTTTACTAAGTGCCGCTTTACGAAACCAAGCGGAGCAAATACAAAATGTACAAAAAATGCAACGCTATTACTTAGAGCTTTACCAGATACCTCTGCTCTTGGCTGCCCTGTTGTTTTTACTGGTACATACGAGAGGCGTGAAGTATCTCATACTTTTATTGACTTTGTTTGGGGTTCAAGTCCAAGCCTCTGTGTTTGATACCTATTATCTGCATCAAGCCTATGGAGCTTATGAAAAGCACGATTTTAATGCAAGTAAAAAGTATGTACAAAAAATAGACGTTCTCTCCTTACAAAGTCAAATGACTTTGGCAAACACTTACTACAAAAACCATGCCTTTAAAAAAGCCATACAAACTTATACGTCTATACGCTCTACCTCTGTACCCATCAAGCAACAACTTTATTACAACATTGCTACAGCTTACGCACAGCTAGCCTCGTATAGTAAAGCCAAAGTTTACTATACTAAAGCATTGCAACTTGGTGTAGATGCTGATGCACAACATAACCTAAAGATAGTCACTTTTTTAGCCGACAAAAAGGCTGCATCTCTTGGTATAGCACACCCTAAGTCACAAAGCTCCCAAGCCAGTAAAAATGGCTCTCAAGAAGAAAATAAAGAGAATCATCGAGAAGAGAATCAACCTAGTTCGGGGGCAGGAGCAGGGGGAGAGAGTAAGTCAAAAGAAAATAAAGAAAAAAACAAACTCTTACATGATGACCAAGCACAAAAACAACCCCTAGGTTCAAAAGTTTATGAACTTATTAACAAAGGATACATACGTGAAACACAACCTTGGTAAACTATGGATACTCTTTTGTTTTGTACTGTTACAGGCAGAAGATTTCACCTATGCCTTTAACGTAGACCAACCCAATCCTTATGTTAAAGAGGCAGTCATACTTACGCTAGATGTCAATCAAACCAACCATGATGTGGTTTTACTTTTTGATTTTGACCTAGAAAAGAGTAAGCACTACAGCTTTCAACGCATAGGCATAAAAGAAGATGATGCACACCACACAATGCAAATTCATTACACTTACCTACTCTACCCCCTCACCTCTGGAGACCTCAACATTACATTTAAAATGACAAAAAAAGTCACCACCGATGACTCCGTAGCGTATAGCTTTTCAGGTGACAGAGACAATGTCAAAGGCTTGGTTACCAAAGACTTTCAAGTAGACTTAACCCCTGTCACACTCACTGTAAAGCCTTTACCTAAAGATACACAAGTTGTAGGAGACTTTACTTTAGCATATACTATAAAAACCCATCAAGCCAAAGCCTATGAAGCCTTACCTTTTCAAGTTACCCTTACAGGCAATGGCTATCCTCCCCTCATAAAACATCTCCTTCCTAAAGATGTCAACTTTACACTGTTTACAGAAAACCCTATCGTTCATAGTAGTGCAGACGCAAAGGGCATACATAGTACTGTCACATACCCTATGGCACTTTCTCATAGTCAAGACTTTAGCCTACCCAACATGACCCTCAAAGCATTTAACCCAAAGACACAAAAGTCTTATACACTTACTGTTCCTTCCCAAAACTTTAAAGTCACAGAAGTAGCTACAGTAAACCTTGTAGACAAAATAGACTATCCTCCCACTTTAAAAGCAGACTGGTCATGGGTACAAACACTTTTAGGGTACCTTGTGGTATTTGCTGCTGGTTATCTTTCTGCCCTTGCATTCAAATGGCAAAAAAAGACTATTTCTAAAACAGAAAATCCACTCATTGAGAAAATACAAAAGACAAAAGACAGCAAAGTACTACTCCAACTTCTCATGGCATATGACTCTCACCGTTTTGCTTCCTGTATTAAAGATTTAGAAAGTACTTTGTATGGAGATGGTAAAATTAAACAAAGAAATATCAATATAAACAAAGTGAAAGAAGAGGCGATAGGTTTAGTATGAATGAAAAAATAACTCAACTCAAAAAAGAACTAGCTAAAGCAGTCATAGGTCAAGAAAATATGATAGAAGGCTTACTTATAGGTCTACTCTGTGATGGTCACATTTTAGTAGAAGGAGTGCCTGGACTTGCCAAGACTACGACTATCAATGCTCTAAGTCATGCCATAGGACTAGATGCCAAACGTATACAGTTTACACCTGACCTACTCCCCTCTGATATCATTGGTGCGCAGATTTACAATCCTCAAGACCATAGCTTTTCTGTGAAAAAAGGCCCTCTCTTTACACACCTACTCTTAGCAGATGAAATCAACCGAGCCCCTGCTAAAGTGCAGTCTGCCTTGCTAGAGGTGATGCAAGAGAGACAAGTAACCATAGGTGATGAGACTTTTAAACTAGACAGCCCCTTCCTCGTCATGGCAACCCAAAACCCCATAGAACAAGAGGGAGTCTATGCCTTACCTGAAGCACAACTAGATAGATTTATGATGAAAGTCGTGGTACAACACAACTCTGAAGAAGAAGAGCTTACTATCATGCGTAAATCTGCAAGCAAAAGCTTTGGTGAAGTACAAGCTGTTTTAAATATAGAGGATTTACACACCTTACAAAAAGAGTTAGAAAACATACATATAGACGAAGAGCTAGAACGTTACATGGTACAGCTCATTGCCGCGACCAGAGAGCCTAAACGTTTTGGATTGGAGGACATTTCAGAATCCATCATGTTTGGGGCAAGCCCTAGAGCTTCTATAGACCTCTACAAAGCGAGCCGTGCGAAAGCCTTTCTAAAAGGAAAAGAGTTTGTGAGTCCTTCCGATATTGCTGATGTCATTCATAAAGTGTTACGTCATCGCATTGTGCTAAGTTATGAGGCTAGGGCTAAAGGAGTGAGTGCAGATGAAGTCATCACTGCTATTGTTGAGACATTGCCTATACCATGATACATTTTTGTAGGTCGGGTTGCCCTCATCCCGACAATAAATTTGCAAAAAATAGAAATATCATATTCAAAAAAAACGTCGGGATGAGGGCAACCCGACCTACGGTAAACACATGAATACCATTCTAAAAGCCCTACAACTCAAAGCCAGACACCAAGTATATACCCTACTCTCTGGACATAATCTCTCTAACTTACATGGTGAAGGCTATGACTTTTCAGAGCTTCGTGAATACCAAATGGGTGATGACATCCGTAAGATAAACTGGATGATAACAGCAAAACTGGGAAAACCCTACATAAAAGAGCTTCATGCCAATCGTGAACTCTCAGTCGTTGTAACAACTTTAATGGATGGAAGCCTCTATTTTGGGTCAGGAAACCATAAACAAGTGAAACTCACCGAAGTGGCTACGCTCTTAGGGTATGCAACACAACAACAAAGTGACCTTTTTACAGGACTTTGTTATACACAAAAGCAAACCTACACTACTCCACCTACCAAACAACTCTACCACATAGAACAGTTTTCACAAACACTCTTTAACACAGCCTTACTCGGTACAACTCTTGACACAAAAGATGCCATACAAGACCTCTTTAAACGCATTCATAAACCTTCACTGCTTTTTATGATAGGAGATTTTTTAGAAGAGATAGATTTATCTCTACTTGCCCAAAAACATGAAGTCATCGCTATACTCATACGAGACAAAGTAGAAGAGTCTCCCAAAGCATTAGGAGAAGTAACCCTCTCTAATCCTGCCGATGGTAGTAAGTTGGAAACCTATTTTGGAAAACGAAGTATAGAGAAGTACCTTATAAAACTTAAAGAAAATGACGAGAGACTCATCGAACACTTTTCTCAGCATGACATACGCTATGTGAAGATATTTACGGATGAGGTGGTGCTAGGGAAGTTAATTTCGTTGTTTGCCTAAACAAACAACAAAAATACAAACACTACAAACAAGATAAAGTGTAAGAACCCTTCAAGTACATTTGTCTCTCCATCGTTAAAGTTGACAATACTCACTAGGAGTGTTAATCCTAGCATCACACCTTGTACTGGGGTTATCGCAAGATTTAACTCCATTCCCATAAAGTAAGAAACGATAATCACCGCAGGGATAGTAAGGAGTATGGTCGCCAATGATGCACCAAGCGCGATGTTAATCACCGTTTGCATACGGTTATCTAGTGCTGCACGTACAGCCACGATGAGTTCGGGAGAAGCAGAGATAAGCGCAACACCTACCGCACCTATGGCAAGAGGTAGTCCAAAGTTTGCTAAAGTATTTCCCATAAATACAGACAAGACCTCAGCCAATGCACCAATGACTACCACATAAGCAACAAGCGCTCCTGTATGGTACCAAGCATTTATCTCTCCATGTGTGTCACAATGTCCTGCATCATCACAGTTTTTTTCTTCACCTTGGTACTCAAAGAAGTACTTGTGTGACTTGAGTTGTATGCGTGTAAAGGTAATGTAAAGTAGTATAAAAGTGATGACTGTAAACAACATAAACATCCCTGTATGTGAGGCATCAATGAAATGGGGTAGTATCATTGCTATTCCTATGGCTACGAGGAGCATAGAAAGATAGGAGTTAGAGGAGTCAACATTGTACGGTTGTTCACCATATTTGATACCCCCGATGATAGCAGCTACCCCTAGTAAACCATTGATATCAAGCATGATTGCCGCGTAGATAGTATCTCGTGCGAGGGTAGCATTTTCTGCGTGCATCATCATAATAACGATGATGACTATCTCTACAACAACCGCAGAGAAGGTCAAGATAAGTGTCCCATAAGGCTCACCAAATTTTTCTGCAAGCATTTCTGCATGGTGCGCTACTGACATTGCAGCATACATGATGACCATAAATAAAATACCAAAACCAAGTAAATTACCACCTGTGCTTTGTACTAAAGTATGCTCAAAATGATGCATAGCGAAAAAAGTGATGATGGCTAAAAAGAGACTGTACTCTTTTGAAAAATCTTTTAATATTTGCATTATTTTACGATATCCTTGTATTCTGCATGTGCATTAAGTTTTAGTTTTCCATCTACACTTGATAAACGTTTATCATCTTTTTTAAAAGCTTTGGCTAAACGTTTTATGACTTTCTCTTGATGTTTTTCTTTTACAATTTTATGCTTTTTAAAAAACTTTTTAAGCCCTACCCACTTTATGTCTTCTTCTGTGTGTACTTCAATAGCATCTTCTTCCACCATACTTTTGTGTTCTAACTGACGTACATAAAGTGAACGCATTTCATGAAATGCATCTTTAAGTAAGTCTATCTCTCCACGAAGTGTTGTTGAAATCTGCTTATTGGATTCTTTTAAATCTACCACTGTTTCTTTAAGTACAGCAATGGTTTCATCTTTGGCTTGAAGAAGTGCCTTATAGTCTTTTTTTGTACCTGTATTTTCTTGCATTAGAGGTTTATTTACTGGGTTTTTCGTACTCTTGTTTGTCTCACTTTTTGCTACTTTGTCAACTAAAATGTAAAGCTTCCCTTCTACATTTTTAGAAGTAAGTATCCCTCTTTTTATCTTCGCATATACTGCTTGGCGAGAGATACCCAGTTCCTTAGCATACTCCGCAGGTTTCATTAGTTTTTCCATACCTATTCCCTATCTATAATTATATGATTTACAAAATTTTCAGAGTGTAACATAAGTTTTATGAAAGGTTGACAGTTATTTTCCTCCAAAAGATAAAGTAATTGCTATGCTTGCGTTTAGAAATGTTTAAAAAAATTGTAAGCGAACTCCTGTTCGCTGGAAGTTTTTTTAGATGTTTATAGATGCAATGATTGTGATTAATTTACTTTTGCGTGCCGTCTAAGACGGGGACGAATAAGCACTGCTCTATAGTCTCAGAAGTTATCCGTCCCTTTTTCTTATAGTAACGCGTAATAATATGATAATTCTCTGCCTCTTCTACAGGTGCGATAAGTATCCCACCCTCAGCCAATTGCTCGAACAATACCTCAGGTATCTCTTTTGCTGTGGCAGAGAACAGTATACGTTCAAAAGGCGCATACTGTTTCCACCCGCGTTGCCCATCATCAAAACGGGTAATAATATTGTGCATTTCATGTTGTGAAAAACGGGTTTTTGCCTCTTTGAGTAGTTCATCTATGCGCTCTATGGTAAAAACACGCCGACATATTTTAGAAAGTATAGCAGCTTGGTAGCCTGAGCCACACCCTACTTCAAGTACAGAGTCAACACCACTAAGTTCAAGGTGCTGGGTCATTTTAGCTACAGTGAGAGGAGAGGAGATGTATTGACTTGCTGCTAAAGGTAAAGCTTCTAGAGCGTAAGAGAGGTGTTTAAATTCATTGGGAACAAAGATCTCTCTATCTACTGCCAAGAATGCTTCTTTGACATGTGCATCAAGTGTAAAATGTTTCTCTATAGCATCTACAAGATTTCGTCTGTTTCTAGCTTTTATCATTTATAATATTGTCCCAACCCCTAAAATTTAGAAATTCTATCTAAAATCTAGTTAAAGAGGCTTTTTAGTTTATCCCATAATCCTGCTTCTTCTATACCCTTATCTTTATTATCTATAATTTTAAAACTATCACAGCCTGCTTGACTTCCTGCATCACACGCTTTTTTATAGTATTTTTTTTCTATTGTTCTGTTCTTATCTACACCAAATCCACCTCTATAAATGATGGCTACACTAACACAAGAATTTTTACTCCCAAGTTCACAAGCTTTTTCATAAAATTCACGAGACAAAACATCATCTTGTCTTACATCATGTCCATCTCTGTAAATAGTACCTAAGCCCATACAAGCTGAGACTACTTTACGTTTACATGAAGCTTCAAGGTAAGGTTTTGCCCCTCCATAATGTCCATCTTTAAAATAATTTTCACCCATAAAGTCACAGGCTTTATTTTCACCATATTTACACGCCCTCCGCATATATTCTAATCCCAAGTCTTTTTTCTCTTGGTTTTCTGCATTTTTACCAGATGTTAGGCGTAAACCCACATCATAACAACTCTGTAGATGCCCATTTTGACAGTCTTGTATTTGCGTATTTATCTCTTGACTTAACTCTAAAGCATTTACCGAAGCAAACCCTATACAAAAGACTAAAATTATTTTCATTTTCATCATTTTTTCCTTAATGCATCACTATATAACGACGCATTTT
>Ga0256844_10000539_pt1 | contig 14665 bp, 15 predicted proteins | sample MusselsmetaG_FD_189100 | JGI IMG/M metagenome (GOLD analysis project Ga0256844, IMG submission 189100) | Mussel associated microbial communities from hydrothermal vent at the East Pacific Rise, Pacific Ocean - Mussels | ecosystem: Host-associated > Mollusca > Shell > Unclassified ... | reverse complement strand
CAATGCATAGACGTCTGAGAAACCCATGGAAATCAGTTTTTGTGCCAAACTGGCACTTGTTGCTTCGTTGGGTCAGGCGCAGTACAGAACAAGGGTCTGATCCTTTTGGTAGTTTTTCGACCATTTGGCAATGTCGGCTCCGGCTGCACGAACAGCTCCCTGAATTTTAAATTCGCTGGAACTCCAGTCTCTTCCGGAACGAACGTCCAGGATTTCCAGTGTTCCAGTGTTCATCTCACTTTTAAGTTCATCTTTACTGATGGTTGGCACGCCTGCAGCCATCGCAGGTTGCCATGCCATAAGTAATATAAATGAGAGGAAGAATAGTAGCTTTTTCATTCGTTTTTCTCCATTTGTTGAAAGTTTACGGGGTTGCCTGCTTTTATGTTCCTGCTAATAAGAAACCAGATGGTTGCAAGGAAACCACTGATTCCGAGCATGGATATGAGAAAGCTAAACATCTCAACTCTATGCGGATTACTGAAGATAAGGATAAAAAATGCTGTTATGAGGATGGATGTACAGATGGCTCCGCGCACCGGGATGGTATGCGATTGCTTTTTTATTTGAATAACAGCTGCAAGACAGAGCAGAATATGGCGAAGAAGCCATAGAATAAGTGCGCCGCGAAGAATTACTTCCAGCAATTCTTTACCAGCAAGTCCGGTGGCCATTAATATTCCGGTGATAATAGCAATAAATGAAGGAAAGCCCCAATGCAGTTTTTTTGAAAAGACAAAGGTTTTCGATGCGGTTCCTGCAATATCGCAAAGTGTTCGTCTGCATATGAGCATTAATCCTGTGATGGCCGCACATGTCCCACTTATAACGACCAAGCCCATGATTTGACGCCCTGGATCACCCATGATTTTCCGCGCTGCTGTCATGTAAGGAATGGTAGAGGATGCCAGACGTTCAGGGTTAACATAGGCAAGTGATACAAAGATCCAGCAGGAGAAAAGTATAAACCCTGCAACAGGTAGCAGAAGGGATGGGGGCCTTTTTTCAGTGGAAAAACTCGTGGCACTACTTCCCACAAAAAGAAGAAGTAAAATTGCAGTGGAAGATGATGAAAAACTGCCTGGTTGCTTGAATAACTGGCTGAAAGGGATGTCAGTGCCTGCTAGTCCATAAAGAGATAACAGAAGCAGGCCACCAGCAGCAATGCTTATAAAACAAATCTGTGCCCTGAATATAATCTTATCAGAAAAAAACTGCAGGATGGTGAGTAGAGCCAGCAGCAAAAATGAAAAGCCAAAATTGGGAAACCAATACAAAAAAACTTCGTTGAATGTATAGCCTGAAGTGACAAGAAGAGCCGTTGCAGCAAGAACAAGAAGGGGAATAACAGCCGCCAGACTAATCCCGGTTGCCGGAATTGTCCCGATCATATTTTGGAGTATGAGTTGTTCTTTATCTCCTGTATTGGTGACTTGTGGACTGTTTAGGAGTTTTCCACATAGTGAAAAGAGTAGAGCGATGGAGGCCAGGGCGGGAAGCGCCATCCATCCCATTTGGCCAGCCACATTTCCGGCAATAACTAAAGATTCGGGGGAGAGCAACCAGCTCGCCCCCAGTGCAAATGATAGATAGAGAGAATGCTTCATCTACTAAGTTGACCTGTGTTATAATTTAAAGGAGAATAATTCTTACAATTCCAGTGTATCACGATGTGGTGTTTTTGGCGATACAAAAGAGTACAGGTATTTGGGAGGGGCTTCACATATCTTCTATAGTAACAGCATCTTCATCACAGGACTCAACACAGGTGAAGCAGCCATGGCATTCATCCATATTTACCGGAGTGGCTTTCTCGTTAATCAGTTCATAGACTTCACCCGGACAGTTCTCCACACATTCATTACATCCAGTACATTTGTCTTTATCTACGGTAGATTGCCACATGGCGAATTCTCCTGGTGAAAGAGTGAAAAGAGTTTTGGGAAAAATTTATACTATACCTGCTTAAGTATAGTATTACTTGTTGAGCGTTTTTAGAAGCTGTTTAGCAGGTGAAAAGGAAATTTTTGTTTTGGATTCCGATTTTGAAGAGTTACAACGAAAACTGCCAAATCCTCTAAGCCTGATTGTCTCTCCCTGCACCAGAGTTTCAGAAAGAATATGAGCCAGAGTTTTCAGGAAGGCATGAGTTTGTTCCGTTGACAGGTTGCTTGTGTTTTTAAGATGCACGGCTTGTAGAGATCTGTCTGCTGTTTGCTCCAAAAAACCGAAGCCATTGCATTCCGGACAATCTGTATATGAAAACTGAAACCTGCTGACTCCGCCAAACCAGGCCATTTGACCTGTCCCATTACAACCGGGACAGGGAGGTGGCAGGGATTGTTTCATGATTTTGATAATAAGTAGAAATAACGGTTTGTCACATGCGTTTCATATCGAATTATACATGGGCAGCATCCTTTCACGGCGATACGAGCGATCGGAATTTACCGCCTGATTTTGGAATACGTATTCGAGAGCGTTTTGTTGTTTTTCTTGTGGTAGTTTACCTACGGCGTTTTCCAATAAGTGATCCCAGAATCCCGCGAACCAGAGACCGTCCAAGCTGTGACGCAAAACTCCTGCCGGCAGATTTTAAAACACTCTCTACCATAGACTGGCGTTGTCTGCCAGAGCCTCTGTTTCTAGCTTTCTCCGCTTTTGCATAAGCTTTTTCCCTCTCAAGTTCGGCCGCTGCCTCCTGACGTTTCTTTTGCAGTTCTTCAGCCCTTTCCAGTAACAGTTCATAAGCAGATTCCCGGTCAACCAGAGTATCGTAACGCCCCTTAATTGGCGAGCGCCCCATTAGCTTATTTTTTTCATCACTGCTGATTGGTCCGATCTGGGAATGGGGCGGTGCCATCAGGCACCAATCCACCATAGTTGGACGACCTTTTGGGTCAAGAGTGGAAACCAGTGCTTCGCCAACACCAAGCTCTGTTATTGTTTTTTCCGTGTCTATTTCAGGATTTTGTCGGAATGTTTGAGCGGCAACTTTCACAGCCTTTTGATCTTTAGGGGTAAATGCCCTTAATCCATGCTGGATACGACAGCCAAGCTGGCCAAGAACTTCATCCGGGATATCGTTCGGGTACTGACTAACAAAAAAGATCCCCACACCTTTGGAGCGGATCAATCGTACCACCTGAGTGATCCGTTCGATTAATCCTTTGGGGGAATTGTTGAATAAAAGATGTGCTTCGTCAAAGAAGAAGACAAGTTTAGGTAAAGGGGCATCGCCTCGTTCCGGTAAATCTTCCATGAGTTCAGAAAGGAGCCATAACAGAAATGTGGAATATATTCTCGGATTTGAGTAGAGCGATGATGCATCAAGCAGGCTGACAACTCCGCGGCCTGAAAAATCAGCGTGCATGAGATCTTCAATGTTCAGCGCTGGTTCCCCAAAAAATACATCGCCGCCAGATTCTTTAAGCACCAGAAGTTTGCGCTGGATGGCTGAAACGCTCTGGGATGCAATATTACCATATTCTTGTGCCAGCTCTTTACGATTTTCAGCAAGCCAGTTGAGCATCGAGCTTAAATCTTTCAGATCAAGGAGGAGCAAACCCTGATCGTCTGCAACAGAAAAAGCAACGTGGAGGATGCCGCCCTGGGTGTCATTTAGCTCAAGGATATTTGCGAGCAGTACTGGTCCCATTTCGGAGACAGTGGTGCGTACAGGATGGCCTGTTTTTCCTTCAATATCCCAGAACAGGGTTGGGCAGCCTTCAAAGGGATGCTCTGTTACGCCCATATGGTCCAGACGTTCGGTGACTTTTGGGTGTGCTTTGCCGGGATTTGCGATACCTGACAGATCACCCTTAACATCAGCCGAAAAAACAGGAACACCAAGACGTGAAAAGGCTTCGGCAAGTAGTTGCAGGGTAACGGTTTTTCCGGTACCTGTTGCACCGGTAATTAACCCGTGGCGGTTGGCCATGGCCGGGTTGAGAAGGACATGTTTACCTGTTTTGTTTCCACCGATGAGAACCTGCTGTTCGTCTGTCATTTTGCGCTCCAGTCAGAAAATAGTATTAATAGAGGGTGCAGATGGATTCATTCTCCTGATTGTCTGAAATCTCAACTATAACGTTATCAGTCAGGATAATCAAATGTGAGAGCAGGACGGACCCTATTATTTTTGTCTTTGACATTACAGTTAATAAATGTGGTGTTTCCCACTCTTAGCATGCCATTGTGGTTATGGATATGACCAAAGATATGAAATTTGGGGGCCACGCGCTTTACTCTTTCTAAGAGATCGGAACAGCCGTGGCTGAAACCGCTGTCTTCATCCATGATTCCGCAGGGTGGACTGTGTGTTACCAAAATATTGGTATCGAGTGGAATTTGATCCCATTTCTTGCGGATAGTATCACCGCGCGGCAGGGCAAAGGCATTGCAGGCTTTTGTGTTAAATGTCGGCTGCCATGGAGATCCATAGATTTTGATCCCTTCAATGGTAACACTTTCATCCTGAAGATAAATTGCATTCTGAAGGAGCTTACGGCCAAGTTCAGGAGATGAAGCCAGCAGGTGGTCGTGGTTACCTCCCACTACTACCTTATGTTTATGGGGCAGGGTTTTTAGGAAATCGTTAAATCCTGCCACATCCTGAATAGTTCTGCACACGGACATATCTCCAGCAAAAATGAGGATGTCTGCATCGGGAATCTCCACCTTCTTGTGGAGCATATGGGTATCGCTGAATACTGTAATTTTCACGGGCACTATGGGGGCGGAGGAAAAAGTTAAGGCTGCATTTCATCAATGGAGCGGATATCCAGAGCTTCTGTTTTGTTGTTATTGGCTGGATTGGCAACAAGTCTAAATTCAAAAATATTGTTTGAGTCTGTGAAGAGGTTGTCTGAGCTTACATTTGATTTTGAACAATGGAAAAAGACACTTTTTGCCTGTAATCCCTCATCCATCTGCGAAAAGTAGCGTAAAAAACCAAAGCCACGATCAGCATTGTAATTAATTGGAAAACCGCGATGCCAGTTTGTTTCCTCGTGCTGGATGGGGAGTAGTCCCGGAATAAGAAACCCTGAGAGAAAACTGTCGGCCTCTTCTTTCAGCTCATTGCTCACATTATTAAAGGCTATTACTTCCACCCGACAACCCATGTTTTGCAGAGCCTGAACTAATCGAATAAAATCCCCATCACCAGTGAGTAGAATGATTTTATCGAGATTTCTTGCCTGAAGCAGTGCATCTATTGCCAGATCCATATCGGCATTGGCTTTGGTGTAAGAATACCTTCGTCATCAACGAAGTGTTTTACATACTTTTTGATCACCTTAAAACCACATTGGCGTAAAATGTCATGGTATCGATACAGTTTTAGACGATACTCCCGGTCTTCCTTGGTGCGTTCACGGTTTTCGGCAAGATAACAGTTGGCACGGAGCATATTGGAGGCACCCAAATTTGCAAAATCCACCAATACATCATAGCGCATTCCGTATCCGCCGCAAAGCCGGATATTTTCCGCATCTACGTATATTCCTGTCTTTAATGTCATTGTTGCAAGTGTATTACTTGATCTGTTATGGGAACCTTATATTCAATTACTCATTACATCCAACAAAATTGCAACTGTTTATGATGACGGACAAAAAAGAAGAATAAGATCCAGAAAAGCAAATGATCACGGGCACAATAGCAAAATTTCTTGCGGTGTCCGTGATCTCTTCATGCTGAATAACGTATTTATTGGGGGTAGAAAGAATTATTTTTTAGTGATTTTATCTGCTGCTTCACGGGCACGATCGATACGTTTTTGTGAAGGGGGGTGAGATGAAAAAACACTATCTGCTCCACCACCAATCTCTTGCAGCCTTTCCTGGGCAGTGACTGCGGCATAGGGATCTCTCCCAATTTTGTGTAAAACGGTAACACCGTAGCTGTCTGCTTCAAGCTCATCAGATTGAGAAAATTGGGCATTAAGAAAAGATTCCGCAATATCTCCATAAGATGAACCGGCCAATGCACCAGCAGTTCCGCCATATGCGGAAACACCCTGTTTGGTCGCCAAAAGAAGATATGCTTTTCTATACTGGTTTAACGAGTGCTTGAGTGCAACATGGCCAATTTCGTGTCCTATTACGGCAAGAACTTCATCGTCATTCATTAAATCCATTAAGCCGGAGTAAACACGGACCGTTCCATCCGGCATCGCAAAAGCATTAACATCACCAGCTAAATAAACTTTAAAGTTTAGCGACATACCATCATACTTTTTCATACTTTTGGTTAATTTATTCAGGCGCTTAGTGTATTTGTTGTTTGATGGAGCAACTTTGGACTCTTTATCCATGGCTTTAGCAGATATCTTGGATTCTGCAATAAGCTGCTCATCAGTTATGCTTACCCCTTTATATAATGAAGTGGCAGCACCCAGGCCGTCATTAATCTGTTGCGTACTGATGCAACCTGTGAAGAAAAGTGCAGAAACACAGGCGAGGGAGAAAAGATATTTCTTTAAATTCATAGTTTTATTCCTATTCCTTGTTGTTGAATCCTGTTACAAATTGAGTTGAAAAATGAAAATGGTATCGCTCTTAAAGAGTGTAAATGATATAATATATCACTCGAAGTTATTGTCATTTTTATAGAGTGAAAGAGATTAAACCATTGCTTCTTGTTTTTCCAGTGTTTAAATAAAAAGAGTAAAATTAATTATTATTAAATGATAAGCGTTCTTGTCATTACTCCTCCCACTCGCGACCATCCCGGGCCAACAACGCAACTGATGCCACAGGACCGCCAGATCCAGCCGGATATGATCTAGGGGGTTCGTTGCAACGCTCCCATGCGTCCTGGATAGAATCAATCCATGACCAGGAGCGTTCAACTTCATCCCGGCGAATAAAAAGTGACTGATTACCAAGCATGGTTTCCAAGATAAGCCGTTCATACGCATTGGCAACATGGCCAATTCGGAAGGCATCTGAAAAAGAGAGATCAAGCAGGGTTTTTTGCAATTTAATACCTTTACCGATACCCGGTACTTTATTGAGCATTTCTATCTCCACACCTTCGTCCGGTTGCAATCGAATGACCAGTTTGTTTTGGGGAAGATCTCTGTAGCTGTCTTTAAATATATTATGGGGGAGCTGTTTGAAATAGATAACAACTTCAGAACGTTTGGTGGTCATGCGTTTTCCGGTTCGCAGATAAAATGGGACCCCTGCCCAGCGCCAGTTATCAATATCCACCCGAAGGGCCACAAAACTCTCTGTGGTTGATTTAAGGTTTCCACCATCTTCGTCATTATATCCGGGAACCGCCTTACCTCTTATAAATCCAGCGGAATATTGACCTCTGACTGTTTTTTCAGTTGCATTTTCACGGGTGATTGGGCGTAGTGCCTTTAGCACTTTTAATTTTTCATTTCGTATTGAATCACCATCCATGTTCACTGGTGGTTCCATGGCAACCAGTGTAAGGATCTGCATCAAATGATTTTGTACCATATCGCGCAACTGGCCAGATTTATCAAAGTAGCCCCATCGCCCTTCTATCCCCACCTCTTCAGCAACTGTGATCTGTACATGGTCAATAGTGTTGTGATCCCAGTTTGTAGTGAATATGGAATTGGCAAAACGCAATGCCAGCAGATTCATGACTGTTTCTTTTCCAAGATAGTGATCAATCCGGTAAATCTGTTCTTCAGTAAAAACCCTTGAAACTACGTTGTTAATCTCCTGTGACGATGTAAGATCCCGGCCAATAGGCTTTTCAAGTACTACCCGAACTCGTTCACCGGTAAGCCCCACATGCTGTAGTCCTCTACAGATGTCATCAAAAAGGAAAGGGGCAACAGAGAAATAGTTCACGAGTATCTGGTTTTCATCATTTGAGATTTCTGCAAGTTTTGTGTAGTCCTCAGGTTTATCGATGTTAATTAGTACATAATGGAGACGCGCAAGCAAGCGATCTTTGACTTCAGGATCCAATGAATCCTTACAGAATGTACAGAGTACATCATCCATCTGAACGACGAATTCTTCATGGCTTATGTCATGACGTGCCACACCAAGGATTCGTGTGTCCTCGTGAATGTGGCCGGCTTTATCGAGTTCGTAGAGTGAGGGCAGCAGTTTGCGTCTGGAAAGATCCCCGAGGACACCAAAGATGGCAAAATCACATGGAGTATTGTTTTGGTCTGTCATGTATGGTCTCCCTGAGGTTTGAGTAAATAATTTTACTTAGGATTTTTCAGATTGCGCCTGAATGGCAGTGATTGCAACGGTATTAATAATATCCGTAACGAGACATCCGCGGCTGAGATCATTTACCGGTTTTTTCAAGCCCTGCAAAACAGGCCCGATGGCAACTGCACCAGATGATCTCTGTACTGCTTTGTAAGTATTATTTCCGGTATTCAGATCCGGAAAAATAAAGACTGTAGCACGTCCTGCAACCAGGCTGTCAGGCATTTTTGTTTTGGCAACGGCAGGTTCTATTGCAGCATCGTATTGAATGGGGCCTTCGATGAGCAGATCCGGTCGTTTTGCCCTGGCTATTGCTGTGGCTTCCCGTACTTTTTCAACATCAGCACCTTTTCCGGATGCTCCGGTTGAATAGGAAAGCATGGCCACCCGCGGCTCGATGCCAAATGTTGCAGCAGTATCAGCTGAAGATATTCCAATTTCAGCGAGCTGTGCGGCGTTGGGATCAGGGTTTACTGCACAATCACCATACACGAGGACTCTTGTGTCCAGGCACATGAGAAAAACTGAAGAGACCACAGATATTCCAGGGATTGTCTTAATGATTTGCAGAGCAGGACGAATGGTATTGGCTGTAGTATGAATAGCACCTGATACCATGCCATCCGCATTTCCTTCATAGACCATCATTGTTCCGAAATATGATGACGGGGTACTCATGGCATCACGCGCACCATCTAGTGTCATATTTCTATGTTTTCGTAATTCGTAAAAGCTTTGGGCAAACTTTTCGGTGAGTTCAGAATTATCCGGATCAATAATTGTAGCACTGCTGATATCAAGACCAAGCGACATGGCATGGGTTGTGATTTCTTCAACATTGCCTAGCAGGGTGATGTCCACCACATTCCGCCTGAGCAGGATTTCTGTTGCCCGCAGGATTCGTTCGTCACTGGCTTCGGGAAGAACAATATGTTTTTTCACTGATCGGGCACGCTCAAAGAGACCATACTCAAACATTACCGGAGTGACTGTATCCGGTGTGCTTGTGAGCTCTGTGATATTCCGGATATGATGTTCATCAACATGCTTTTCAAAGAGACCGAGTGCCAGTGCAATTTTACGTTCATCACCCGGGTTGATGAGGGCGGGAACTGCAGCAACTGCCCTGGTGGTTGTGTAAGTATCACTTTTAACACTCAGTAGGGGAATGGTCTGTTCGCGTCCTGTGAGGAGGTGCATGGTATTCTTCCCCGGATAAAAACCTCCGGAGAGTAATATTCCTGCAACGTTTGGATAATTTACTGAGAGCAGTGTAGAAAAAGATGCCAGAATAATATCATCACGGTCACCCGGTACAATGATTAGATCCCCATCCTCCACATGGGAGAGAAAATGTTCCATGGTCATGGCTGCAATCTTGAACTGTTTGACTATGCGATCCATGCCCTCATTGTGGCCAAGTATATTCTCACAACCGAGTGCATCACTGATATCACCCAGGGAAGGTTTGTCCAGTTCTTCATTTTCCGGTAGCAAAAAAACAGGTACTCCCGAGGAATCATCGGGGTCATCAAGCTCCACCTCAAGTACTCCACGTGTATCTTCGGCCATGCGATTCACAAAAGTGGCAGAATGAGCACAACCGGATTCTATGATGGCATCTTTAGTGATTTTAATTTCTTTGGCAATGTCACGCGGGGTTTGATTCATGCCATTAATGACACCAATAAAAGGACAGCCTAAATTTTTGGCTATCTCCATATTGATGTCCATATCAAAAGCAGAAAGAAATGAGGTGGAGTTCAGCCCCTGGCAAAGCACGTAATCATATTTATCTTTAAGAGCAGTGAGCTTTTTGAGGAGTTCTTCGAGGAAGAACTTAAAACGGCCTTCAGCCACAAAAGTTTTCACTTCTGTGGCCTCAAAGCCATAACATTCATCATAGGTCATTGCAGGACAATATCGACTTCGAATGAGGTCAATGTCAGGATCAACGGCTTTTTCAGTATCAATAACTGGTCGAAAAAAGGCAACATTTCCAGTGGAGCGGGTAAGGAACTCCATAAAACCCATGGTCACGACCAGTTTTCCGGCCTCGGGTTCAAGGGAGGCGATGTAAAGAGTGTTTGACTGCATTACAAACAGACCTCTCAAAATATAATATTGTTATTTTTTTAAGCCCCTAATTATTTACCGAAACAGTTACCTGTATTATTCCCATTCAATGGTTGCAGGGGGTTTTGAGGAGATGTCATAGACCACTCTGTTTACACCACGAACTTCGTTAATAATCCTGCTTGAAATAATACCAAGAAGGTCGTAGGGGATTTTTGACCAGTCAGCAGTCATGGCATCTTTTGAGTCAACTGAACGGAGTGCGATAACATTTTCATAGGTTCGGCCATCGCCCATGACACCAACGGTCTGGATGGGAAGAAGGACCGCAAAAGACTGCCACACTTTGCGGTACCAGCCGCTTTTTTTCATTTCTTCAAGTACAATAACGTCTGCCTGACGAACGATATTTAAGCGATCTTTTGTGACTTCACCCATTATTCTGATTCCAAGACCAGGGCCGGGGAATGGCTGGCGGTAGATAGCTTCTTCCGGCAATCCGAGCTCAAGTCCAAGTTCCCGGACTTCATCTTTAAAGAGTTCACGGAGAGGTTCTATGAGATCAAGTTTCATTATTTCCGGCAGGCCACCCACATTATGATGGGACTTAATGGGGGCCTCACCCATAAATGATACGGATTCGATAACGTCAGGATACAGGGTTCCCTGGGCTAGATAGTTGACTTCGCCAAGCTTTGCTGCTTCTTCTTCAAAGATTTTGATAAATCCAAGGCCGATTCGCTTTCGTTTTATTTCAGGATCAAGCACACCATCAAGCTCACTCAAAAAGAAATCAACAGCATCCACTGCAATGACATGGAGATGGCTCTTTTCACGGAAGAATCTGAGGATAGATTCGCTTTCCCCAATGCGCATCAGGCCATTGTCCACATAAATACAGGTGAGTTGATCGCCAATCGCCTTATGAACCAGGGCAGCAGTGACTGAAGAATCAACGCCGCCTGAGAGTGCGCAGATGACCTTATTGGCACCCACTTTTTCCTGAATCCCCTTAACGGTGGACTCAATAAAAGAAGCCATGGTCCAGTTGGGGCTGCATTTACATATCCCAAAGATAAAATTACGCAAAATATCTGTGCCGATGAGAGTGTGTACAACTTCAGGGTGGAATTGTACTGCCACAAGAGGTTTGGACGTGTGCCTAAGAGCAGCACACGGAGAATGATCGCTCACCGCAGTGGTTTCAAACCCATCGGGGAGTACTTCGATTCGATCACCATGGCTCATCCATACCTGATGTTGGGGAACTTCTGGTTCAAGCCCTGCAAAAAGCCCTTCGGTGAAATGGACAGTGAGATTAGCTTTACCAAATTCATGTTTGTCTGCATTTTCAACTTTTCCGCCAAGCTGCTGCGTCATGAGTTGTGCTCCGTAACAGATTCCAAGAATGGGCAGATCGAGATCAAAAATAGCAGGATCAGAAAGGGGAGCGTCGTCGTCATAGACTGAACGCGGTCCACCTGACATGATAATACCTGTGGGATTTATCTCCTTAATACTCTCAAGGGAAGTGGAAAATGGATGGATCTCGCAATAGACTTTTTGCTCACGGATACGCCTGGCAATGAGCTGAGTGGTTTGGGAGCCAAAATCAAGAATCAGGATTTTTTCGTCATGTAAGTTCATAGTATGTCTTCTTTAAGCTGTTCGGTAGTTTGGTGCTTCTTTTGTAATGATTACATCATGGACATGGGATTCACGTAAACCAGAGGCAGAAATTTTAACAAAGTTTGCCTTTTCCCGTAATTCTTCAATTGTTGCTGCCCCCACATAGCCCATACCAGATCGTAATCCACCTAGAAGCTGGTAGATAACATTAGCAATGGGTCCGCGATAAGGGACTTTGCCTTCAATGCCTTCCGGAACAAGTTTCGATTGACTTGAGACTTCGGATTGAAAATATCGATCGGATGATCCTTTACGCATGGCACCTAAGGATCCCATACCACGGTATCCTTTGTATGTTCGTCCCTGGTAGAGAAATGTCTCTCCTGGTGTTTCATCCGTTCCCGCAAAGAGAGAACCAATCATAATGGCATGTGCTCCACCACCAATGGCCTTGGCAAGTTCTCCTGAATGCTTAATACCGCCATCAGAGATAATTGGAACGCCGTATTTCGAGGCTGCTGCCACGGCTTTTTGAATAGCTGTCATCTGTGGCACACCTACACCTGCAACAATTCGGGTGGTACAGATAGAGCCTGGACCAACACCAACTTTCACACAGCTGGCGCCAGCTTTTATTAAAGCTTCAGTCCCTTCTCCTGTGGCAACGTTTCCGGCTATTATTTGAAGATCAGGAAATGTGCTTCTGATTGTAGCAACTGCTTGAAGTACGCCCTGGGAGTGTCCGTGTGCCGAATCAACCACCACCACATCCACTCCGGCATCCACGAGAATCTGGGCATTTGCTTCAATGTCTTTTCCAACACCAAGTGCTGCTCCCACAAGAAGTCTGCCCATACCATCTTTGGCAGCAAGTGGGTATTTTTTAATTTTTTCAAGGTCTTTGAATGTGATCAGTCCACTGAGTTTCCCTTCATCATCAACAACAAGAAGTTTTTCAATGCGATGTTCATGGAGCAGGGCTTTAGAATGTTCCAGATCTATACCGACATGTGCTGTCACCAGATTTTTGCTGGTCATGACATCACCCACCCGTAAATCATTGTCAGATACAAAGCGCAGATCACGGTTGGTGACAATTCCCACAAGCTTACCATCCCGTAGTACTGGAAGACCGGAAATTTTGTATCTTGCCATGATTTTTTCGACGTCACCAACGGAATGGTCTTCTTTCACAGTGACCGGATCAACAATCATACCGGATTCTGATTTCTTAACCCGTTCAACTTCTCTGGCCTGGAACTCAATGGACATATTTTTGTGGATTATACCAAGGCCACCCTCACGTGCCATAGCAATGGCTGTACGGTGTTCAGTCACCGAATCCATGGCCGCGCTTATCAACGGGGAATTCAGTTTGATAGTTTGGGTAAGGTTAGTGGCAAGGGATACTTCATTGGGCAGAATCTGTGAGGCTGCAGGGCAGAGGAGCAGATCGTCAAAGGTGAGTGCGACTTCTAGATTATCGGATAGCATGTGAGCTCCTTGAGTCAGAATTCAGATAAAAAGTAGGGTGAAACAGAATGAGATATTGCTATTCAATTCAGTATAATCCGATACAGTTTTGTGGAGCAGGTGTAACTTACTTGCTATTTTAGCACTGAACCGGGAAAGATCAAAACATTATTACGTTTTGCCTTCTTGGGCCAAGTGTGCTCTATTGAGACCCAATTTAAAAGGGGAATACCGATGTTACTTGCAATAAATCCACATAATCCTCAGCAAAGGCTGATACAACAGGTTGTAGATCGTTTACAGCGCGGGGCAGTAATCTGCTATCCGACAGATACCGGTTATGGAATTGGCTGCGATTTCTCCAGCCAAAAAGCTGTCAAAAGAATCAGCCAGATTAAGCACAGGCCAAAGGGGAAACCCTTTTCTTTTATGTGCTCAGATCTAAAGCATATCAGCAAGTTTGCCCATGTCTCCAATATCGCATATCGACTTCTGAAAAAAAATCTTCCAGGACCGTATACCTTTGTTCTTCCCGGTACTAAACTGGTTCCAAAGGCCATGTTCACCAAACAAAAAACGGTGGGCATCAGGGTTCCGGAAAACCCGATTTGTCAGATGTTCCTGCAAACATTAGGTAACCCCATTATCACCACATCACTACCTGCTGAAGAGGGTGAAGTTGTAGCTTCTGACCCCTATGATATCGATTGCCTGTACGGAAAACTGGTAGATCTGGTAATTGATGGTGGCGATATTTTCTCAGACCCTTCATCCCTTGTTGACCTTACAGGAGATTACCCGGTGGTTCTCCGTGAAGGAAAAGGGGATATAGCTCCTTTTCTGTAAAACTCTGATTCGTCATCCCAGCAGGATGACGAATCAGACATCTTTTCTTAATCCATCACCCTTGGATAAGCGCTTCTTTCAATGATTTACTCATGGTAAAATGGATAGTTTTTCGTTCTGGAATGTTCATGATTGTTCCAGTTTTGGGGTTTTTGGTACAGCGGGCTTTTCTTTTTCTCACAGCAAAACTTCCAAAGCCTCTAAGCTCGATACGACGATCAGCCTTAAGGGCATCTTCCATGGTTTTAAGCATGATGTCAAGCGCTATGCCCACATCATTTTTATGGAGAGAGAGATCACTACTTACTTCATTAACAAGTTCTTTTTTCAACATAGCTATTACAAATCTCAGGTATAAAAAAAAGTCGTTTTACCGGAAATATTTCTACTCCGGTAAAACAACCTGTTGGTTCTAACTCACG
>Ga0256844_10000538_pt1 | contig 14666 bp, 12 predicted proteins | sample MusselsmetaG_FD_189100 | JGI IMG/M metagenome (GOLD analysis project Ga0256844, IMG submission 189100) | Mussel associated microbial communities from hydrothermal vent at the East Pacific Rise, Pacific Ocean - Mussels | ecosystem: Host-associated > Mollusca > Shell > Unclassified ... | reverse complement strand
TTTTCTGATTTAAAAACAATTCTCATACTATCAACTTGGTTATATATTTGATTAAGCTCTTGCAATGTTTTTAATTCTCCCATTTTTTAAATATTTTCAAGTTAAATTAAAATCCCCAAATTATTTCACACAATTTTGTGTGAAATAATTTGGGGATTAGATTTTTAATAAATGATTTAAATCAAATATTAGATTACAAATGTAGCATAAAAATTAGGTATATAAAATACCTAATCATAGTGATTTTTTGACTGTTTTATTTCATTTTATACAATTTTTAAAACAACTCACCAACTTATCAAAATCTTCTTTTGAATTGTAAAGATGAGGAGCAACACGGATAGCGCTTCCTCTAAATGAAACAAAAATATTTTGTTTGGCGAATTCTGTTTTTAGTTTTTCTACATCCATATTTTCTGGAAGGTAAATACCAAATAAATGTTTTCCACGATAATTTTCATCTTCAATAAAACAACCTAATTTTACCAATTCATAAATGGCATCTTTTGAAATGAAATTACAATATTCTTGAATATTTTCAGGTTTCCATGCTATTAACTGTTCTAAAGATTTAATTAACATAGGTGTTAAAGCAAAATTACTCATTTCGCCAACATTAAAACGACCAGCTTTTGGCTGATAATCATGTTCATAATTTACTAGTCCAGCAAAATCTTCACTATTTTTTCTATTAATCCAATTTTCTTCGATAGGTTCTCCTTGACATAATTCATCTGAAAAATATGCAAATCCTGTGGAATAAGGGCCAAAAAGCCATTTGTATGCTGCACAAATTAAAGCATCTGGCTGAATTTCGGATACAGAAAAAGGTAAAGCTCCAATACTTTGTGTCCCATCAATAATTAATAATGCTCCAACTTCTTTAGATTTTTTTCTAATTGCTTTTAAATCAAATAGTGTTCCGTCACTCCAATGAACATGAGGTATAGCGACTACTTTTGTGTTAGTTTTAATAGCGCTTAAAATAGCTTTATTCCATTTTTCGCCTCTATTATTAAAATTATCATTTGCAGTAACAATGTTAATTTTAGCCTTGTACTTATTTGCTACTTTTTGCCAAGAATATACATTACTAGGAAATTGTTCGCCAACTACTAAAATTTCATCGTCTTTTTTTAATTTGATGTTATTAGCAACTTGTGCAATTCCATAAGAAACTGAAGGTATCATTGCAATATTTTTATAATCTTCTACTGATATCAATTCAGAAAATAGCTGTTTTGCTTTTTTAACGTTGGTAAAAAAATCAGTTCCTGTAATTTCAAAAGGTAAACATTTTTGTGAAATAGCTTCATGTCCAATTTTTTCTGATTCCAATAGAATTGGCGACATAAATGCACAATTAATATAGCTTACATGATCTGGTAATTTGAATTTATTCTTTTGGTTTGTTAGCATAGTAAGTAAATTTTATGCTAGCAATATACAGTTTATTTTGGTTTTGCCCATTCTGGAAATGTACTTATATCAATATCAAAAATATAGGTTCCAAAATAGTATACAATTAGTGATAGTATAATAGTTCCAACAACATTTAAAAACAATCCTGTTTTTAGCATTTGTGTTATTCGAACTCGTCTTGTACCAAAAATAATGGCATTTGGTGGTGTGGCGACAGGTAACATAAATGCCATTGAACCTGCAATGGTTGCTGGTAACATAAATAATAACGGATTGGTTTCAATGCTAATAGCTAATCCTGCTAAAATGGGTAAAAAAGTTTCTACTGTTGCTGTATTTGAGGTTAATTCAGTTAAAAATGTAACAATAATAGCAATACTAAATATGATAATTAGTGGATGAATTCCTTTTAAGAACATTAACTGTTCGCCAAACCACATGGAAAGTCCACTTTCTTTAAAACCACTTGCTAAAGCAAATCCACCACCAAAAAGTAAGATAATTTCCCATGGAATATCTTCGGCTGCTTTCCAATCCATTAAATACGTTCCTTTTTCTTTTTTTGAAGGAATAATGAACAATAAAATAGCTGTAAAAATGGCTACTGTTCCATCATTTATATATTTAGGATTACTAAATAAGTTTGACCAACCTTTAATATGCACAAAACCAATATCAATATTTGATCTAAAAAACCAAAGTATGGCCATCAGTAAAAAAATAGTACCAATCACTTTTTCTTCATAACTTACTTTTCCCATTTGGTCTAAATCTTCTTGTAGATCTTTTTTAGATAGGTTTTTCCATTTTTCATCTTTTTTAACAAACACAAAATATAAATACACATATAAAATAACAAACATTATTATAGTAATGGGTAAGGCAAAAATAAACCAATCTACAAAGGTAATTTCTGGAGCATTTGGAAAATAAATATCAAATATTCTAGCGAAGGATAAGTTTGGAGGAGTTCCAATTAAGGTTGCAATTCCACCAACCGAAGCACTATAAGCTGTTGCTAAAAGTAAGCCAACAGCAAAATGGGAAATCTTTTCTTTTCCGTTGAGTTCTTCCAATTTTAAAGTAATGGATAACAATATGGGCACCATCATCATGGTAGTTGCGGTATTGGATATCCACATCGATAAAAATGACGTTGCAAACATAAAACCAAATAGTATTCTTGCTGGTTTTAGACCAACAATTTGTAATATTTTAATGGCAATACGTTTGTGTAAATTCCATTTTTGAATAGCTAATGCCACTAAAAAACCACCAATGAATAAGAAAATTACATGATTAAAATAGGTTGATGAAACGGCTTTACCATTCATTATTCCAAGTAATGGAAATAAAGCTATAGGAAGTAACGAAGTTATTGCTAGAGGTACAACTTCGGCAACCCACCAAAGCGCCATCCAAATGGCAATTGCTAAAGTATATGTAATTTGAGGTTTTTCAGGATTTAGATCTACAAAAAAGATTAAATAAAAGGCAATAATTGGCGCAATAATAAAGAGTATTTTTCGCCAAAGGCTAACTTTAGTATTGATGAATGATTTCCTAGTATCTTCCATGGTTTAAAGGTAACCAAAATTTATCTAAAATTAAAAATCTAAATAAAATTCTTTAGAGACATTAAATTTAGTTATCAATTTTCTGGCTTCTACAGTTGATATTTGTATTGGTTTTATAACTGGAGTTGAAGCTGTTTTGTTTTCTTGCTTTACATTTATTACTTTATTATCAATTGAAATATATTGAACATCCTCACCTTCTAAATAAAATACAGCAATTTCTGAGTATCTTCTTGCAAATCCTTTTTTTAAATCAAAAATTATATCAATATCTTTCTCTTTTAAACTCAAAATAAATCTTGATGATGAATAGATAGGTTCAAATTCTTCTTGTAGTATCATTTTAGGATACCATTTGTTTAATTTTTCAGAAAAAGGATTTTCAGGAAATTTAGATACTCTTCCAATAGCAATTGAGAAAATAATAATAGCTTCAATGATCCATACCATTGTTAGAGTTATTCCATTTATAGCTCCAGAAAAATTTAATCCCCAAGTACCGTGTTTATTTATTAAAGCAATATTTTCAATTATGTTGTTAGGTAGAATCCAATAATTAGCATAATCTATAAATGATGGAAAAGTATCAGTATAAGTCTGAACAATAAATCCAATCCATGCAGAATAATATGCAATGATAACAATAAAACTAATAAAAATTAACCTTGATTTTTTATCTTTTATTATAAATATTTTTGATAAAATTTGAACAGTAAAAGCTAAAGCAAATCCTAAACCGATTGTGATTAATACTTTAAAATAGATAATAGGTATTAATGTTGAAACACAATAAAACCAACCTAAAAAGAATGCAATTACGCTGCCTATTAATATACTGATAACAATGTTTAATGGGTTTGAATTTGATGCTGGTTTATATTCTATATATTTCATTTAAATATCCTTTAAAAAATCATTACATACATCTTTAATGGTAACTTCCAATTCTTCAAATTCAAAATTTAAGGCATTTTTAATTTTTTCTGACGAATATTGATATTTACTTAATGATGCACTAGCCGAATGTTTGGTAATCAGAGGTGATTTACCTGTAAAAAAATTTCTTACTGCTTCTAATCGCCAAGCAATATTACTAAGTGTTTCTCCAACTTTAACGGATGGTTCATTCTTACCAAAAGCATCTGCTATTTTAAAAAACAGGTTTTTAAACGTACTGTTTTCTGCTACTAAGATAAAACGCTCATTAATAATAGTGCTGTTCATTAATTGAATCATGGTTTTTGCAACATCTTTTACACCAACAAAGCCTGTCATTCCTTCTGTGTAAAACTTAAATTCATTATAAAATTTAGTAAATAACTCTCCAGGACCATTATGCCAAAATCCTGATCCTAAAATTACTCCAGGATTAACCATAACTACATCTAAACCTTCTTGTGTGGCACGCCAAACTTCCATTTCTGCTCCATATTTTGTAATAGCATAACCGTAATTATTGGTTTCCGTATTCCATTCGTTTGTTTCGTCAATTAAGATTTTATAGTGTTTTTCAGTTTCTTCTCTTGACACTTCGAGATTGGAAGACGGAAGATGGACTTTTTTTTCCATAGTGGCAATAGAACTCACAAAGCAAAATTTTTCAATCTGATTTGCTAACGAAAAATTAACCATATTCGCAGTACCTTCAATATTTACTTTTCGCATTTGCTGATAATCCTTTTTATCAAACGAGACAATGGCAGCACAATGGTAGACATGAGTAATGTCTTTAAATGTTTTTTCAAGCGATGAAACATCAATAATATCGGCTTCTATCCATTCAATTTTTTGGAATTGCTTTTTGGAATTATCGGTATAATAGCTAAACACATTTTCAACTGCTTTTAAATTACTATTTTTACGATGAATAGCTCTAATTTTATCATTTGTTAATGATAATTGATACAATAGATGTGCGCCTACTAAACCTGTTCCTCCAGTTACTAAAATCATTTGGTAAAAGTACGAATTTGAGTTGTTAATTAGCCAAAAGTCAAAAACTAAAAGAAAAAAGCCAAAAGTAACTAGTTAAAAGAGCTTTTGTCTATTAAACTAGTTACTTTTGGCTCATTTCAAAATAATTTTTCCATCTTTGGGTTTCTAGCTCAAATCTTCGGACTTCCATCTTCGGACTTCCGACTTTTATTTTATCTTTGCAATCTAAATAAAACATCAATAAAAAATGAAACACTTTGTAGAAGAATTACGTTGGAGAGGAATGTTACACGACATCATGCCTGGAACAGAAGAGCAATTAGCTAAAGAAATGACTGCGGCTTATATTGGTTTTGATCCTACTGCAGATTCATTACATATTGGTAGTTTGGTGCAAATTATTTTATTGATGCATTTTCAACGTCATGGTCATAAACCTATCGCTTTAATTGGTGGAGCAACGGGTATGATTGGTGATCCTTCTGGGAAATCTGCGGAGCGTAATTTATTAGACGAAGAAGCTTTAGCAAAAAATATTGCAGGTGTAAAAGCACAATTAGAACGTTTTATTGATTTTACATCGGATAATGAGAATGCAGCAGAGTTGGTAAACAACTACGATTGGATGAAAAATATGTCCTTTTTAGATTTTGCTCGTGATATTGGTAAACATATTACGGTAAATTACATGATGGCAAAAGATTCGGTTAAAAAACGTTTAAGTTCTGAATCAAATGTTGGAATGAGTTTTACTGAATTTACCTACCAATTAATTCAAGGATTTGACTTTTTACATTTATACAAAGAGAAAAACTGCAAACTTCAAATTGGAGGTTCAGACCAATGGGGAAATATCACTACAGGTACAGAATTAGTTAGAAGAAAAGTACAAGGAAAAGCGTATGCACTGACTTGTCCGTTAATCACCAAAGCAGACGGAACAAAATTTGGAAAAACCGAAGGAGGAAATGTTTGGTTAGATGCGAATAGAACATCACCTTATAAATTCTACCAATTTTGGTTTAATTCAAGTGATGAAGATGCAGAGAATTACATTAAAAAATTCACTTTTTTACCAAAAGAAGAAATTGAATCATTAATCAAGGAGCATAAAGAAAATCCACATTTACGTTTGTTACAAAAGAAAATAGGTGAGGAAGTAACCATAATGACACATGGTAAAGATGCTTTTGATAATGCCATAAAAGCTTCGAGTATTCTTTTTGGAAAATCTACAGCAGGCGATTTAAAAACACTTGATGAGCAAACATTTTTAGATGTTTTTGAAGGTGTGCCTCAAGCAGAAATTGCTAAAGCTGATTTAGAAAATGGTATGGAAATCATTACTGCTTTAAATGAGAAATCTGGCTTTTTAAAATCGAATGGTGAAGCTCGTAGAGCCTTAAAAGAAAATTCAATCTCTGTGAATAAAGAAAAAGTAACGGATGCTACTGTTTTAACTAATAATGATTTAATTGCGGATAAATATATTTTATTACAACGTGGTAAAAAGAATTACTTTTTGTTGAAGGTGGTTTAATTTTCATACTTGACTTTGTTAATTATTTATCCTAACTTTACATAACATTTTATATCTTGAATTTAAACTCAATGATATAAAATTGTTGTGTTTCATTAAAAAAACAGACCAAATACGATAATCTTTATTCAATTTAAACAATTTTAACCCATATTAGTTCGAATTCAAACTAATTAGTTATCTTTGTTAAATGAAAATATTTGAAACAGGAGAACTCATTGGGAAATCTTCAAGATTACTAACGAATAGTTTATCAAAGAATTTATTGTTGAGTAATACAGGAATCACATCTGAACAGTGGATTATTCTTCAAATACTTGTAAAAGGCTCAAAAAATCAAAAAGAATTATCCGAAATTACTTTAAAAACTAAAGCCACAATAAGTAGCCTTATTTCTTATCTATTAAAATCAGATTTAATAACAAAAACTAAATCAAATATTGACAATCGAAACACTATATTATCTATTTCCAAAAAAGGAATAAACGTAATTAAACAAACAGAAAACAATGCGTTTCAAAGCATTAAGCAAGCAACAAATAATTTTTCTGAAAAAGAAATTAAAGAATTAAACAAGTACTTATCAAGAATAATAACAAATCTGACTAAATAATGAATAGTTTAATAATAATTGCCCATCCCAAAAAAGATAGTTTTTCATTTGCAATGGCAGAAAAATATATAGATTTAGCAAAAGAAAAAGAATATAAAATTGAAATCATTGATTTGTATCGAGAAAAGTATCAACAGCCTTTCTTCAATTTTGACAATGCAAATAAAGTAGAAAAAACACCTGAAATGGAATATTTCCAAGAGAAAATAAAATGGGCAGATGAATTGGTTTTTATCTTTCCATATTGGTGGGGCGGAATGCCATCTATTCTAAAGAATTTTTTTGAATGGAATTTTTCAAAAGGATTTTCTTTTACTTATGTTAACTCTCGGCCAAAAGGATTGTTGATTAATAAATCTGTTAAGATTTATACTACTACAGGAGCACCTTCATTTATATACAAAATTACAGGAGCAAATAGAAGAATTAGAAAAACTATTCAAAAGCAAATTATAGAATTTTGCGGAATGAAACTTACATCTTTTAATATCTATGGTGGGCTTGATAAAAGTGCTACAAATCCGAATGAAATATTGAGAAAAATGAAGTTGTAAAAAACGAAAACACAACAATGGCTATAGTTAATACGGGTTTTGGTACTTAAACCAAAGTTCAGTGCATTTTACAAAGTCCGCAAAATTTACAATTTTGCGTGTCTATTATTAAAGAAAAAATTATAAATTTGGCTAAGTGCTTAATCGAAAGTTCAGTCTTTCGAAATCCCGTACTAACCATAGCCGAGACGTTCATATACAATTATCCAATACAGCTAAACTATACCTAAAATCTACTCATCACGGTAAAATTTCATCCAGTGGCACTAATAGAAGAAGCAAATTCTTTGTAATGTACGTCCAAAATATTATCGATATTGAGCATTATCAATTTTTTTATTGAGTTGATAGTTAGTAGCAAAATTTAGGGTTTTTCATGTGGGATTCCCTAAATAGTGTTTAGTATGAATGAAAAATTTGGATTTTTAAAATCGAAAGGAGAAGCAAGAAGAGCTTTAAAATATAATTCAATTTCGGTTAATAAGGAAAAAGTAAATGATGTTACCATTTTAACCAATGATGATTTAATTGCTGATAAATATATTTACCAATTACATAGAAAGCATAGTTAATTTTTTAATTTTAGGAAACTATTTATTTACAATTATTTTTTTTGTAAAAGTTTTACCATCAGCAATTGCTCTTAAAAAATATAGACCGTTAGATATATTTATTGGAAATTCAATTATATTAGAAACATTATTAAATTTATTTGTAATAATATTCTTACCAGTTATTGAAATAATAGATATAGTAACATTATTATAATCATTATTTGTAGTTAAAATAATATTATTTGTAACAGGGTTTGTTTTTAATTTAAATGCAGAATTGAATTCTGTTTTTACATTACTTGCAACTTGATTTCTAATTTCTGGTAGTAAAAATGCCATATTTTGATCTGTTGGAGTTACGTGATATTCATTTTCTGTTGGAATATACCATGCGTCAAAAGGTGTGTTATGTGTATTAGGAATATCAATAGAGTTATATATATTATTTTCATTATCAATTGCCATTGAACTTATTGTAGAGATAAAACTAAAATCAGATTGTTGTAAATTATCAATTAATTCAATTATTAAATCATTTCCTTGTCCACCTCCAAAAAAGGCTTCTATACTAGATTTACTACCTGGAGCACTATCTAATCCATCAGTATATGAAAATGATTGTGAACTTGCAGAAAAATCAGCAACTGTTACAGGAAATCCTAAAGTTGTATTAATTGTTAGAGCTTTAGTAACTTCAATTGTTTGATTAGCCAATGGAGTAAAATGCAATTCTATATCTATTGTTGTGTCATTAACATTTGGCACATCAAAAGTATGATTTAATATTTCCATACCAGGAGTCCCAATTATTGTTCCATTACTACTACCATTTGCAATGCTTATGTTTCTAGTTTGTTGAGGAAATCCCATTGCATCTAATTCAGATTGAAAAGCATCTCTAAAATTTGTAGCTCCAATAGGTAATAGAATACTAGGGTCTTGTTCGAATGTTGAACCATCTTGAATATGAGTAGAAAAATGGTCAATTAACATTTCTTTAGATGCAGGGCTACTTAATGTAGCTGCAATAGCAGCTTGTAAATCTGCATTACCACCATTTACTTCTGCAAAATAATTAAGTAAATATTGTAAATCAATTGGAACATTAACACCTCCATGAGGAGAATCCCAAGAAACATATAATCTTGTTTGATGATCTATGCTGTTTTGTTCCATATATCTTAATGCATATCTAGAAATTAATCCACCCATGCTTGGACCTATAACCACTAATTCTTCGGAACCTACTTTTTGATTATTTATTTGATTTATTAACTCTGAAAGAATCATTGCATTTCGTTGAATATAATCTGTACCTCCATCAACTTCTACATTATCACTTGATCTTGTATAAACAGGGAAATTTAGAAAAACAAAGTCAAAACCTTCATTTCGTAAAACATCTGCCATATTAGTACCATCATAATCTAATGCACTATATAAACTAGTAATATCCCTAGCATCTCCAGGATCATAACCATCAATAACAATTATAGGTTTATCTAGAACTCCATCAGTATTATCAATAAATATTTGATATTCTCCTTGACCAATATATGCTTGTGTTTCATCATAGCCTTGATATGCTATTGTAGCTGAAATTGGTGTTTGAGAAAACCCTATAAAAATATTAATTATTAAAACGGTTAAAAATAATGCTTTTTTCATGTCAAAAATATATGTTTCATCGCAAATATAAGAAAATATAAAATGTTTAATTGTTAATTTTTTTTTGATTTACTAAATAAAGATACAATTCATAAAACAATAATCTAAGGTAACTAAGTAATTATCTTCAAAAAATAAATTATTCAAACTTTAAAATATACATTAAACCTTATTCCTTTTTTATGTAAATTTGCGTTTCATATTAAATTATCATGAGCGAAGAAAAAAAATCACTCAATTTTATTGAGCAAATTATAGAAACTGATTTAAATAACGGATTGGATAAAAAACAATTGCGTTTTAGATTTCCGCCAGAACCAAATGGATACCTACATATTGGACATGCAGCATCTATTTGTCTTAATTTCGGATTAGGATTAAAATACAATGCACCTGTAAATTTACGTTTTGATGATACAAACCCTGAAAAAGAGGAGCAAGAGTATGTTGATGCTATAAAAAAAGATATTCAATGGCTTGGTTTTAAATGGGATCAAGAGTTGTATTCATCTGATTATTTCGATATGCTTTATGAATGGGCTATTAAATTAATTAATGAAGGTAAAGCTTATATTGATGATCAAACATCGGAGCAAATTCGTGAACAAAAAGGTACGCCAACAGAACATGGTGTAAATAGCCCTTTTCGTGATAGAACTATTGAAGAAAATTTAGAGTTATTCGAAAAAATGAAATCTGGTGAATCTCCTGAAGGTTCAAGAGTACTACGTGCAAAAATTGATATGAAACACGTAAATATGCACATGCGTGATCCAATTATGTACAGAATTATGCATAAAGAACACCATAGAACTGGTAATACTTGGAAAATTTATCCAATGTATGATTGGACACATGGAGAATCTGATTATTTAGAACAAATTTCACATTCTATTTGTACTTTAGAATTTAAAAGTCATAGAGAATTGTATGATTGGTATGTAGATGAGGTTTTAGATAATAGTAAATTACGACCAAAGCAACGTGAGTTTGCAAGACGTAATTTGAGTTATACTATAATGAGTAAACGAAAATTACTTAAATTGGTTGAAGGTAATTATGTTACAGGTTGGGACGATCCAAGAATGCCAACTATTTCTGGTCTTCGCCGAAGAGGTTATACTCCAGAATCAATTAAAAACTTTTCAGAAGTTTCAGGTATTTCAAAACGTGATAATGTTACTGATGTTGCTTTATTAGAACATTGTATAAAAGATGATTTAAACAAAACCGCACCTAGAGTTATGGCGGTTTTAAACCCTTTAAAAATTGTTATTACTAATTATCCTGATGGTAAAGAAGAAAAAATTGATGCTTCTTATAATGATTATGTAGAAAATTCAGGAAGTAGAGAAGTGCCTTTTTCTAAAGAAATTTATATTGAACAAGAAGATTTTAGAGAAGAAGCTAATAAAAAATTCTTTCGTTTAAAACTAAACGGAGAAGTCAGATTAAAAAACGCTTATATTATTAAAGCTAATTCTGTTGTAAAAGATGAAAATGGAAATGTTATTGAAGTTCATTGTACTTACGATGAAGATTCTTTATCTGGAAGTGGAACAGAAGCTTCAAAACGAAGAGTTAAAGGAACTTTACATTGGATTTCTATAAAACATGCCATAAAAACTGAGGTTAGACTTTACGATAGGTTGTTTACTGATGAAGCACCAGATTCGCATAAAGACAAAGAATTTATTGACTTTTTAAATCCAAATTCATTACAAATAATTAATAATGCTTTTGTAGAACCAAGTTTAGCTAATGTTAAAATTGGTGATAATTTTCAATTCCAACGATTAGGTTATTTTAATGTTGACAGTGATTCTACATCAGAACATATTGTTTTTAATAGAACTGTTGCATTAAAAGATTCTTGGTCTAAAAAAGAAAATAAAAATCAGCAAAAACAAAAGGCGAAAGTAGATAGTACTATTGTAGATGTTTTAGCTTTTGCCGGAAAATATTTAAAATCTAGAGAAGAAAATGAGAGATTATCATTAATTGCATCTGTATTTGAATTAAGTAAAAAAGTATCGTTTGAGAGTTTGTTGAACTTATTAAAATCGGCTAATAGTAATAAAGAGTTTTTAGCTTATTTAATGATGCTTAATTCAGAAAATATAAAAACGGACTTTGAAAATATAGCTAATTTTGATATAGCTAATAAATTTATTGAAACAGCTTTAAATATGAAAAACTCTTATGTTCGTTTTCAGGCAGTTGATTGTGTAGGTAAATATCCTATATTTAAAGAAGGTAATTTAAGTTTACTTAATGTAATGGCTGTAGAAGATAAGAATACACATATTTTAGCAAGATTGAAAACGTACTTGTAGTATCATTGTCATTCCTGTGAAGGCAGGAATGACAGATAAATAAATAAACAAATAAACGAATCCACGAATAAACAAAATTGAAAATAGTAGAACAAATAAAACAACCTATTAAACAAGAAATGGAACTCTTTGAAGAGAAATTCAAAGAATCTATGATTTCTAAAGTTCCTCTATTAAATAGAATTACTCATTATATTGTACGTAGAAAAGGTAAACAAATGCGACCAATGTTTGTATTTTTAGTTGCGAAAATGGTTTCTGATGGTGGTTTTAATGAACGTACTTATCGTGGAGCATCGGTAATTGAATTAATTCATACAGCAACTTTGGTTCATGATGATGTAGTTGATGATAGTAACATGCGTAGAGGATTTTTCTCTTTAAATGCTTTATGGAAAAATAAAATTGCAGTTCTTGTAGGTGACTATTTACTTTCTAAAGGATTGCTTTTATCTATTGATAATGATGATTTTGATTTGCTAAAATTAATTTCTATTGCTGTTAGAGAAATGAGTGAAGGTGAGCTTCTTCAAATAGAAAAAGCTAGAAAGCTAGATATTACCGAAGATGTGTATTTTGATATTATTCGCCAAAAAACTGCTACTTTAATTGCTGCTTGTACAGGTATTGGAGCAGCTAGTGTTGGAGCAGAAAAAGAAGAAATTGATTTAATGCGTCAGTTTGGTGAATATATTGGTATTGCCTTTCAAATAAAAGATGATTTATTTGATTATACTGATGATAAAATAGGCAAACCAACAGGTATTGATATCAAAGAACAAAAAATGACTTTACCTTTAATTTATGCTTTGAATAATTGTTCTGTTAAAGAAAAAAAATGGCTAATTAATTCAGTTAAAAATCATAATAAAGACAAAAAAAGAGTAAAAAAAATTATTGCTTTTGTTAAGCAAAATGGAGGTATTGAATATACAACTTCTAAAATGAAAGATTATCAAATAAAAGCTTTAGAAATATTAAATAAATATCCTAGTTCTCCTTATAAAAAGTCACTTATTCAAATGGTGAATTATGTAATTGAGCGTAAAAAATAAATTTTGGTATAAAAATTGTTTTATTCCAAGTATAACTAACCTTTAAATAAAATAAAATGAAAAATAAAATAATAGTTTTAATGATATTATCATTAATTACATTTTCTTGTAAAAGCACAAAAGATAAATCTGATAAAAAAACAAATGTTAATTCAGAAAATATAGAAATGAAAAAAATAGAAACTGGTAATTTTTCAATTATTAGAATTGATGGATTAAAAGAAATTAGTAAAAATCCAGTGTTAAAATTAGATTTTATAAAAAATAAAGTCTCTGGAAATTCTGCTTGTAACCTTTATGGTGGTGATTTTACAACAAAAGAAAACAATATAAAATTTAAAGCTTTAATGAGCACTAGAAGATATTGTGAAGAGTTTAATAATATTGAAACTCAATATTTAAAAATGCTTTCAACTGTTACTAAATATGAAATAAAAGATAAAAGTATTTTATTTTTCAACGTTGATAGTAAAATTGTTATTATTGGTGAATTAATAGAATAGGTTTATTTACAAGTATATATTTTAAATTCGACTATGTTTAAATAGTCGAATTTTTTATTAAAAACTATATACTATTCCTGAGTATACTCCTAAGTAATAAGATAAGTTGTTTATGTTTTTGTATGATTTAAACCTCACTTTAAACATTGGTTCTATTGAGAAATTAAGGTTTTTATTAATCTTATATTTAGAATTAAAACCAAGGTTACCAGTGTAACTTAAATTATTTATATTATTTGCAGAACCAATAACATTATTATTTATTGAAATGTGATTTTTATCTAGGATTAAAGCGCTAATACCTGTAATTGTATTAAGTTCTATTTTTCTTTTTATTAAATTAATTGAAAACTCTACAGGTATTTCAAAATAATTAATTTTATGCTTTAAATCAATTTTATTAGTGTCAGAATAAGTATTATATAAATCAAGTGTCTCTTCAACACCATCATTGAATAAAATATTTGATGTGAAGGATAATGAATTGTAATTTACATTTTTAGTGTTAGTATTAAATGTTAAATAACTTAAACCAGTTCTTATTTTAATGTTTTCAAATATAGGAATTGACATTTTTAAGCCATAACTAGTTGCAAGTTCATCTTGTAGACTATTTTGAGTAAATATAGGGTCTAAAGAGTAATCGTTTAATAGAGATTTGTTGTAAATAGGAGAGCCTTCAATAGAAATATCCCAAACATTCTTAACATCCACTTTTACTACAGTTGCTTTTATCAAATTTTCTTTTTTATCAATTTTTGGAAGTTTAGCAAAAGTGAATTTCAACAAGCTTTTATTTTTTTTAAAGTATGCATTATTTATTGAATTACTTAGATTTCTGTTTTTTAGAACTGAGTTATTTGCAAAGGTGTTTTTATATTGTTGATTGGTAATCTTATTTATTTTTTT
>Ga0256844_10000537_pt1 | contig 14676 bp, 12 predicted proteins | sample MusselsmetaG_FD_189100 | JGI IMG/M metagenome (GOLD analysis project Ga0256844, IMG submission 189100) | Mussel associated microbial communities from hydrothermal vent at the East Pacific Rise, Pacific Ocean - Mussels | ecosystem: Host-associated > Mollusca > Shell > Unclassified ... | reverse complement strand
TGGTGGAATGAAAATGGTTAATGCTTGTCCAAATAGAATGGATCCAATTACTGCTCATGTTATACCAGAAGAAGTGAGAAAAATTGAAGTGGTAAAAGGTCCATATACTGTTAGGTTTGGGCAATCTTTTGGTGGAATTGTAAACATGATAACCAAAGCGCCAACACCAGATAAATATGGTTTTAATAGCTCTATTCAAAGTGGATATGAAACCAATGGAAATAATTTTGTTGCTAGAGCAGAAATGATGTACGCAAAAGAAAAATTCGATTTTACTATTGATGGTGAACGTAGAGATTTTGGTAATTATACAGATGGAAATGGTCTAGAAACCTCATCAGGTTTTGAAACAACAAGTTATTCGCTTAAAGCAGGATATAATCCAAGTAATAATCAGCGTTTACAAATAGACTGGCGACAAAAATTTGGTAAAAACATAATGCATGTTGGTTTACCAATGGACTCACCAAAAGACGATAGCTATATGGTAGGTTTAGACTATAAAATCAAGAAAATGTCTGATAAAATTAGTAGTATTTCTGTAAAAGGATATTATTCTTTTGTAGATCATTTAATGTCTAATGGTTACGAAAATGAAGATTATACTAGACCTAATTATCCAGCAATGGATGCTCGTACTCCTGTTACATCAAATACACTTGGTGGAAAATTTGAAATTGGCATCACTCCTTCTGATAAACTATTAATTTATACCGGTTTCGATATAGATATCATAGAACGTGATGGTGATAAAACAGTCATAATGAATATTAATCCTGCAACAGGCCTACCTTTTACAATGCCTATGGTTAAAAATTTTAAAGTTTGGCAAGATGCAAGTATAAATGATTATGGTGTATTTGCAGAATTTAATTATAAATTAACTAATGAAATTACAGCAACTACTGGCTTAAGAACCGATTTTGTAAGTGCAGGAATAGACGATGCAGATACAGGCTTTGAAGCGCTTTATGGAGGAGAAATAAAAGATCAATCTGATGTTGTAATTGGTGGAAACATTTCGGCTAAATATCGTAAAAACAGATTGCAAATGCAATTGGCGTATGGTAGAGGAACAAGAACTCCATCGATGGTAGAACGTTATATTTATCGCTTTGTGATTAATTCGGATTCACGTGAATATATTGGTAATCCATATTTAAAACCTGAAATAAATAATCAATTTGAATTTTCGGTTAATAAAAAAATTAATAAAGCTCGTTTTGGAGCAAGTATATTTTATTCTATTATGGAAGAATATATTACTGCATATATTAACTCAGATTTTACAGCTTCTGGTGATTTAGCCAAAGCTCCTAAACAGTTTGTTAATGTAAGTGCCAATCAATATGGTTTTGATGCATTTTTTAATTATAAAATCACAAACGAACTAACATTCAAGTCTGATATTGCATTAACTAAAGCCTATAATGAAACTTTTGATGAACCATTAGCACAAATATCTCCAATGAGTACACATTTAGGATTGAAGTACGAAAAAGAAAATTATTGGATTGATTTACGTTCAGAAATAATATCAAAACAACCTGATTTTTCACCAAGCTTCAATGAAACAGAAACTCCTGGTTATAACACTTTTGACTTACGTTTAGGATATAAACCAACCAAAAAGCTAAGTTTAGGAGTATCGGTATTAAATATTTTTGATACTGCCTATTATAATCATTTAAACTTTGCATATAAAAATGCTGATGAAAATAACGGAATGCATATTTATGAAGTAGGAAGAAACTTTAGTGTTTATGCAAAATATAATTTATAATTTAAGCTTAAAATTTTTATACTTTTTCTTAGACAAGACATGGCTTTTAAAAGTATAAAATCTTTAGATGTAATTTTAGTTATAAACTAATTATATTAAAAAAGCTACCTATAGATTATAGGTAGCTTTTAATTATATTTAAATAAAAATATTATTCTGGTTTTTGTTCTAGGATATCAAAAAACTCATCTAACTTAGGTAAAATAATAATTTTTGTTCTACGATTTCTTGCTTTACCTTCAACAGTATCATTAGATTCTAAAGGCACAAATTCACTTCTAGCTGCTGCTACTAATCTACTAGGGTCAACATTATAAGTTTCTTGTAACACTCTTACAACTGCAGTTGCACGTTTAGCACTTAAATCCCAATTATCTTTCATACAAGCAGTATTAATACCAACATTATCAGTATGTCCTTCAACCATAACTTGCATATTAGGTCTATCTTGAATTACAGTTGCAACTTTTCCTAAAATTTCTTTTGCTTTAGCAGATACTGTTGATCCTCCACTTGAAAACATTAATTTATCAGATAATGAAATATAAACAACTGTTTTTTCAACATTAATTTGAATATCTTGATCTTGTATTCCATCAGCTAATTCTCTCTTTAAATTAAATGCTACTGCAAGATTAATAGAATCTTTTCTAGTCATTGCATCACGAATACCATTAATATATTTATCTTTTTCACTTAATTGAGATATTACATTTTTAATATTATCACTAGCTCCTTGAGTTAAAACAGTTAAATTTTCTACCTGTTGTAGTGAACTTTTATTTTGTTGTTCTAAACTACTAATTTGATTTTTCAACAAGGCTATTTGTTCTTTTAAAGCTGAAGCTTGAGTTGAACTACCTTTTTTAGAAACTAAACATTTCTGTAGATTACCTTTAACGTTTACCAACTCTTTTTCATTTTCAGAAAGTTGATCTTGTAATGAGGTGTATTGTTTTTTTGAAACACATGATGTTAAAAACAACATAGACACCAAAACTATAACTAATAATTTTTTCATGATAAATATATTTTTAATTGAATATTACAAATTTATACTATTTGATATAAATTAAACCTTTAATTTTGTATTATATTTTGTTATTAACACTATTTTAATATTTACATGTATAAAAACATTCTATTTTTTTCAATATTAATTATATTAACATCATGTAAAGATAATAATAAATATACACAATTATCTGGAACTGCTTTTGGTACTTATTTATCAATTCAATATCAAGATAATCTAAATAGAGATTTTAATAAAAGTGTTGATAGTATAGTTAGAAAAGTAAATAAGTCTTTATCAACTTATGATAAAACTTCAGATATTTCTAGAATTAATCAAGGTTATAAGAATGTAAAGGTTGACGAAAAATTTATTGAAGTTTACAATAAATCTAAACGAATATTCAATGAAACAAATGGTGTTTTTGATCCTACAATTGGAGTTTTAGTAAATGCTTGGGATTTTGGACCTGAAAAGAAAATTAAAAATTTAGATTCTGTTATTGTAAAAAGCTTAATGAAACAAGTAGGTTTTAACAAGGTTCACCTCCAAAATAATTTAATTATCAAAGAAAATTCTAAAATATATTTTGATTTTAATGCAATTGCAAAAGGTTATGGAATTGATGTTATTGGTAGGTTTTTAGAATCAAAAAATATTAAAAATTATAAAGTTGAAATTGGTGGAGAGGTTAGAGTTAAAGGTAAAAACTCTTCAAATAATAATTGGCGAATAGGTATTGAACATCCAAATTTTGATGGTTCACAATCAATTCAGAAAATTATTGAATTAAAAAATGAGTCTATAGCTACTTCTGGAACTTATAGAAAATTTAAAACTGATAAAAATGGTAATAAATATGCTCATATTTTAAATACTAAAACAGGCTATCCTGCAAAGAGTAATATTTTAAGCGCCTCGGTAATTGCACCACTAGATTGTGCAGATGTTGATGGCTATGCTACTACTCTAATAGCTTTTGGACTTAAAAATAGTAAAGAATTTTTAAAAAATCATCAAGAATTAAAAGCTTTTATTATATATGTTGATAATAATGGTAAAATGCAAACTTACCAAACAGAGAGTTTCTAATGGATAGTCTTAACTAGTTATTCAACTTTATTTCGAATAAACAGGCTAAGCCATTATGATAATGCTCAGGTAATGTATCTGTATTTTTGAGCTCAAACTTTCCTAGAAAATCAAACCCTGCTTTTTTGTAATATTCAATTAATCTAATATTATTCCCTATAGTATCTAAACGTATAAAATCTTTATTAATTAATTTAGCATAATTTTTTGCCCAATTCACAATTCTTTTAACAAAGTAATTACCTCTAAAGTTTGGATTTGTAGCTATTCTATGGATATAAATAGCGCTATCATTATTTTTTTCTTCCCAAATCTGCTCATCACTAAAAGTAATTGTCCATATACACATAATTTCACCATTAGCAAATATTTTCCATTGTCGTTTCTCAACTATTTCAGTTTCAATAAGTTCTCTTTTGAATTTTGGCCAAACAACTACTTTTTTCTTACTTTTTTGATAGTTAGTAGCTAGTCTATATAGTTTGAAAATTTCATCAATATCATCTACTTTACAGTTTTTTATTTCCATATTATTTTAACTTTGTTACTCTACCCAATAACTGCAAATGGCTTTATTATTAATAAAAACAGTTAGATTATTATCATTGTTATCTTCTAAGTCTAAATCAAAAGTTAATATGCTGTTTTCATAATTGTAAGGTATGTTATCATAAAACTTATTTCCTAGATAAAACGAAACCTCATTTACTGGTTTAATAACTCTAAATGTAAATTTAGTGTTAGTTTTTATATTTCTATTGATTTTGCTTTTAATAGGCCTAATTAATCTTACATTTTTATAAGATCTCATATAAATTATTGGGTAATTAATAAATGTCAGAGCAGATAAATCATCTTTTATTAAACTATCTTCAAAATTTTCAGGATAATGATTTAAAATAAATAAATTAGGGTTTGTTAAAAAATAATCATAATTAATATCTTTAATATAACCATTTATATTAGGTAGAATATTTACACTCCAAGTTGTATCAATTAAATAAGGTTTATCATCGATAAAAACCTTATTCCAAGCATGATTATTAATTATAGATGTAATTTTAGTTGAATTTGTTGCTGTAACTTTTGTTTTTGCAAAACCTTTTATTATTTCCGTTTTAATATCTAAATTAGTACATATTTTATAAAATAAAGCTGCATAATCGTAACAAATTCCTTTTTTGGAATTAAAAGTTCTGGTAGCAGAATCTTCAATACGTTTTTCTATTTGTTCTTCTAAATCTTTTTGACTAGTATATAAAAATACTTTTGGAGTTTGTAAAATAAATTCACCATACCTAATATTATTAGCCATCCACGTATAAACAGCTCTTACCTTTTCTTTTTCTAAATAAAAATCTTTCTCAATTCTATTTGAAACCTCATCAATACTGTTAAATTGAGGATAATTTGAAACAATAAAATCTACTCCTTTTAAATTTTGAGAAAATAAAAGATTAAATGATAAAAGTAATATTACAATAACGTATTTATTCAATTTCTAAAGTTTTTAAAAGAGCTTCTAATTCAAATAAATAATCTCTTTTAGATATATTAGGAGCATAAACATCTCCTTCTACAACAATTATACGATTGTTTTTTTGATCCAACAATGCATAATTTAAAAATGGACCAGCCATTGAAGAAACTTCCATTTCCCAAACTCCATGAGTTTCAATTGTCTTTCTTCCTAACATAGTTTTATTAATATACTGAATAGGAAAATAAACTTCTTCTGTTTTCATATATGAACCGTCAAATGCCCCTGGAACATATTGCTTTCCTTTATCGTTTCTATACTTAATAATATTTTCACCATTAAACTCTTCTTTAGATTTAATAGGTATTGTATAGATTTGTAGTATTTGATATCCTTCTGGAATATCTCTTCTAAAATAAGCATAATTCAAAGTGTCTTGAACTTTTTGAAAGACTACTGGTATTTTAATACTAATTTTATTATCTTGAAAAGATTGTATTTTGTAAACTTTAGTATCCCAATATTTTTTCAATAATAACTGCTGAGCTGTATTAATATCATTTTCATTAAAAACATTTACTATTTCTTTTTCATGTATTTTTAACATTTCAACTAAACTGTTATTATCTTTAGTTGTAATAGTTATTAACCTTTGAGGAGCTGCATATTTATCTTTATAAACTTTAAACTTATTTTCATCTTTAAATTCAATAGAAATAATATTTCTACTGTGTTTTAACATCTTATTAAAATTTCTATTTGATATCTGACTTAAATTAAATCTTGGCTCATCTTGCGGAAAACCTTCTAAACTTTTAGCTAATACTTCTCTAATAGAATCTCCAACATCACCTTGCCATTTATCATTATCTACAATAACTAAAACACTATTAATCTTTCCTGTTGCTGTGGTTTTAATAATTTCAGTATTAGAATTACACGAAAAAAGAGACAAAAATAAAATACTAGCAAAAAATAAATTTTTCATATTTAAATGGTTTTTGAGTTAACAGTAAGTTCACAAAAATTGTACCGTAAAAATAATAGAAAATTAATTGTTTTAATTATATATTTTATATTTTTAAAATTAGGATTATTAGTTAAATAAAATAAACAATAGTATAACTACTAATATGTTTAATAATTTAAATATAAGTGAAATCATTTTTTAAAATTTATTATAATTAATAATATTGTGTTTTATAGAAGTTAGCTACTTTAAATAATCAAAAGTATTAACCATCTCAAATTTAGAGCTACGATTTATAAATTCTCTTAAAAATGCAGTATGAGCACTACCCATTAGTATAAAAATTCTATCATCTTTTGTCATAGGAATTCGATTTAAATTTGAATATATTTTCATATTTCTATGATAAAATTTAACAGCTTCATCGGCTCCTTCAAATCCATCATTTATTCCTACATAAAATAATACATCTGCATTTATATTTATTGCATAGTCTAATACTTTAGGATGATTTATAAATTTTAATTTATCAATAAGTGATAATTTATCATAATTTTTATTAAGCTCAGATAATTTAGGGTAATCTTTAAAAGGAGTTTTAATATATTCTAAATACGCTTTTGAATCTATAGAGTTTTTAAGTTTTGGTTCACTTTCAATGTAATTACCAATATTATAATTATAATCCATACGGTTGTCTATTCCGTAAACCTTTTTAACTCCGCTTATTTTACCTACATCAAAACCTATCATACTGCTTTCACCATATTTTGTATTTAATTCTAATGAATTATTTAAAAATTTATGATAAGCAGTATTAATCTCATTATTATTTTTAGGTAGATTTTCAATACAAATAATAGTAGGTTTAAACTTTGCTATCATTTTTGATATTTCTCTAACTTCTTTTTGTAATTCTTTATTTTCTTCATCAAATTCTGTTTTGGTAGCATCTGGCGTATAACCAAAGTGAAAAGTTCCAAAATTAAGTACCTTTGTTTTATCTGATGGTTTAGCACTACTTAACTCATGTTTTGAATTAATAGCACAACTTTGAATTAGAATTATTAAAATTATAAATATTAATTTTAGTTTCATATTGTTTAAAATTTATAGTTAGTATTATATGGCAAACTTACATCTCATAAAAGTTTAAATCATTACACAAAAAGGTAGTTGTTTTAAATACTACCCAAAAGAGTAGTGTTTTAAAAATTTAAATTATATTTGATAAAAAAATAATGGTAAATATTGATGACTTTTTTACACTAAGAAATACTGTTAATGAGGTTTCTAAGAAAAATAAAAAGACAATTGAGAATTATTTAGAACCTATTAAAGCTTTTGCTAGAACTACATATAAAAGTATTTATATTATTGATTATAATAAAAAAGGATTTGATTATGTATCTGACAATCCATTATTTCTTTGTGGAAATAAAGCTTCTGAAGTTAAGGAAATGGGTTATGATTTCTATTTAAAACACGTTATTGAAACTGATTTAGAATTACTTTTAAAAATAAATACTATTGGATTTGATTATTATGAAAATTTACCATTAAATGAACGCTTAGACTATACAATTTCCTATGATTTTCATTTAAAAGATTTAGATGGAAAAGTATTTTTAATTAACCAAAAATTAACTCCTTTATTTTTAACAGACGATGGAAAAGTTTGGAAAGCTATGTGTGTAATATCACTTTCATCAGAACAAAATTCTGGCAATATTAAAGTTTATAAAAAAGGTTCTGATAAAGTAATTGAATATGACCTAGAAAGTAATTGTTGGAAACAAAGTGATAAAATAGACTTATCAGAACGTGAAATAGAAATACTTCATCACTCAATTAAAGGATATACTATAAAAGAAATTTCTGAAAAACTATTTATTTCTTCTGAAACTGTAAAATTTCATAGAAAAAAATTATTTGTTAAATTAGATGTAAATAATATTTCTGAAGCCATTGCCTATGTTATAGGAAATAACTTAATTTAATACAAAAATATGCGCTGGAAAATAAAAGAAACTCCTACCCATAAAAAGGTTGAGAAATTAGCCAAAGCATTGCAAGTAGAACTTACCATTGCAAAATTATTGGTACAACGTAAAATAGAAACCTATGATGAGGCTAAAGCATTTTTTAGGCCTAGTTTAGATGATTTACACAATCCGTTTTTGATGAAAGATATGGATTTGGCTGTTAGTAGAATTAACTCAGCTATTGAAAAAAATGAAACTATTATGGTTTTTGGTGATTATGATGTTGATGGAACAACTTCGGTTTCTTTAGTTTCGAGTTATTTGAAAACGTATTACAACAATGTTGTTACATATATTCCAGATAGATATAAAGAAGGTTATGGTGTTTCTTATAAAGGAATTGATTTTGCAAACGACAATGATATCAGTTTAATTATTGCATTAGATTGTGGTATAAAAGCAATAAATAAAGTAAATTATGCCTTAGAAAAAAACATAGATTTTATTATATGTGATCATCACAGACCTGGAATAGAAATACCAAAAGCAGTTGCTGTTTTAAATCCTAAACAAAACGATTGCAACTATCCTTTTGATGAATTATGTGGTTGTGGAGTTGGTTTTAAACTTATACAAGCTTTAGGAGAAAAAAAAGGACAAACAATTCAAGATTTTATTCCTTATTTAGATTTAGTAGCAACAGCAATTGCTGCAGATATTGTCCCAGTAATTGGCGAAAATAGAACCTTAGCATATTTTGGGATGCAAGTAATTAATCAACAACCTAGAATTGGGTTTCAAGCATTAATTTCACAAATTAAACGTCCAATTTTAAATATTACTGATGTTGTTTTTACCATTGCACCACGTATTAATGCTGCTGGGCGAATGAAATCTGGCATTCATGCTGTAAATTTATTAGTTGAAACTGATTTAGATAAAGCAAAACAATTTGCTGTTGCTATTGAAAAATACAATCTTGACAGAAGAGAATTTGATCAAAAAATTACTGCAGAAGCCTTAAGAAAAATTAAAGATAATAATGAAGAAAACAAATTAACAACTGTTGTATATCAAGAAGATTGGCATAAAGGTGTTATTGGTATAGTGGCATCTAGACTTATAGAAACTTATTATCGACCTACCTTAGTTTTTACCAAAAGTGGTGATTTTCTAGCTGCTTCTGCACGTTCTGTAAAAGGATTTGATGTATATAACGCTCTACAACAATGTAGTGAATTTATTGAGCAATTTGGAGGTCATAAATATGCTGCAGGACTTACTTTAAAACCAGAAAACTATCAGAATTTTAAAGATAGGTTTGAAGAGGTAGTAAAAAGTACGATTCCTAAAGAATTACTAGAACAAGAAATAAATATTGATTCTGATATCTTTTTATCAGATTTAACTCCTAAATTCCATAGAATAATAAAACAATTTGGACCTTTTGGACCAAAAAATATGAAGCCCGTTTTTTTAAGTTCAGGTTTACGTGATAATGGCTATGGTAAAACTGTTGGAGCAGAACAAACTCATCTAAAATTAAACATTATTTCTGGAGCAGATCAAAAAACTTACAATGCTATTGGTTTTAACCTTGGAAATAAAAAAGATTTAATAAATAACGGAAAACCATTTGAGGCAGCCTATACTTTAGAAGAAAACACATGGAATGGAATCACTACAATTCAATTAAATCTTAAAGATATTAGAGAAGAAAATTAATCCTTAAAACATCTTAATAGCAAAACCATTTTCTTTGTTACTATTAGCACTAGTAATATGTCTTTGGTACAAGAATTAAATAAAACACCACTAATCATTAAGAAATATACTATTGCTTTTTTCATTTTTTAAATATTTAAAGGTTTGTAACCTTTGGTTAATAAATCAAATACATAGAATGTAAGATAATATATATTAAATGGTTATAAAACAGATGTTTATAAAGCTTTGTGATTGTATATTTTTTATAATTGTAAATTATATTAATTTGTATTGATTACAAATAATAATAGGTGATAATTATCACCTATCATTGTTTTGGTTAACTATAATTTTACGATAATTATATATGTAACATTAGTTACATTTTTTATCAATTTTTATCACTATAAAATCATTACCATGAAAAAATCAATTAAATTAATTTTAGCAATAAGTATACTGCTTATTTCATCGAGTAGTTTCGCACAAAAAATAGCGCCTTATATCAAGGTAGGAACATCTACAAGTAGTATTAAAGAGTTAACTACAGATATTAAGCAAAGTTTAACAAGCAATAACTTTATTTACCTAGGACAATATTCGCCAGAAGGAAATTATAATTTAAAAGTAATTACCTTTACCTCTAAGCCATTAATGAACACAACGCTAAAGGTGAAAGATAGAGGTGCTTTAGCATCGGTATTAAAGATCGCTTTAGTTAAAAAAGGAAGTACTGTAACAATATCTTATTTAAATCCAGATTATTTATTTAATGCTTTTCTTAGAAGCTCTTACGATAAATATACAACAACACTTAAAAAAGTAGTGAGCGATTTAAAAGCAACCTTGAGTTCTTATGGTTCTGATTTTACTGGTTTTGGAGGAGCGTTATCCAAAACCGATATTAGAAAATACCATTATAAAATTATGATGCCTTATTTTACTGATCCAATTGAGTTGAAAACTTTTTCATCTTTTGAAGAAGGTGTTAAAATCATAAAACAAAACTTAGCGAACAAAAAGGGTGGCACTAAAAAAGTATACGAATTGGTCTTTAAAAATAGTAAAGTAGCAGTTTTTGGTGTGGCTTTAACCAATAAATCTGATGGAGAAGCTTTCTTTTTACCAGCAATTGGCGAAAATAATATAGCAGCAATGCCTTATCAAATTATTATTCAGGGTAACAAAGCTACAATGCTACACGGAAAATATAATCTTGCTATTTTTTGGCCAGAATTATCTATGGGAACTTTTATGAAAATTATGAGTACTCCTGGATATATTGAAGATACCTTGGAAGGATTAACCAAGTAATAATAAATTAATTTAATAATTGCAAAAAGCACAAAGTTTCTAGAAACTTTGTGCTTTTTTAGTTAAAATTATGATTCTGTACTAAATTAATGTATTTAGAGTTCATAATAAAATAAGGTTTAAATAAAACCATCATTACTTCCTTCCAAAATCAGCAGGTATTTCTCCCCAAGCTTTGGTTTCCCATTTTAAAATGTACTTATTACTAATCATTTCAGGATTATTATTAAGCCAAATAATTCCTCTATCAACTAAATCAAAAATAGGTTTATTTTCTTTTGTTTTTTTAATAGTTGTTTTAATAGCCTTTTTCCAAACCCAACCAATAGCAGTTCTACTATCAGAATATAGTGGTAATTCTAGTTTATTCTTTTTTAGCCAAGCTAAACCATGTACTAAAGCCAAAAACTCCATTAAATTATTACTGCCACCTTTAAAAACACCTTGTTTAAATAATAAAGTTTTAGTATCAGTATAAACACCTTGATACTCACTATTACCTTTATTATCACAAGCTCCATCAACGGCAATACTATTTATTATAGGTTTTCCAATTTTTTTAAGTTCTTCTTTAGATAGTGTAGTTTCGTAAATATCTTTCCCAATAAAATCATTGTAATTTCCTTTAAATGCTTTTTCAGCAAGGTCTTTAGTTTTAAATGATTTATATTTTGCGCCTATATAACCATCAATTTGTTTTTTACATTTATCCCAAGAAGTATAAATACCTCTTTTTTTACCTTCCCAAACTACGTAGAATTTATTTTTTTTCATGAACCTATGTTAAAAAATTAAAAATCTTATTTTAACTTATATATTATTAATTCTTAAAATTATATTAAATCTTGGCATCTTTATTGTTTATACACACTTGAGTAACTTCATCTTAATGATTACGTATTCTATGATGTTTAAAAATAAATTCTAGAAACAGATAATACAATACGTATTCTAATACATTTTAGTTAATCACAAAAAAAAGAATTATTATTAACTTTATGCGTATAAAATTATTTTTTATTAATTTAGTGCACATAAAAAGAGGTGTTAAATTGTAGATATAAATTAATTGTTTACATTTGCGCCGTAATCAAAATTAAAAAATTAAAAAATTATGTCAGACATTACATCAAGAGTAAAGGCTATCATCGTTGACAAATTAGGAGTTGACGAAAATGAAGTAACATTAGAAGCAAACTTTACTAACGATTTAGGAGCAGATTCATTAGATACTGTAGAATTAATCATGGAATTCGAAAAAGAATTTGATATTCAAATTCCAGACGATCAAGCAGAAAATATTGCTACTGTAGGTCAAGCAATAACTTATATTGAAGGAGCTAAATAGTATATATTTTACTTTATAAAGATTACGAGGGTTAATTATTTAGTTAGTTCTCGTAATTTTTTTTATCTTTATCCCAAATTATTTAATTCAATTTATAAATGAAATTAAGACGCGTAGTTGTAACAGGTTTAGGAGCATTAACACCTATTGGTAATAATGTTGAAGAATATTGGAATTCATTAATTAATGGTGTAAGCGGAGCAGCTCCAATTACTAATTTTGATGCTTCAAAATTCAAAACAAAATTTGCTTGTGAACTTAAAAACTTTGAAATAACAGATTTCTTAAATCGTAAGGAAGCTAGAAAAATGGATAAGTTTACTCAATACGCTATGGTTGCTGCTGATGAAGCAGTAAAAGATTCAAAATTGGATATAGAAAAAGAAGATCTATCAAGAATAGGTGTAATTTGGGGAGCTGGAATTGGAGGTTTAGAAACTTTTCAAAATGAAGTTTTAGATTTTGCTAAAGGTGACGGAACTCCAAGATTTAATCCATTCTTTATTCCTAAAATGATTGCAGATATTGCTCCAGGGCAAATTTCAATTAAATATGGATTTAGAGGCCCTAATTTTGCAACAGTTTCGGCTTGTGCATCATCTTCAAATGCTATGATAGATGCTATGAACTACATTCGTTTAGGACATGCTGATGTTTTTGTAACTGGTGGTTCTGAAGCCACAGTAACTATTGCTGGAATTGGAGGTTTTAATGCAATGCATGCCTTATCAACCAGAAATGATGATCCAAAAACAGCATCTAGACCTTTTGATAAAGATCGTGATGGTTTTGTTTCTGGAGAAGGAGCTGGAGCTTTAATTTTAGAAGAATACGAACATGCTATTGCTCGTGGAGCAACTATTTATGCTGAATTAGTTGGTGGAGGATTATCTGCTGATGCACATCATATTACAGCACCACATCCAGAAGGATTAGGAGCAACTGCTGTAATGGAAAATTGCCTTAGAGATGCTAATTTAAAACCAGAAGATGTAGATGCAATTAATATGCATGGAACATCAACAGGTTTAGGTGATATTGCAGAATCTAAAGCTATTACAAAAGTATTTGGAGAACATGCTTACTCTATAAATATCAATTCAACAAAATCAATGACTGGTCATTTACTTGGTGCAGCTGGTGCTATTGAAGCTATTGCCTCAATCCTAACCATTAAAAATGGAATTGTACCTCCTACAATAAACCACTTTACTGATGATGAAAATATTGATTCAAAATTAAATTTCACCTTTAATAAAGCTCAAAAACGCAATGTTAAAGTTGCGATGAGTAATACATTTGGTTTTGGAGGACACAATGCATGTGTCTTATTTAAAAAATTTGAAGAATAAATAACATTAATTTTTATGTTTCCTTTTTTTAAAAATAATAACTCTAATAAAGATCAAGAATTTATATTGTTTTTAAAAAAAACTATTGGTTATAAACCAAAGAATTTATATTACTACACAAAAGCATTTACACATAGCTCTTCTAAAAAAATAGTTGATGGTAAGTCTTATAATTATGAACGTTTAGAATTTTTAGGCGATGCAATTATAGACACTATAGTTTCAGCTTTTTTATATAATATAGCTCCATTAGAAAATGAAGGATATCTTACTAAAATGCGATCTAAAATTGTAAGTAGAGAAAACTTAAATAGATTGGGTAAAGATTTAGATTTACTTAAATTTATTAACAGTGCTGTTTCACAAGATAGATTTGGTGATAATATTTATGGAAACATTTATGAAGCTCTTGTTGGTGCTGTTTTTTTAGATAAAGGATATGTTATTTGTGAAAAATTCGTAAACAAATCTCTTATAACTCCTTATATAGATATTGAACGTTTAGAAGGTAAAATAACTAGTTACAAAAGTGTTTTAATTGAATGGTGTCAAAAAAATAAAAAAGAAATATATTTTAAAGTTTCCGAAGATACTACTAAAGAAAAAATTAAACATTTTACAGTTAGATTA
>Ga0256844_10000536_pt1 | contig 14681 bp, 10 predicted proteins | sample MusselsmetaG_FD_189100 | JGI IMG/M metagenome (GOLD analysis project Ga0256844, IMG submission 189100) | Mussel associated microbial communities from hydrothermal vent at the East Pacific Rise, Pacific Ocean - Mussels | ecosystem: Host-associated > Mollusca > Shell > Unclassified ... | reverse complement strand
TACTACAGCTAATTTTAATGGAGGTCCCAATACTTCTTATTTATGGTCGACAGGAAGCACTAGCCCGAGTATTACAGTAAATAAAACAGGTTGGTATTATGTAACTGTAAACTATGCTGGAAATTGTTCCGTAGTTGATTCTATTTTTGTGGGTTGTAGGCTAGACATGAATTATAATAAAACTGACGACCCATGTAACGGAACTAGTCTCGGTTCAATACAAGCTGTAGTGCCTGATACTTCTTTTCAATACATCTATCAATGGAGCACTGGTGATACTCTAAGCTATACTGACAGTTTAGGTGTTGGACAATACATTGTTACCGTAAGTGCTGATAGTGGATTGTGTAAAGCCATTGATACTGTGCAAATAAATGAACCACCTCCAGTATTATGTTCACAAGGAGATACTGCATATTGTGCTGAAGATAGCGTTCGTATCAATTTAGGGAACTTTGTTGATTTTAAGTGGGACGACCTCTATACTGGGCAGTCTCGATGGATATCATCGCCCAGTTCCTTTGTCGTTAGTGTTCAAGACGCTGATGGCTGCTGGTCAGTTCCTGACACTATTCATATTCTTGAAGACCCTCGACCAGATATTGATTTAGGTGAAGATACGAGCATTTGTATAAATGAAAGTATTACACTTGAAGTGAATAAAGGATACCAAGATTATCTATGGAGCGAAAATTCGACCATGAATAGTATAACCGTATATGAACTGGGGGTATATTGGGTTCGTGTAGTGGAAAAAACATGCGTAGTTTCTGACACAATACATATTAAAAAATGTGCAGCAAAATTTATAGTTCCCAACGTATTTACACCCAATAGCGATGGATATAATGATGTTTTTAACATCGATTATCGTAATATCTGGGATTTCGAAGTTAATATCTACGATCGCTGGGGAATTAAAGTTTTCCAATCATCTAATTTAGACAACTCTTGGGATGGAACTGTAAATGGGCGAAAATCGGCTGAAGGCGTTTACTTTTGGCAAATAATTTATCAAGAATATGATGGAAATGGTGGTGGTGACGAGAAAAAAATGATTAGAGGAACTCTGACACTTTTACGTAATTAAAAACAAATCTACTTTAATAAAAACAAAAAAAGATGGTAACTAAAAAATTGACAAATTTAATACTACTAGTATTTATTGTAGCAGTTGGTGTATTAAGCAGTTGTAAAAAAGACAAAGGAGAAGATAAAACACAAGGTAATCCTTTAGGGGTTAAAGATAAAGGAGAATTTAAAGATAACCGAGATAACAAAATCTATAAATGGATTAAAATTGGAAATCAAATTTGGATGGCTGAAAATCTAGCATATACAGGAAATGATATTCAACACATTACAAATGCTACTGATTGGGAAAATAATTCAAATAATAAAGGATGGTGCTATTATGATAATAATACAAATAATAATACTTATGGGGCTTTATACCAATGGAATGCGGCAAAAATAGCTTGCCCAAAAGGTTGGCACTTACCAACAGCTAAAGAATGGACACAACTTGAAGATTTCTTAAAAAATAATGGATATAGTTATGATGGTATAAATGGGAATGTAGAAATTGCAAAATCATTAGCAACTGACCACAGCTGGGCTGCGTCAAGTTATCAAGGAGCCGTTGGCAATTCAGATTTTGTTGACTTCCAAAATAAGACAGGATTTTCTGCTCTTCCTAGTGGATTTCGCGATTACGATGGTAGTTTCCACGCTATAACTAAAACAGGCTATTGGTGGAGTTCATCAATAAATGATAATCTTAATGCTTATGGGCGTTACATTGATTATGAAGATTCAGAAGTCAGTAGCTTGAGTAATAAAATGCTAAACGGTTTTGCTGTCCGCTGTATTAAAAACTAAGGGTATCATAGTAACCCTATACTTCTAAGGAAACCTAATTATTGGCTCGAGATATATTTTAGTGTTTGTAGTGCGTATTTTAAAATTAATTTATCTTTGTCGCCCAAACATTTAGATTTATGAAGTATCTCAAGGCCTTTTTTAAGTATTTTATTGGACTTATTTTTATCCTATTTTCACTCCCCTTTATTATAAGCCCAGTGTATGATTTTCCTGAGCCTAAACCCTTTTCAGGTGATAAAATATGGAATCCCTACCAAGATATGGATACCAATAATTGGCGTAAGGGGAATTTTCAAATTCAGGCCTTAGCTTGGGGCGGTTATACTGATGGAAGCAATAATCCTACCGACTCCGTTTTTGCCATATACAATCGCTTGGGTTATGATATTATCGGTATTTCTGATTACCAAAAAATCAATACTTATTATAAAGGTAATCCCGACTATATCCCCATTTACGAACATGGTTTTAATGCCCGAAAAACGCATCAAGTGAGCATTGGAATGAAAGATGACCACATTCTTTGGTTGGACTTTCCTTTTTATCAAACGACCAGTCAAAAACAATTTATTATTAATCTATTGCGCCCGCATACTGAGATTTTAGCCTTGGTTCATCCCGATTTTTCTTTGGAAGGCTATTCTCATAACAACTTAACGTATCTAACCAACTACGACCTACTTGAGGCCTTAAATCACCAACGGTTTTCCATTAGTCATTGGGATGCGGTATTATCTTCAGGACATGCAAAATACATTTTGGCCAACGATGATGCACATGATATTCGCAATCCTTTTTTAGTAGGTGTGGTTAGCACCTATATTAATGCACCAACCACCCATCGTAAAGATATTATTGCTGCCATGAAAGCCGGAAAGACATATGGATTTGTTCCTTATACACCCGACAATGATAATTACACTAAAAAAGCGGAGCGAGCAAAGCATTTGCCATTATTGAAAGAGGCGCGTTTAAATGGAAATCATTTTACCGTTCGTGCCGATGGAAATCCCATTAGCATTACTTTTGTTGGGCAAAATGGCGCGATAAAAAAAGAGGTTAAAAATAGTAATATTGCTTCATATGATTTCCAAGATAGTGATACCTATATTCGTACAAAAGTAGATTATGGTCGCACAGAATTTATGCTTTTAAACCCCATTTATAGATATCATGGCAACAATCCTTTGCAGGAAGAAATTGCGACAATAAATTGGTGGAAAACGCTTTTATTTCGAGGAGCCTACCTTTTATTCTTTTTCTTAATCATGCGATTTTTATTTGCTAAAAAGCATTAACAATATGACACACAAATATTAAGCAACCAATACATAAGTTAGTTTAAAGAAAATATTAAGTCAAATGTTAGACCCAACAGAAGCTGGCTGGTTAGCCAAATATTTAGAATTAAGAAGTACCCTTTCATTTTCTGAAAATGTGGCACGCATCGAAAATAAAGAGGAGAAACTCTATGCACATTTACACGACAGCGGAATACTTTATGGGCACCCCATAAAACTCCCCCATAATCTAGATATCGATGTGGACAGTTGGCCCGTAAAAGAGCGCTTGAAAGTAATCTTTGCGGAAGCATTTATTGCTACAGGATTAATTATGAACCCTGATTTTGTTGGCTCAGATGATGACCAACTTGAAGAGATATTTGGAAATAGTTTGATCGATTTTTATCAAGCCTACCGACCCGAATTATTAAAAACCAAGTTCCTATCGTTTAGTAAAAAAACATCCACTTTAAATAAAGCAGAAGATATTTTTGACCGCCGTATTAAAGTGAAGTCCCATTGGAACGCTAGTTTTTGGCGCGGCTTTTTTCATAATATCTTACTATTTGTGGACCTTATTCATTATATCGATTGGATAAATACCGATACTAAAAAACGCCCCGATTTATTAAATCGCCAGAGTTTTGAAATTCGTTGGGATGCTTTGAAACTTATTGCCATGGCTACCAATGCCGACGACACAACGACTATTCATGAATATAATCTATTCAACTTTTTTGTTGAATCGGCAGAGTTTGATAAGGAATACCGTCAAAAAGCAAAGAAGCTTATCAATAAGAAATTTGAAATTTCAGATTTGAGTATCGATAAAAACAGCTCGTGGCTTCGACGCAAATACTTTTTGGAGCTTGCTATACTAAGCATTTGGGCCGATCGCAAAATTTCGCCCAAAGAAGAGGTCTTCCTTAGCGAACTATGCGATCACATTGGTTTTGACGAAACGGTGCGAGATAGTAGTATTTTAGGTGTGCAAAGCTTTGTGATGAACAATTGGGAACGCATTCACTTTCTTCAGGAAAAACAAAATTTCTTTATTTTGCGAAAGCACTTAACCACTCGCATGACTAAAGTGGCAAAAAAATACACCTCAGAAATAAAAGAGGAGATTAAAGAAAGTCAAGAATTGATGGGATTATTAAAGCTTGCTAATACCCGAGAGCTGTCGGTTACAGAGAAAGAACAAGTGCGCATGCAACTTTACGATATTTTGAAATCAATACCCGCATTTGTAATTTTCATGCTTCCATTTTCATTTCTTACAATACCTGTGTTAATGAAAATAATTCCTAAATCGGCTTTTCCAAGCTCCTTCGACCCCAATCGTTTGGAGGTAAAGAAAAGAGGAAATCGAACTATTGATTCGTAAGCTCTGACTCTTGTTTACTGAGCCTATTAACCACTTCGGTTTGAATTTCGGACATTTGCTTTGGGTCGCTTGCATAATAGGATATATTGTCGCTAAAATCCTCAGTGCTAATGCCATACTTTTTGAAAAGCTGCTCGTATAAAAACTTGCTAATCTCCTTCGCCTTCGCTCCTTTTCCTATTTCTACTCGAATAGCGGCTTCGGTAAGTTGGGTATCGTAATACAATTCCGTAAAAACCTCCAACGAGAGTAGATGTTCCGGCATTTGCTTTACAGTATCATCTGTTGGAAGCTCCGCATTGCACGAAGCTAATGCAACTGTTATCAGGAAAAGAAAAAAATATTTCATGGTTTTGTTTTACTTAATATTTGCAAATCACTATTTTGACCGCGAATAAGCTTTGTTTTATACTACAAAACTACATTTTTTTATACTAACTAAACTTAATATTTGCAAATCGGCAATCCGGAACTAAAGATGATTACGATTATTTACACATTTCAATCCATCACTGATAAGCAAATGGCTAATTAATAAGTCCAAGCCAGTTTTCAATCATTTTTTGTCCAAAGTCCGTTAAGACTGATTCAGGATGAAACTGCACCGCCGACAAATCATATTCTTTATGCCTAATAGCCTGAATAAGATTATACTTATCCTTGGCCGTAATCAAAAAATCGCTGGGCAAAGTAGCCTCATCTACCACCCACGAATGATATCTTCCGGTCATAAATTTACTTGGCAAACCCCTAAAAAGCATATCGGGAATAGGCGTAGTATAAGTCTCAACAGCAACACCATGCAAAGGCTCATCTAGATTGCGCAACCTACCTCCAAAAGCCTCCGCAATCACTTGCATTCCCATACATACGCCCAATATTTTTTTTTGCGAAGCAAATCGACGAACCACCTCACTACTGATGCCCGTATCTTTTGGCAAGCCAGGACCTGGCGACAGAATAATGGCATCAAAATCCGCCACTTCATCAAGACTAATTTCATCATTTCGGCGCACAATCAACTCATCCACAAAAGGCTTAGCATAATGCACCAAATTGTAGGTAAATGAATCGTAATTATCAATAATTAATAGTCGCATGGCAAATTATTATTGGCCAAATTTACTAGAAAATATGCTAACGTATAGTTTTTATTATCTTTGTTGTTTATTCCAATTTTGTAAAATATCAAAAAAACATACATCATGAAAAAAATCATAAACACAAAAAACGCACCTGCCGCCATTGGGCCTTATAGTCAAGCTATTGAAGCAAACGGCACCCTTTACATTTCAGGACAAATTCCCATGAATCCAGCAACAGGAAAACTTGTGGAAAATGAAATTACGGCACAAACAGAAATGGTCATGAAAAATATTGAAGCTATTTTAACAGAGGCGGGATATACGTTCGCTGACGTAATAAAATCGACCTGTCTATTAAGCGACATGAGCAATTTTGCAGCCATGAACGAAGTATATGGCAGTCGTTATAAAGAAAACCCACCCGCTCGTGCAGCCTTTGCAGTTAAGGAATTACCTCTTGGCGTATTGGTCGAGATAGAAACTATTGCGGTTAAATAATTTGTAAACCCTATTAATCATCAGATTATGAAAAAACTCGTACTTACACTATTAATTAGCTTGTTTGTATTTTCAAGCAATTTTCTTTCGGCCAAAGAAGGGATGTGGCTACCTATTTTGCTACAAAAAATAAATGCTGACGAGATGCATCGTATGGGCATGCGCATCAGTGCTGACGAAATATACAGCATGAAACATTCGAGCTTAAAAGATGCTATTGTGCATTTTGGAGGTGGCTGTACCGCCGAATTGGTTTCCAGTCAAGGGCTTATATTTACAAATCACCACTGTGGTTATAGCTCCATACAAAAACACAGCACTGTAGAACATGATTACCTTACCGATGGTTTTTGGGCACAAACAATGAAAGATGAACTTTCAAATCCAGGGCTCACCGCCAAAATCATGAACAATATGGTGGATGTTTCGGAGAAAATTTTGGCAGGCACTACAGCTGAAATGAATTTAGCAAATCGAAATGCGATAATCAAGAAAAACATTGATGCATTGAAGAAAGAGTATAATCCAACGAAATATAATGAAGTAAGTATCAAGGCTTTTTATTATGGAAACCAGTATATTCTGATGACATATACCGTTTTTTATGATGTGCGATTGGTGGGCGCTCCTCCTTCAAATATTGGAAAATTTGGTGGCGATACCGACAATTGGATGTGGCCCCGTCATACAGGTGATTTTTCTGTATTTCGTATTTATGCCAATGAGAATAATGAAGCAAGCGATTTTTCCATTAATAATAAACCTTACAAACCGGCACAACATCTTAAGGTATCGCTCAAAGGAGTACAAAAGGGCGATTTCACCTTCGTTTTTGGCTATCCCGGGCGCACACAAGAGTACTTACCTTCCTATGCTTTGGAATTGATTACCCAAAAAGTAAACCCATTCCGCATAAATATTCGTCGTCAGAAACTGGATATTATGGGTGAGGCCATAAAGAAAAATCCCAAAACACGTATTCAATATTCGGCAAAATATGCAAGTATTGCTAATGGTTGGAAAAAATGGATTGGTGAGAATAAGGGAATTAAAAGAATGAAAGCCATCCAACTAAAACAAAATGAAGAAAAGGATTTTGTGAATTGGGAAAAGCAGCAAAATCTTCAAAACGATATAATCAATGATTTCAAAACGGCCTATGACTCATATACCGATTATGAAATGGCCTATTACTACTTTATTGAAGCTGGGTATTATCAGGAGTTGGTACGCTTTGCTTGGGGGTTTTCGGCATTGGAAGAGCTTAGCACGGCTGAAAATATAGACACGTTAAAAATTGCAGCAGAAGCTGCTAAGCTCAGAAATCGATTAAGTGGATTTTACAAAGACTACGATCAAAAGGTAGATAAAGACTTATTTAAGACCTGTCTTTCAGTATATTATAAATTTCCTTATGATGCACCTAAGCCTACAGTCTTTAAAACAGAAATTGAGAAAAAGTACGATGGAGATATTGCAAAATATACGGATGATGTTTATCAATCAAGCATTTTTATTGACCATTTTCAGTTGTATAAAATATTGAACGATTATCAGAGTACCGATTGGAAAATATTTGCAAAGGATCCTTTGTATAAATATGCCATGAGCATTTTGCATAATTACCAAAACGAAATACGAGCACCCTATGCTGCCCAAAGCAGTCGGATCGACAGTTTACAGCAGCAATACATGAGGCTTATTTTAGAAAAAAACAAGGGTACCTATTTATACCCCGACGCAAACTCTACACTTCGTGTGGCTTATGGCAATGTAGATGGATACGAACCTCGCGATGGTGTTGAGTATAAATATTATACTACATTAAAAGGAATAATGGATAAAGAAAATCCCAATATTTACGATTATGTGGTCATGCCAAAATTAAAGGCACTTTACAACAACAAAGACTATGGAAAATATGGTGATAAAGATGGCGAGATGCATGTTTGCTTTATTGCATCAAACCATACTACAGGTGGAAATTCAGGAAGTCCGGTACTCAATGCCGATGGTCATTTAATTGGGCTCAACTTCGATCGCAATTGGGAAGGCACCATGAGCGACTTAAAATACGACCCCGATCAATGTCGAAATATCACCTTAGATGTACGTTATTGCTTGTTTATCATTGATAAGTTTGCAGGAGCACATCGCTTAATTGAAGAAATGGATTTGGTGGAATAGATTCTATTTTTCTATAAACCCTACAAAAATAACACTCAATAGCTCGGTCATAATTGACTGGGCTATTTATTTTTAAAGCAAAGTGCAATTATTCAATAATTAATTCTAAATTTGAGGGCAATAAACTATAGTCTAATTAAAGCTATCTAATAATGAAGAAATTAACAACTTATTTAGGAGCATCACTACTAACATTTCTACTGTTACTCATATCAAGTAACGCTCAGGCGCAAGGCGTATCAAGCGAAACAATTGCCAATTTAACCGATGTACAAAAATACTATCGAGCCATTCACATCATGGCAATGCTTTTATTGGGCTTTGGTTTTCTCATGGTATTTGTGCGCAAATATGGACGCTCTGCCCTTACAGCCACTTTTCTTTTGGTAAGCATCTCCATTCCTTTGTACTATGTAATTGCATCACAAGGATTGTTCGGAGAAAAAGGAAGTGAAATTGACTCACTAATTCTTGCAGAGTTTGCCGCTGCTAGTTTACTGATAACAGCTGGAGCCGTTTTAGGAAGATTAAAGATGCAGCAATATTTAATTCTCGGATTATTGTTTATCCCTTTCTATATGCTCAACGAATGGATAATGCTTGATGAAGGCTTTGGACTAGTTGGCAAAGGGCTTTTTGTTGATACAGGTGGTTCTATTGTAATACACGCATTTGGAGCCATATTCGGTTTAGGTGTTGCCATTTCCATGACAACAAAGAATGAATATGATGCAGAAATAGAGGCCGATGCCACAAGCGACCGCTTTTCGATGCTCGGAAGCATGATTCTATGGGTTTTTTGGCCAAGTTTCTGTGCAGCGCTCGTACTTCCCGAAGAAGTTGTGCTTACAGGTATAAACGTAATTCTCGCCTTAAGTGGCGCCACTTTAGCTACTGGATTTGCTTCAATTAAACTGAGAGGTAAAATTGACGCTGCTGATATCGCAAATGCCTCATTGGCAGGAGGTGTTGCAATTGGATCGGTATGTAATACGGCTACTCCATTGGAAGCAATGATTATTGGTATTGTTGCGGGTACTATCTCAACTTTTGGATTTGCTATTATCCAATCTCGACTTCAAAAAGGACTTAAAATTGTTGATACCTGTGGTGTTTCAAACCTACACGGAATACCTGGATTATTTGGTGGATTAGTGGCCTTAATTATTGTTGCAGGAATCAATTTTCAAGCACAGTTAATGGGAATTGGTTTAACCGTAGTAATCGCAATAGTTGCAGGACTAATTTCTGGAAAAATACTTCATTTATTTGGTCATCGCCAAAAGCCCTATGTGGATGATGAAGAGTTTTCGGTGGAAGATTAAACACAATGGTTCGGTAAGGTTTAACCATATAAGGTATTTAAGGAAATATCCCAAAGGGATCCCTTCGGGGTAAGCTTGATTTTCAAGATGTTGAAATTTTATGAATATTTTCTATTAATCTGATAATATGGCATATACAATTTCTTAACGAAGTATTGTAACCACTAAGCTTTAAAAAAAATAAAACCCCCTTATTACTCTGGCAATAAGGGGGTTTTCAATTTTATCCTAATCAAATCTAGAACAATCCCGTAATCGTACCATCATCTTCAATGTCGATTTTCTCGGCAGCAGGTTTGGGTGAAAGACCCGGCATACGCATTATAGAACCCGCAATAGGCACAATAAAACCAGCACCTGAGTTAATCTCTACATCACGAATTTTTACCGTAAATCCTGTTGGACGATTTCCTTTATATGGATCATCTGAAAGCGATTTTTGGGTTTTGGCAATACAAACAGGAAGCTTATCCAATCCTAGTTCATTAATACGTTTTAATACTTTTTTTGCAGCTAACGAATACTCTACTTTGGCAGCACCATAAATCTTAGTGGCTACCGTTTCTATCTTATCTTCTATGCTCATATCAAATGAGTAAAGTGGCTTAAAACAATCCGTACAAGCATCAGCAGTTTCGATTACAAGTCTTGCTAATTCATGCGTTCCAGCACCTCCTTGTCCCCAAACATCGGCAACCGCAACTTTTACGCCTTTACTTTTGCAGAAATCCATCACTACAGCAATTTCTTCCTCCGTATCAGCAGTAAACTTATTAATAGCTACAATAGGCTTAAGATTATACAAACTTAAGTTCTCGATATGCTTCTCAAGATTAGCCAATCCTATTTCAACAGCTTTTGGATTTGCCTCACCCAATTCACTAAGTTTCATTCCTCCATGATATTTCAAAGCACGAATAGTGGCAACTAATACCGAGGCATTAGGGGTTAATCCACCATACTGACATTTAATATCTAAGAATTTTTCAGCACCCAATTCGCTAGCAAAACCAGCCTCAGTAACTACATAATCGGATAATGATAAACCCATTTTTGTAGCTATTAAAGAGTTGGTACCTTGAGCAATATTCGCAAACGGACCACCATGAATAATGGCAGGATTTCCTTCAATGGTTTGAACCAAATTAGGCTTAATCGCATCCTTCATTAAAGCAGCCATCGCCCCTTGCGCTTTTAAGTCGCGAGCATAAATGGCTTTTCCTTCATAAGTATCACCAAGGTAAATATTACCTAGTTTCTCTTTAAGGTCTTTTACATCTTTAGCCAAGCACAAAGTCGCCATTACCTCAGATGCAGCTGTAATATTAAAACCGGTTTCGCGAGGAACACCTTGTTTCATACCACCCAATCCAACAATAATTTTACGCAAAGCGCGCTCATTCATATCAATCACACGCTTCCATTTGATCGTACGCGGGTCGATATTAAGTTTATTTTTTTGCTGTAAATGGTTATCTAAAAGAGCCGACAAAAGATTATGTGATTTTTCCACAGCATTCAAATCGCCTGTAAAGTGCAAATTAATATCTTCCATTGGAAGCACTTGAGAATAACCACCACCAGCAGCTCCGCCCTTAATACCAAATACAGGTCCAAGTGATGGCTCACGCAATACAACGGTTGTCTTTTTATTCAACTGATTCATCGCTTGAGTTAAGCCAATGGAAACCGTCGTTTTACCTTCTCCAGCAGGAGTTGGTGTAATAGCTGTTACCAAAATTAACTTATTCTTGTTTACTTTCGACTCGTCAATTAGTGTCAACGGAAGTTTTGCTTTATAATGGCCATAAGGCTCAAGAAGATCGGCATCAATATTTAACTTTGCGGCAATCTCTTCAATACGTTGCATCTGCACTTTTTGTGCAATCTCTATATCAGACATAATATTTATGTTTTAATTGTTCAATATTTAGGCAGCAAAAGTACGCTTAATTTGAACAAAGCATACATTTGGATATGTACATATTTCTTAAATAATTGTAAAAAAAGATTTGCTAATTGCGAGTAAAAATCAAAACATGATTTTATAGTTAATTCACTAAGGACAATACTTTAGCTTTTCCCTATCGCATCACTCAGAAGGATAGATTTTTGACTGCATTTACCCTATTGCACTCCAAAGTGAAAGATTAAACGATCCTTTTAATCGCTCCTTTTTCTTACCGATTTTGTCATGGTTTTTGTTCCAAAAACGCATGCCAAAATCTATTATGTTTAATTATTGTAGCCATGGATTTCACCCGTAGGTACAAACATAGAATCCCTTTTGGGGGTTCGCCAATGTAAGCACAGCAAGAGGATTTTGTGTTGGAAGATTAAGAAAGAATCTTATAGACAAAATGGACTAAAAGCATCGTGCTTTTAGTCCATTTTAATATTGTAACTAATCATTACTTGATTTAAGAATGATGATTAGCGAAATTTAAAAAAGCTATTCTCTCATTGATATTATGATTATTGTTTTACAATCTTTTGGATATAATTCGATTTTTCACCAGAGATTCGTAATAGGTAATTCCCCGATGCATAATGAGTCATATCGATGGAAACCTGCTTCATATTGTCCGCTACTCTTATTGTTTTAAGTACACGCCCTTGCATATCCATTACTTCAATCTGACTCATTTTTTCATTATTTGCGCTAATAAAAACCTTATCAATCACAGGATTTGGATATACATAAAAATGACCCTCGTTTTCCACTTTCTGCATACCTACATTACTCGACACATTAAATAGACATGCGATATGAAGGTCAGGGTCAAATTCTGCATTTTGAATATTTTTTGGCGAACTAATATTAAAAATTTGACCTGAAGAGGTATGATTTAACACAAACACAGAATCTGTTCCATCATCGAAAGTAACTTTAATAGGTACAGGCATTTCGAAAAAACTAACCGAAGAGTTTGATGATGTTTGGTCTAATCGAACGCTCATAGCGGTGTCTGTTGTTTGATTAAAAATGACATTATATGTAGGAAATCCCTCACCATAATACCAATCGGCAAAGTACTCTGTTAAATTCATTCCACTTGTGGTTTCAATATGCTGCTTTAAGTCATCAGTACGAGCAAAACCATATGATAAACTCGCATCTTGAAGGTAATTTTGTACGCCAGCATAAAAAGCCAAATCACCTACAGTCCAACGCAACATATGCAATACATAAGCCCCCTTGCTGTACGATAAGCGACTACTGAAAATACGACCAACACTAGTAGTATCATCACAATACACCGAGCCGTCAGGATCTGAAGTAATACTATTAATTGTATTATGCTTCCAAAGATTCCAATAAGGTGAATTTGGAGTATGCTCATATGTTAATCCTGTAAGGTAGGTAGCAAAACCCTCATTAAGCCAAATATCGGTCCAGCTACCACAAGTAACCATGTCGCCAAACCACTGATGTGCCAACTCATGAGCCATCAATGAATGGCTAAAGCCCCCCATAAAACTCATCGTTTGGTGCTCCATTCCACCTCCCCAGCCAAATTCTGCATGACCATATTTTTCGTTAGCAAATGGATAATCAATAAATAACTGACTATATAACTGTATGGACTGCACTACTTTTGGAGTACTTACTACGGCATAACTAGAATCTTCAGGATATACATAGTTTAGCACCTCAACCATACCACTTGTGATGGAAGCAAAATCTGAATATACAGCATAATTAGTAACCGCAATAGCTACAAGATAATTGGCAATTGGATGACGATGACGCCAATGATAAGTTGAATTTACTGTACCATGTGTTTCATTAACCAAAACACCATTTGATGCAGCTCGGTTTCCGTTAGGACAAGTAACTATCACATCAATAGAATCAATTTTATCATTTAAGTCATTCTTATTAGGCCACCATTCGCGTGCTCCATAAGGCTCAGATAGCGTCCAAATGATTGGGCTTCCGCTATGATTATCTTGAATAAAAGAGCCAAAGCCTGTTGAAGTGGGCGTGCCATGATAATAAATACTCACCGAATCAATCGTATTAGCAGTAACAAGATTGGGCAAATAAATATTCATTAAGTAAGATGCCGAATCACTGGCGGTAATTTGTACTCCATGATAAATTACAGAATCCACAATTAAACTAGGATTTTTTTCCAAGTTAAACTGATGTAAGTTTTGTAATGCCTTAAAATAAGGAGTAACTACTCCTGAAATACTTGCAACTGCCGGATTAATTGTCCACTCCATACGAGTATAAGTAACATCAATATTTAATCCTGCTGATGTATTGGACCCCTTCAATTTACGTTCCAACATTTTCTGTTTGGTATGCGAACAGACATTGACATCATGAAAATCATGAATATCTTGTATCATTTGATTATCAACCTGCTGCGCATCAACAGAGAAGCCCAATAAAATCAATAGGCTAAGCAATAAGCTTTTTTGTGTAAAATTTTTCATAGTATAATTTATTATTGTGTGTGCAATTTTTATGATTCGTAAAAGTAAAACTAATATCCTTTCATCATGAAATAATAATGAGTAGAGTATGAAAGTGGAAAAAGGTTGTTTGGAAAATGGGGAATGGGAATTAGGAATTGAGAATTAAGAATGGAGAATTAGAAGTTGGAAAGACTAGCAACTGAAGACTGCCAACTAAATACTGCCGACTAAAGACGACCGACTAAATACTAAAAAAATAACGTATCTTAGCAACCTTATTATAACAAACACTTTTAGCGCTATGGTAATCAATCTAGGAGAAAACAATTCTATTTTCAATCAATTTTTATCTGAAATCAGGGATCAGGAAATCCAAAAAGACAGCATGCGTTTTCGTAGAAATATGGAACGTTTGGGGGAGATTTTTGCATATGAAATAAGTAAGAAACTGGAGTTTATTGACAAGGATATCACCTCACCATTGGGAATTTCTCATATGAAGGTGTTGAAGCAATTTCCTGTTTTAGCAACTATTCTACGTGCTGGACTACCCTTGCATCAAGGAATGTTTAATTATTTCGATTCCTCAGAATGTGCTTTC
>Ga0256844_10000535_pt1 | contig 14684 bp, 11 predicted proteins | sample MusselsmetaG_FD_189100 | JGI IMG/M metagenome (GOLD analysis project Ga0256844, IMG submission 189100) | Mussel associated microbial communities from hydrothermal vent at the East Pacific Rise, Pacific Ocean - Mussels | ecosystem: Host-associated > Mollusca > Shell > Unclassified ... | reverse complement strand
AATGGGCGACATCCGAAATGTGTATCCCCATGAGAAAATTTCCATCCTGTTCTTCAACTGAGAGGGCATCATCAAAATCCAGTGTAGTGGGGCCATCAATGGTCATGGGCTTCAGATGGGTAAAATCTTTTCTGGCAGGATCCTGGAAAAGTTTGTCTAATCCCTGCTGAAGAAGCATTTCAGCCTGCTGGATACCAAGAAGAGGAAACATGACAGGAAGGTCATTTCGAAGAAGCGGGATGTTTTCGTTACTATCCCAAAGTCCTGCTTTAACGAGTAAATGAAAAGGGTCATGGGGTCTGTTGAAACCGCCAGCTTTTAATATTTTTCTGGCTATATCTGCATGCTTTGAATCACTGCCTGATATGTAAAAATCACGGATGACATGAAGACATTCGTCGCAGGTCGCATTTTTAGGGTGATCTTTTTTAGGGCAGGTATCTATTTGTTTGAGAATTTTAGCACCCTGTTCAATGAGTTTTTGGGTGCGTGCTTCTTTGTCACGCTGCTTTTGTAGTTGCTCGATCTGTTCGGGAGAATGAGCGATGACTTTATTTTCTTTATATTTGAAATAGAGTCTGTCTTCAAAAACAGATCGCAAAAAAGCAGCCACAATATCATCATCTGCATCTTTGCCAAAACTCAGTTCGGCAAGAAACGATGGACTAAATTTTTGCGTTGGCTCATCGGAGGTGAGTTCCCAGATCTCTTGAAGATCTATCTTTTCCATGAGCTGTTTGCGAGTAGCTGCGGTGTCCATAAGTTGCCGGGTGAGTTCTTCCCTGGAGGACTCAATGGCATGTGTTTTTTCTGAGCTGTGGACAACCCGTGAAAGCGGAAGGTTCATTTCACGGCTGTTTTGGTTGATAAGGTGCAGGCGTTTGGCTTGAGCGCCTATAACATAGGCACAGAGAAATTTTCCTCCATCCAGATATTCTATGAGTTTCCCTGTAGTTGTCATCCTTTAATGATCGATGGATCCCTGTTTTGTACTATTGATGAAAAATATCTCTGTTTCTGCTAATCTGTTCAGATCAGATGTATACAATACGAACCGAATTACTATAGTGTGCTTTTATCATTAGGGCACTCTAAAAGAGATATATGGAACTGCAAAAGAGGAATAAAAATTGATTGAAGAGTTTTTGAAGGGAAATATACGATCAGGAATGGTTGCTATTGTTGGACCGCCAAATGCAGGAAAATCTACCCTGATGAATTATCTTCTAGGGCAAAAGATATCCATTGTCAGCCATAAACCTCAAACAACACGGAATCGTATTCTCGGTGTTGTGAATGGGGATGATTACCAAATTGTTTTGCTGGACACTCCAGGCCTTCATAAAGCCCGGCAGCCATTGAATCGTGAAATGGTACGCATTGCTATGGATAGTCTAAAAGAAGTAGATGCAATTTTGTATTTGATTGATGTTTCACTACCCTTACCTGAAAAGGTTGAACAGGAGAAAAATAAGGAGATGATGGAGCAGATGGAAGGGGTGTCAGCTCCAATTATCCTTGTTTTAAATAAAGTTGATCTGCTTGAAAAAGAACGGCTTCTCCCAATGATTAAAAGGTATTCTGAACTCTTTTCATTTCACGGAGTAATACCTCTTTCGGCACTTACTGGAGTAGGGACTGACGTGCTTGTGAAAGAATTGCTGGGTATTTTGCCGCTTGGACCCCGTTATTTTCCGGAAGATATTCCAACAAATGCGAGTGAACGCTTTCTTGTGACTGAAATTGTACGTGAAAAAGTATTTCTTCTGACGGGACAGGAAATTCCGTATTCCTCAGCAGTTACCCTTGAATCATTTCAGGATGACACCAAAAAACAGATGACAACCATCCATGCCACCATAGTTCTTGAACGAAATTCCCAAAAGGGGATAGTCATAGGAAAAGGTGGAAAAAAGCTTAAGAGTATTGGTATTGCAGCTCGAAAAGATATCGAAAAAATGATTGGACAAAAGGTTTTGCTTAAGCTCTGGGTTAAGGTTCGGAAAAACTGGTCAAAGGATGAACGTTTTCTTAAGGAGATTGGCTTTTAGGGTCTTATTCTGTAATTGCTGTAATATAATAAGCATCTCATCTTGTGTATCTTAGCCGTTGTTGTTTTGATTTACGGTATGCTGTTTTTGGCTTTGGAATCAGTTCTGTATTCGGTGTAAAGATTGAGACTTTTTAAAATATTGAGAGCTGTGCGTAATTGATTGTCTGTCCTGAGACGTTTTTCGATTTTTTGTTGATTGCTGGTCTTCTTTTTATTGGAGGTGGTCTTATGTTCTTTGCCATTCTCTGACTCTTCGTCACGGTTCAAAATATGGTTTTTAAGGTCAGCTTCACGTACAAAGTTTGGTAAAGAATGCTTCTCGTTTTCCTGTTCAGTATAAAGAACAAGTGGCACCTCAACATCTGGAATAATACCTGTGGCCTGAATAGATCTTCCGTTAGGGGTGAAGTATCTCGCAGTTGTGAGACGAAGCCCGGATCCGCCTGGCATTGGGAGAATGGTTTGAACCGATCCTTTACCAAAAGTTTTAGTGCCAACAATCACACCGCGTTTATGGTCCTGAATGGCGCCTGCAACAATCTCTGAAGCACTTGCAGACCCTTCATTTACTAATATTACCAAGGGGTACAGGTTCTTACCATTATTGGAATGTGCCTGAAATGTCATATTTTGATCCTGGAGCCGTCCTTTGGTATAGACAACAAGACCCTGATTTAGAAAGATGTCTGAGATGGAAATCGCCTGATCGAGTAGCCCGCCAGGGTTATTACGCAGATCAAGGATCAGTCCTTTTATTTGTTTTTCCTGTTCAAGCTTTTTGAGAAGTTTTTTGACATCTTTTGTGGTCTTCCCCTGAAAGTTAGTAATACGCACATAGGCAAAGCCGGGTTCCAGGAAGAGGCCTTTTACACTATGTAAAGAAATTGTGTCCCGAACAATGGTGAATTCTTTGAGTTCCTCCCACCCATCACGATAAATGGATAGAGTGACTTTGCTTCCTTTGCGACCTCTTAGCTGCTTAACAGCATCCATGGATGGCATGCTTTTAGTGGGAGCTCCGTTTATTTTTACGATAAGATCTTTTGCTTTGAGCCCTGCTTTGTCTGCGGGGGTTCCCTCAATGGGGGATATAATAGTCAAAATGCCATCCCTGACAGTGATTTCAATGCCAACTCCTGAGAAATTACCACGGGTTTCCTCCTGCAGTTCATCAAAATCTTTGGCGGTAAGATATGATGAATGGGGGTCAAGGGAAAGAAGCATACCATTGATTGCTCCTTCTATGGTGTCATCGGCATCAATCTCTTCAATGTAATTTTCCTGCAATATGCTTAGCACATTGGCAAAAATTTCCAACTGTCGATAAGTGGCTTCCCTTTGGTCTTGAGAAATAGCAGCCTGTGATATACCGATAAAATATACGAAAAAAAAGAGAAAGGAAAACAGGAATATTGATCTTTTCACGTGGTACCCGATAGTGATATTTTAACTGTTTAGAATGAAGATTTGAATTTGCTGTTTTTCATATTGTTAATTATGGCAGCGTGAGGTCGTTTTTATCAATCCATTGAAGAGGATCCAGTGGTTTGGAGCCATGGCGAATTTCAAGATAAATACCACCATCCATAAGGGCGGCAGTTTCTCCAGTAAGAGCTATGATATCGCTTTGTTCAACTTTGTCACCTTCTTTCACAAGTAACTTCTCAAGGCGTGAGGTTATGGAAAAATATTTGTACCCATGGTCTATAATGACGGTATTTCCATAGCCATACAAATACGCCGCGTAGCGTACCTCACCTTCAAAAATTGCATAGACCTTATTAATCCCTTGGCTGGCTATAGTTATGCCACTTGTTTTTCCTTTAATTCCAAGTTTGTTTGCACGCTCTTCACCAAAGCGGGCGATAACTTTTCCCTGGATTGGTGCTGGATGTGAACCCTTGTCGAGTAAAAAACCCTGGTTGAATAGTTTGCCCTTTTTCTTTAGTGAGTTGAGTGATTTGTTGAGGTTGTTAGCAACTTTTTTCATTTCCTGAACAGCCTGTTCATACAATTCTTTTTGGGTCTTTATTTGGTTGAACAGGGCTTCTTTTTCACGTTTGATGGAGTTTGTTGCATCCCGTTTTTCTTTTGCAGCGACAATAAAATCATCGAGCACTCCTTTCTCCAGACTTAATACGGTCTTGGCCTGTTGTAATTTTGAAATGGAGCTTCGGTATTCATTAATCAAAGATTTGTCATAATCAAGGAGACTTGCGAAGGAGTCCCGGAAATTGAGCATTCGAGGCATGCTTTCTGTGGAAAAAGCAACGTTTGCGATACCAATCTCGCCCATTTTGTAATAGGCCTTGATTCGTTTTTGCAAGTGGTCCTGAACGCTCTGTTTTGCTGTTTGAAGCTTCTGTAGTTCTTTTTCCTCAGTGATGATCAGGTTTTCCTGTTCTTTTACCTGTTCTTCAAGGTTTGCCAGTTTTTTCAACTGGGTTAGAAGCCTTGTGTTAATCTGTTCGAGTTCATCGAGGAGATTATGTTGTTTTTTTTCTGACGATTTTATCTGAAGTCGCTGGCTGGCAATGCCATTCTGCAGTTTACTTATGTTGATTTTGTATTTTTTTATGCCTTTTTCGATACGGTTTTTTTCAGCTTTTCTATCTTTTCTGGCCAGGCAATGAGAAGGAGCAAGCAAAACAATTGACAACAGGAAGACAATAAAAAGAGGCAGATGTTTGCAGAAGGTTTTTCCAAACTGCTGATGGCTGGTACTGCGTCGTAAAAAGCACATCAAATTTTTAAAAATTTCCTTATAGAAGTATAACTGCCAATACTGCAAAGGCTGATGGAACTCAATATTATGATAAAAATAACAATGGGCGGAAAAAAATCAAATTGAAAAAGATTTAAGATTCCAGGGCCGGTAAAATGAGAAGTGATCCACCGAAACAAGCAATAGAGAGCGGTGAGGCCAATGACGGAGCCCATAAATCCCTGAAGAATACCTTCAATAAGAAATGGAGTTCTGATATAGCTGTTAGTGGCACCAACGAGTTTAAGGAGTTCCAGCTCATCCTGACGCCCCATGATGGTAAGCCTGATGGTGTAGGCAACCATGAACGTAGCAGTAAGGATTAGCAGTGTGCCGCTGAGAAGCACAACAATGGTGAGCAGGCGCGTAAAATAATAAAATCGTTCAACCCATTTCTGGCCATATTGCACTTTTTCTGTACCGGGAAGACTCGCCAGGTATTCGGAAAAGAGTTTTATTTGATTGTAACCCCGCAGGCTTTTCAGGGGGATGACTTCAATGGAAGCAGGGAGAAAGTCTTTTGGCATGTCGGCAAGAACATCAGAATCTTCACCAAGCTGTTCTGTAAAACGATTATATGCTGCTTCTTTTGAGATAAAGGTGATTTCCTCAACATCGTCAAAGTTTTTTATTTTTTGGCGGAGCTGCATCTGCATCGCTGGTCCTGGTTCCTCTTCGAGGTAGACAATGAGACTAAGTTCGTCATTTAGCCGCTCTCCTGCACCAAGCATATTGGTGTAGATTAGATAGAAGAAAGCAAAGATGAGTACCGAGAGGCTGACAGTAAGAAATGTCATGAACTGAGATGTCCAGGTCTGTTTAAGATTACGACCTGCCTGCCTGAATACTGCAAACCAGAAATTCATTATTTAGCCCCCTGTGTCAGGGAGTGAATGACTCCATCGCGAAGTTCCATGACACGATGTTTGCTTTGCTTGTAGATCGACGCGTCATGGGTGGCAATAACAATGGTGGCACCAGCCTGCTTACTGCGATTGAGTAACTCTATTACTCGTTTTGTAGTGGTTGCATCAAGGTTGCCGGTGGGCTCATCCACCAGGATCAGACGGGGAGAATTCGCAACAGATCTGGCAAGAGCAACACGCTGCTGTTCGCCACGAGAAAGCTCTCCGGTTAGTGCGTTATGCTTGTCGGTCAGCTGGAGCTGATCGAGTAAATCGCGAACTTGTTTTTTGATGGCACTGGGTTTTTTGTAGGAAACTTCCATGGAAATCGCAATATTTTCAGCCACTGTCCTGTCATTCAGAAGTTTAAAGTCCTGATATGCCACCCCTATCTTTTGCCTCAGGTGAGCAAGATTATTCCCCTTAAGCTGGTTAATATTATAGCCTGCAACTTCTATCAGGCCTTTTGTGGGAACTTCCATATTGCAGATGAGTTTTAAGAGAGTGGTCTTTCCGGCTCCGCTTGGGCCGATAAGGAAAAACATCTCACCTGTTTCGATGGATAAGGATATATCAGAGAGCGCAGTGATGTTCGGATGGTAGGTACGGCTCACCTTGATCATTTCGATCATGGTATTGCCGGGTACAGTCTCTTCTATGGGTTCTTGATTCGACACTTGAGTTATAGGTAAAAGTTTATTTATGAAAGAATTCTGTCAAATATTTCATCGACAGTGCCTGCAATATCGGTAGAATCCTCAATTTTTAGATAGGATTCACCGCTCAATTCCTGATTGATCAGATCATCGCTTGAGGGGATGATACCTCCGAGCTCCATATTGGAATCAGCAACTGCCTCATCAATCTTTTCTTGAAGGATTGCAGAAACAGGCTGTGGCGCGCGATTAACCAACAAATACTGCTTTTTGACTTCAAGCCCGAGAGGCTCGGTTATCTCAGAAATTCGTTTTGCGGTGAGGATTCCTCTCGCGGATGGGTCTGACGTGACGAGCAGATAATCAATGGAACGCATGTTCATACGGCTTAAGTGTTCCATGCCTGCTTCATTATCCACAATTATATATTTGTAGTTTTCTGCAAGTTTATCCATGGTCATAGAGAGGTACTGATTCGCAGCACAGTAACATCCCGGGCCGTCAGGCTGTCCCATAACAAGGAGATCAAATCCGGTTTCCTCGATAAGGGCCTGATGAATCTTTAGTTCCATGAATTGGTCACGGGTTACATTAGGGGGGAGCTCACCTTTTAATTCTTTCCTGATCTGGCCGAGGGTGAGGTGCACATCAAGGTCGAGCAGTTCATTAAGATTGGCGTTGGCATCAGCATCAACCAGCAGGAATGGAGTCTGCTTTCTTTTTAATAAGTATCTGGTTAACAGGGCCGAGGTTGTCGTTTTTCCAGTACCACCTTTACCAGCCATGGCGATAATTTTAGTCATCCATTATCCCTAAAGTATATGAATTGAAAAGCATTTAAGCAATTATGTAATCACTCTATTGTAATTAAGGGGTGGACAGATGTCAATTTTAAAGCTGGTTTCAGCGGTTTTTACCAATTTTCCTTGCATCTTCACACTCAGTTGGTATTTTTAAAGGTTTTCGTATTTGATTGTTATTTTGTACTGCACACTGAAAACAGAACCCCGCTTAGCGCGTATTTAAGGAGAGAGTTATGGATTACAGGGATACCCTGAATCTGCCGCAAACCAAGTTTAAGATGAAGGCCAATCTGAACCAGAAGGAGCCTCAGTACCTTAAACGCTGGGAAAAAGAAGATTTATACGGAATGCTGCAAGAGCATGCTGAGGGAAAACCTCTGTATGTACTTCATGATGGCCCTCCTTATGCCAATGGACATATTCATCTTGGCACTGCTTTTAATAAAATTTTAAAAGATATTATTTTGAAATCCAGGCGTATGGCCGGATTCCAGGCACCGTATATTCCGGGTTGGGATTGTCATGGTTTGCCCATTGAGCATAATGTGGATCAGGAACTTGGTGAGAAAAAGAATACTATCCCCAAGATTTCTAAAAGAGGAGCCTGCCGAAAATATGCTGAGAAGTGGATCAAGACCCAAAAAGCGGAGTTTAAGCGATTAGGTGTTCTTGGTGACTGGGATAAACCTTATCTCACAATGAATTACGACTATCAGGCCACCATTGCACGGGAGTTTAATAAATTCCTGCTATCAGGTTCTGTTATCCGCAATAAAAAACCGGTTTACTGGTGTTCCACCTGTACTACTGCTCTGGCTGAGGCTGAAGTTGAGTACTACGATCACACTTCACCTTCTATCTATGTGAAGTTTCCGGTTCTTGAGGATTTGTCTGATGTTGATCCTGCACTTTCAGGAGATAAGGTCTCTGTTGTTATCTGGACAACAACTCCCTGGACACTTCCTGCGAATCTTGCTGTGGCTTTTCATCCTGATTTTGAATATGCAGCAGTAAAAACAGGAGGTGAAACCCTGATCCTTGCCAAAGAAATGGTTGAAGGTGTGATGGAAGAAATGGGGATCAGCGATTATTCAATTGTTGCGACATTTTCTGCAAAAGGCCTTGAAAAACGTAAGTGCCGCCATCCCTTTATGGATCGGGATTCATTGATGGTGCTTGCCAATTATGTCACACTCGAAGCCGGTACAGGTTGTGTTCATACAGCACCAGGACATGGTGCAGACGATTATTTAACAGGTCTGCGGTATGATCTTGAAATTCTCTCTCCAGTTGACGATGAAGGACGTTATACCGATGAGGCTGGCCAGTATGCAGGCCAGCAGATTCCTGAAGTCAATAAAACTATAAATGCAGACATGGCAGCCAGTGGTGCTCTACTCCATGAAGATGCCATAAGCCATAGTTATCCGCATTGCTGGCGTTGTAAAAAACCGGTTATGTATAGGGCTACACCTCAGTGGTTTCTTTCAATGGAAATCAATGATCTCAAGAAAAAGGTTTTGGCTGAGATTGAAAACGTTCAATGGACTCCAGACTGGGGTATGCAGCGTATCTACTCAATGGTGGAAAATCGACCAGACTGGTGTCTGTCCCGTCAGCGAACATGGGGTGTTCCCATCACAGTTGTAACATGTAAGGCCTGTGGCGAGATTGTAAAAAGTGACGCACTGGTTGCACGTATTGATGAATTATTTCGGAAGGAAGGAGCTGATGCCTGGTTCCGTCATGAATTATCAGAATTCCTTGAAGAAGGTTGTACTTGTTCTGCTTGTGGTGGTAATGAGTTTGAAAAAGAAGAAGATATTCTTGATGTATGGTTTGATTCCGGGAGTTCTCATGCTGCTGTTCTTGAAGCGCGTCCCGAAATTCGTTCACCTGCTGATCTGTATCTTGAAGGCAGTGACCAGCATCGTGGCTGGTTTAACAGCTCCCTTTTTACATCGGTTGGAACCCGTGGGCGGGCACCGTTTAAGGGCGTTTTGACTCATGGCTATGTTGTGGATGGTCAAGGCAAAAAAATGTCTAAATCAGTCGGTAATGTTGTGGCACCGAGTGAAGTAATTCAAAAGTTTGGTGCAGAAATCCTGCGTCTCTGGGTATCAAGCGAAGATTATCGGGATGATATAAAAGTTTCAGACGAAATCTTGAAACAGGTGGCAGATAGTTATAGAAAGATCCGAAATACCCTTCGGTATATGCTTGGAAACGTCACAGATTTTGACCCGTCTGTCAACGCCATTGGATTTGACAAGCTGGAAGAGATCGACCGCTGGGCACTTGGCAGGTTTGAAGAACTGCGGGAAAAAGTAACCAATGCCTATGATCGATATGAGTTCCATCCGATTCATCAGGCACTGAACTATTTTTGCGGTACCACCATGAGTTCCTTCTATCTCGATATTTTAAAGGACAGGCTCTACTGCTCAGGAACAGATTCTCCATTACGCCGTTCAGCTCAGACCGTCTTGTATGAAATTCTTGGCGGCCTTCTCCAACTGATGAGTCCAGTCCTTACATTTACCACAGCGGAGGCATGGGAACACTTTAAGGAACTTGATGATAAAGCACCTTTAAAAGAGAGTATCTTTTTCTCAGCGTTTCCTGCCGCTGTCCCTGAGAGGCGCGACGCTGTGCAGGAAGAGCGGTGGAATAAACTGATTCAGGTTCGTTCTGCAATTACCAAAGCATTGGAAGCTGCACGTCGCGAAAAGCTCATCGGGCACCCGCTTGAAGCAGAAGTTCTGATTGAGATGACTGGCGAGTGGGCAACATTTATCGAGAAAGAATGGAACCAGGTAAAAGATGTTTGTATTATCTCGGTGCTCACTCGTTGCGAAGATAAAAGCAGTGTCAGCGATCTTGAATTTCTTGTGAGTGAAGAAATTCCTGAGATTGCGGTGGCAGTTCGTCCTGCAGTAGGGGATAAATGTGAACGCTGCTGGACTCGTGACACTTTTGTAGGGAGTAACTCTGATCACCCACAACTTTGTGAGCGTTGCTTAAACGTTGTGGTTGCAATGGATATAAAGGAGTAGCAACAATTGTTTGTTTCAGTCTTTCTGGTACTACTGGTAATCATACTCGATCAGCTCACAAAGATTTGGATTGTTAAGAGTTTTCAACTCTATGAATCTCTGGAAATTGTTCCGGGTTTTTTCAGCCTTACCTATCTTACAAACAAAGGTGCTGCCTTTGGCTTTCTTGCAGGAGTGACTGCAGCCTGGCGGCATTATTTTTTTCTGATTCTCGCTTCAATTGCTGTGATTATGCTCTGTATTGCATGGTTTAGGTTGCGAAAGGATCACCGTTTCTATGGGCCCGCTCTTGCCTTGATCGCAGGAGGAGCCATTGCCAACGTGATTGACCGTATTCGTCTGGGCGCGGTGGTGGATTTTTTAGATTTCTATGTGGCAGGGCATCACTGGCCTGCATTTAATGTGGCTGATTCTGCAATCTTTGTTGGTGTGGCTCTCTTTTTACTGACGAATTTTATTGAAGAGAAACAGAAGAAAAAAGAAAAATTGATGGTTCTGTAAAAACTCTCCATCTTCTTTGTTGCTGCAAAATATACATATTTGCAACGTACCTTAGTACGTCGAAAGTATGTATATTTCACGCGCCTCGAATATGGAGCTTTTTACAAAACCATCTTCGATTTTGACTTTTTACGAAGTCATCAAAATTAGGAAATATAAAATAAAATGAAAATAGCAGTACTTTTTCCCGGCCAGGGATCACAGTTTTTGGGAATGGGGCGTGAATTTATTGATTCGGATAGTGATTGTGCCGCAATTATGAAAAATGCAGCTTCTGTGTGTGATTTTCCGCTGGAAGCACTTTGTCAGGAAGGCCCCATGGAGGAACTTACCCGGGCGATTCACCTGCAGCCATCAATTACAGTGACCAATCTTATCTGTTATCAGGCTCTGAAAAAGGTATGGGGAAACAATGTTTCAGCTGCCTGTTTTGCAGGACACAGTCTTGGTGAGTATTCGGCTCTTTGCGCGGCTGGAGTCCTTTCAGTTGAGGATACCATTCGACTGGTAATAAAACGTGGTGCTCTTATGGAACGCGAAGGGACGGCAAATCCCGGTGGCATGAGGGCGGTGCTTGGAAAGACCATTGATGAAGTTGAGGCAATTATAGCTGATTGCAGCGATGCAGGAATCGTTACTGCCGCAAATTACAATACAGAGTTACAGATTGTTATTTCCGGTTCTATTGCAGGGCTTGATGCCGTTGAAAAAGTGGCCGCTGAAAATGGTGCGAGGGTGATACCGCTTGCGGTAAGTGTTGCTAATCACAGTCCGCTGGTTGCAAATGCAGTTCCAGATTTTGCTGCTTTTATGAATGAAGTAGATTTTAATGTACCTGCAACCCCTGTGTATTTTAATGTTTCAGCAAGTCCTGAGCAGGATACTACAAAAATTAAAGAAATGATGGCCAGCCAGATTGCCTCACGCGTTCGCTGGTTTGAAATTATCAGCAGTATGATTAGTGAAGGAGTAGATACTTTTATTGAAGTTGGTCCTAAAACTGTACTGAAAGGGATGATGCGTAAGATTGCCCCCAAAGGATATAAGTATAAAGCACTACAGTTCGATACTCCTGAAGGTCTTGCCAAATGCATGGATAAGTTGGCTTAATTTTTTGGATAGCTGTGCTTCATGATAGACCAATGCATAACAATTATAAAAAAAGGCGGTGAACTTGGATTTGATCAGGCAATTGAACTTATCCAAAAGGCAAACCTGACAGATTTATGTAAGGCTGCAGACAAGCTTTGCCGTGATATTCACGGCATACGTTTTGATTTATGTTCTATCATTAATGCCCGCTCGGGTAAATGTTCAGAAGATTGTAGATATTGTGCTCAATCAGTACGTCACAATACTGAAATCCAAACCTATGAGCAGATTGTCTCACAGACAGCGATTGATCAGGCTCGGGAAAATGATGCATATGGTGTTGCCCGTTTATCCCTTGTTAGCGCTGGAAGAAGTTTAAATGACTCCCAGATAGACTCCATGGGGAAACTGTATGCGACCATGGCAGAAGGAACAGCACTTCGTTTTTGTGCTTCCATGGGCTTTTTAACAAAAAAAACTGCCAGTCAGTTGGTTTCTTTTGGCGTTATTCGTTATCACTGCAATCTTGAAACCTGCAAGGAGTATTTCCCTTCCATCTGTACCACCCATACCTGGGAAGAAAAGGTAGAAACCCTTAGAATTGCAAAAGCTGCAGGGATGGATCTCTGTTCTGGCGGTATCATCGGTATGGGTGAATCTTTGGAGAATCGGCTGCAACTCGCTTTTGAATTGCGGGAACTTGGAGTACGATCCATCCCGATAAATATTCTTAGCCCGATTGAATCAACCCCTCTTGCTGGCATGAAGCCCATCTCTCTTGAAGATGTTTTGCGTTGTGTTGCTCTTTTCCGCTTTATTAATCCCCATGCAGTAATCCGTATAGCCGGAGGTCGAGGACGCTTTGGGAAAAATCAGTATAAACTTTTTGCAGCAGGGGCAAATGGTGCAATAGTTGGTGATTATCTCACAACTACCGGTGCTGGAGTGGCTGAAGATCTCGTGGCGTTCACTAAACTTGGCTTTGATTTGTCCGGAAAAATCTGAGATGACAACTGATGAGCTCCTTGCCTATGATCGGCAGCATATCTGGCACCCCTATTCTTCCATCACTAATCCACTTCCCATGTATGCAGTGGAGTCCGCATCCGGTGTTCGAATACGTTTAAGCGATGGCAGGGAACTGATTGATGGTATGGCCTCCTGGTGGTCTGTTATTCACGGCTACAACCATCCCATACTAACCGCTGCTTTAAAGGAGCAGGCAGAGAAACTCTCCCATGTGATGTTTGGTGGTTTTACCCACCAACCTGCTGTGAATCTTGCCCGTACTCTGGTTGAAATAACTCCTGATCCTCTGGATCTGGTGTTCTTTGCTGATTCCGGCTCTGTTGCTGTGGAAGTTGCTATGAAAATGGCCATTCAATACTTCCATGCTGCAGGGAGGGTTGAGAAACAAAGATTCCTCACTATCCGTTCCGGGTATCATGGTGATGTCTTTCACTGTATGTCGGTTTGTGATCCGGTAACGGGAATGCATCAGATTTTTAAAGGTGCTCTGCCCGAATATCATTTTGCCGACCGGCCTGAATGTTGTTTTCATGATGAATGGGACGAAAAAGACATTTGCTCCTTTGAAAAACTCATGGAAGAACACCATGCTTCTCTCTGCGCTGTAATCCTTGAGCCCATTGTTCAGGGAGCAGGCGGCATGCGATTTTATAACCCGCAATATCTAAAAGAAGTACGCAAACTCTGTGATCATTATGATGTTCTGCTTATAGCAGATGAGATTGCAACTGGATTTGGTCGCAGCGGAAAACTTTTCGCCTGTGAGCATGCAGGTATTGTCCCAGATCTTCTTTGTGTGGGGAAAGCGCTCACTGGTGGATATCTGACCCTGGCTGCGGTTCTCACAACAAAAAAAATTGGAGAGATCATATCAAAAGCTGATCCCGGTGTGTTTATGCATGGCCCGACTTTTATGGCCAATCCTCTTGCATGTGCTGTGGCAAATGCCTCTGTTAATTTGTTACTTGAATCAAATTGGAAGGAACGTATAAGCCTGTTGGAACAGGGGTTGCGTGTTGGACTTGCACCTTGTAAAGAATTAAATAGCGTTGCTGATGTCCGGGTTTTAGGTGGTATTGGTGTGGTTGAAATGACAGCTCCTGTGAACATGGAATATATTCAGCCAGCCTTTGTAGATAAAGGTGTGTGGGTTCGTCCCTTCGGTCGGTTAGTGTATGTGATGCCGCCATATTGCATGGAAATGGATGATCTGGCTGTTTTGACCAATGCCATTTGTGAAGTGCTTGAAGAGGCGCAGAGCCTGTGATCTCACGATATGCAAAAAAGCTTCATGAGCTTGAGGCAAAAGGGCGGTTAAGAGAATTAACACCACTTGAGAGAGCAGGCGCTGGGCATGTAATATATAAAGGGAGTAAAAAACATCTTAATCTTAGCTCAAATGATTATCTGGGCCTGGGACAGGATGATTTGTTACTTCAGCGATTCTACAAGAGGCTGGAAAAGGAGGGGGGGGACGAAAAAGCGTTTGCTGCTGCATCCTCAAGGCTGCTTACAGGTGACTCTTTGATTGCGCATCGTCTGGAAGCTGATTTGGCAAAGGCGTATGGAAGTGAATCGGTTCTTCTCTTTAATTCAGGCTATCACGCAAACATTGGAATTTTACCTGCTCTGTTTGGAAAAGGGGATCTGATACTGTCAGATAAACTTAATCATGCTTCCATCCATGATGGACTAACTTTAAGCCGGGCTGATCATAAACGATTCCGTCATGGGGATTATGAACAGTTACATGTGCTACTGTCAAAACATAGAGAACAATATGATCAGGTCGTGATTGTTTCCGAGTCTGTTTTCAGTATGGATG
>Ga0256844_10000534_pt1 | contig 14710 bp, 13 predicted proteins | sample MusselsmetaG_FD_189100 | JGI IMG/M metagenome (GOLD analysis project Ga0256844, IMG submission 189100) | Mussel associated microbial communities from hydrothermal vent at the East Pacific Rise, Pacific Ocean - Mussels | ecosystem: Host-associated > Mollusca > Shell > Unclassified ... | reverse complement strand
AGTGTCTAAAACTTTCTATAATCTCTTCTGTCTTAGCATCTCTTCTACCTAGGTATTCACGTTTACCTGTTCTTAGATTCTCTTTTGCTAAAAGTTGGTAACCATCTTTATGTTTTTGCCACAACATCTTATATCGAAATTGCAGATTATAAAGCTGCAACGTCTCTAAATACGTAGTATAAAGCATTTTACTATTATGCTTTTGCTTAATCTGTAAATCGCTATATTCTTGAAATCTAAACATAATCTACCCACTTGTTTTCCATAGTATACCTGTTTTTAATAAAAATATATATTTAGGTATACTTTTTACTATTCATCCCATGCATGGCATGCTTCTTTCATTTGCAAATGTACGTATGATGCTTACGGTTACTTCTGATGCAGTTTACTCTTAAGTACAGTAGCAAGCATATCCACACCTTGTTCTGTAAATACTTTTGGGTTTACTCTGGTTTTAGTAAATTTTGTGGTCGAATCTTTCGACCGCAAAATTTCAAACTCTTTATCTGTCAATTCAAAATAAAAATCTTCTAAAAATTTATCTTGGTTATTTCTTACTGCTTCATTAACTCTTTTTGTTTCAACACCATACAGCTCTGCCAAATCTCTGTCGAGCATCACCTCATTACCTCTCAGTAAAAAGATTCGGTTACCTATCTCATTTTCTACCAATAGTTCATTCATACTAAAGCTCCTCAACATTATGAAGTATTTTAATATATAAAATGAATTTTGAGTAAAAATATGGCATATTGACATATTTTTACCTTACACTTCCCTCAACTTCTCTAACACCCTCACCATCGCCAAAGTATCTAACTTACAATACGCTAGCAATGACTCTCTCATCTTCTCTTTCTCTGCACTGTCTAGTTTGGACATATGTGCAAAGGCACTCATGGCTTCTGAGCCGTTTTGTACATCCTCTAACTCTTGGTATGCTTCTGCCATCTTGGGTACGAGTGCGGGCAGTACGTACTTAATGGAGTAGCTTCCCTTCATGCTTGGTGTGACGTAGTGTTTTTGTTGGAAGGGTATCATGAGATCTTTGATGTTTTCGTTTATAGCTAAAAGATGAGGACTCAACGATGCGTACTCTAAAGCCAGTCTTTTGGATAACTCCTTTTTCAAAGCTCATATTGTAGGTAAGTACGGTTACGTCTGTAGGTATGTCTTCACATAGCCTCTCAGCCAGTAATTCCCTTGGGTCTACTCCATCATGTGCTAAAAACTCACAGTGTTCTAACCTACCATCTTTGTGTTCTATGTGTAGCGAATACTGAAAGGGTATCTGCTCAAAAGGGCTGATGCCTTTCCACTCTGGTATAGCCTGTTGAAAGGTCTCAAAGTCTAGATGATAGATGGGGTATGTCAAGGTATCTACAAATCTTCGGATGGCTTCTTGGTCTATGTGTGTGGTCTGTGCTTTGTGGTTGGCTACGGCTTGGCTCTGTTTGGCGGTCATCTCGAAGTCTTTGGGGATGTCGTCTATATTTACGATGCCTTGTTCGTAGAGTGCTACTTGTTTTTTGCTCCCAAGGTTAAAGATGTTAAACATAGAGTACTCAGGAATATTTCTCTGCACTTTCCAACAATACGCCTTGGCATCACACTCATAGGGTTTTTTACAGTGTGAGCCTATGTCTATGTCGGGTTCGTTCTGCGTGTCTGAGAGGTACGCTTCCCACTCTGAGAGTCTCTGAGGTATCTGCTCTTGAAGCTCCTCTGCCTCAGCTGTCACATCCACCATACAAAAGAGCTTCTCTATCTCCAGCTCCTCCCCTCTGACATAGCTACTGTCTATATGCACCATGCACCCTCATACCCAGACCACGTAGCACATAGTACTGCACAGAAACATCATGCAGGTAGATGTCTTTGACCGAGGTAGAACTCTTGACCTCATAGAGAGACACAGAGCCATCCTCCTCCACATGCAACACATCTACCATCACCAAGATGCCATCATACATAAAAGTAGCCTCATAGATGTTCTTCACACCCTCCGCTAACAACCTAGCCGTAGTCTCCGCCATCTGAGCATACTCTCTGGTAAATTCTACCTCCACACCATTAGGAAACAGCTCACACGCCAGCTCTCCTACCGCATGACCTGTCTCGAAGACTGCCTGAGCAGAGGCATCGGGTGGTGTGAGTACCTTAGGTTTGTGTTTTTTGAGCCAAAGGGATTTGGGGCATTGTATGGCTCGGGTATAGAGGGATTTTGAGAGGGTCATTTTCTTAAACTTTGAACATTATTTAGTGTTAAAAACTCAGAACTATTTCCATTTTTTGTTTGATTTTGATAGTTAGTTCTTTCTGTACTTGTGCATAATATACAAGCCTTTTTTGCTCTTGTAACTCCAACATAATGTAAATTTAAGTCTTGATTAAAATTTATATAATATGGCTGTCTATTCTCAATACCTTTAGCTGGAAGTATCCATTCATATAAATCTAAGTGAAATACAATATCGAATTCCAATCCTTTTGATTTATGTAAAGTCATTATTTGTATTTCATTGTCGAATATTACAGAATAAGTTTCTAATTCGTTGTTTAAAACAGTATTTAATAATTCTAATGAACTCTCTTGGTTTTGGTCAAGCAGTAATATCTTAGAGATTTTTTCACATAAACTTCGAACTTCGGTAAAGTCAGGTTCTGAGCTATTCAGAATAAGTTTTATATTTTTAAAATACTTTATCAATTCTTTTTGTTCATTCCTTCTTAAAACTTCTAAAGTACTAAATATTTCTATCACTTCTGTTATTGTTAGTTTTGTGTCATATGAGAATTTTAAAATATAATGAAAAAGTTGGGATACTTGATGCGTATGAGATTCCAATGATGACTGCTTTAGAACTATATGCGGTGTTCTCATATTATTGTCAATTATTGTTGCTGTTCTATGACCACGTGTAAGAATTGCAACATCAGATAGAGACCCAACATCAAAATTATCACACATTTTTTGTATATGAGTATCAATCCAACTTGCAATATCACACTCACTGCCAGTAATATTTCTGTGATAAACTCTTAAATCATCAGTTTCAAGTAAATCAACATTAGGACTCATTAAAGATAATGAATAATTTATGATGGATGGATGACAACGATGATTTCTAGTCAAAGAAAAAGTTGTAAAATCAACGTGACTTATTAAGTTAGATAAAAACTCAGGGCTTTTCCCAGTAAATTCGTATATTGACTGGTCTAAATCCCCAACAGCAATGGCTGTTAAACCTAAATTTTTAAGTTTCATAAACAGTTCAAATTGTTCTTTCCCACAATCCTGAAATTCATCTATAATTACAAATTTATATTTTGCTTTTAAATAATTACGACATGAAATAGAGTTATCAAATATATATATAGCAAATACTTCTATAAGATTAATATAAATTTTCCCTTTACTGAATAAAGAACTTATATAGTCCGTATGAGTTGAGTCAGATGAATCAAAGTTTTTCTCAATATATTCTATATATGTCAATTCATCATTACTTAAAGATTCTTGCTTAATATCTATAATTTCTATTTTATTGTCTACTAGTCCAAATATTTGCTTTCCAAAAGAGAAAATAATTTCAGATATATAAAATTTATGTATAGTTCCAAAGAAAGATTCTTTTTTATCAAACCCACCTTTTAAACTTCTATCTTTTAATTCTTTACTTGCTTTATTTGTAAAAGATATTGCAATAACACCTTCATGATTATTCATTGTAGGTAATAGCTTTCTAATTTTTTCAGATAATACGAAAGTTTTTCCACTGCCAGGTCTAGCAACTACAACAATATTACCAATAGCATCAATTATATGATTCTGTTCTTCAGTTGGTGTCATTACGCACTTCTATAATTTCTTTACATTTCAATAGAGGTAAACTAATTGGGTCTGCAGCTAATATAGATAAATCATCATGGTGTTGTTGTAAAAATTCAAACATTGAGCCACCTTTTCTATTTTGCATTTCAGATAAAACCTGTGTATCTGTAGTTACATCATAGAATTCTTTTAATTTATCAATTAATGGACTATTAATTAAATCTTTTTCTAAATCTTCTTTAGCTAAAAATAAGTTTGATTGTTCTAATAATGTTTTTAATTCTGTAGTTGATGTTAAAACTCTTGCATCAGCTGGATTTTCAAATCCATGTATATTTTCTAAATGAGTTACATAAGTTGCATCTAACTCCTCATTAAGAATAAACTTTTTGTATATATCCATACTTCGTTGTATACCTGCATACCGATATGTATCATGTCTAGGTACTTTAAAAACATCATTATCTGTTCTCATAATCCAAGGTATTTGGAGTAACTCTAAAACCTTTATATAAGGTTTAAACCCTACCCCATCAACCATTAAAATACTGATGTTCAATTTATCTAAATCAATATCTATTGCCTTGGCAAGAGCCTTATAAAAAAGTATCTCAGATTGTCCCTCTACCAAAAATACTAAATTAGCATAAAATGCTTCTGTTGATATAATATCAAGTCTATGTGCAAAATTAAATAATTCATCTTCAATTTCATTACTACAGCCATTATTTGCAGCACATGTAGCACCATTTTCTTCATATAATTTGATTATGGAATTTGGCTTAAATTCAGAAATTATTTGAGGTGAATGAGTTGTAATAATCACTTGATTATTTAAGGTTTCAGCTAAATATTCAGATAATTTTCGTTGCTGATGTGGGTGGAGATGTGCCTCAGGTTCTTCTATACAATAAAAAGATACTTCACTTAATTCTCCCAAGTCAACATTATATTTGTTAGTCCATAAAGCTAAAAAGATTTGATTCAGCTTTCCATCTCCTCCAATTGCTAATAATTTATCATTTGTAGATACAGCTAAATTAACTTTTTGCAAAAGAGCATTAATATCATCTCCAGCCATATCTAATACTAACTCTTGTGATTCTGTTTTAAAAGATAATTTATTTAATTCATCATTTATTATACTTGTAGCATTTTTAACATATGAAATATTACGAACATCAGTATTTAAAGATGTAAGACTATCTTCAACTCTTTCTTCTATTGTTGTATCATTTGCAATATCAATATCACTTCTAGATTCTTTTGCATTCTCTATTAAAACCTTTTTTTCTTTTTTTATAAATGTAGATAAATTCCTTGAGCTACCAACATATTTTAAATTGAATGCTTTTAAATAATACCTGCCTTGTATTTCCTCTAATAAGGATAAAGACGCTCCCATAAACAATTTATATTCATAGTCATTTTTTTCTATAGTATATTTTAAAAATAAAGTACCATCATCAGATACTGATTCCCTCAATTTAGCTAAAACAAAATCGTCAGTTACTTCATCAAACTTTATAACTATCTCAATAATATTGGTATCTTCATAAACAAAAAAATCAGCCTCATCTAATTCCATTTCAGCCTCAGAAATACTTTTATCAAGTAATAACCTAATTGCATATATTAAATTTGTCTTACCAATATCATTAAAACCCATAATTGCCGTATGGTTATTAAAATTAAATTTTGCATTTTTAAAGTTTCTAAAACCTTTTATACTTACTTCTGATATTTTCATACTATTAATCCTTTTATCATATTCACAACTCCACCACTCTCTCAAACATCTCCTTTATCTCACTCTCATGAGAGATCAAAAATATCTGCCGATACTGCTCTTTGATAGTGTGGAACGCTTCCATAATCTCATAGCGGCGTTCTTCGTCTTGTGAACCGAATACCTCATCGAACGCTAAGAAACCTACCCCACCACTACCACTAAGCTCACTAAGCGTCTTAGAGATAGCAATGCGTAACACAAGGTTGGCAAGGTCTATCTCTCCACCAGAGAAACGCTCTATGGGGTAGCGTACACCATCATCGTAGATGAAGAAGTCAAACTCATTGCTTACCTCTATATGTTGGTACTTCCCTCGGGTAATGTCAGAGTACATTTGGCTGGCTAGCTGGGTGATGCGTGGGGCTATCTGTGAGTTTATGCGGTTTTTAAACTCACCCATGAAGGCTTTGAGCTTCTCGTAGTCGTTCTTGTCATCTAGCTTTGTTTGTAGCTGTTTTTTCTGTGTTTCATTTCTCTCAAGTTTACTTTTAAGGGTTTTTATCTTACCCAATAAATCTGTGTGCTTATCTCTCTCATCTGAGCGTAATGTTGCCAAATCATCTTTAGCTTTACGCTCTTTATCAAGTAGCTCTACTTGCTTCTCATGTGCTTTGGCATCATAACTATGCTCTACTATGGCTTTCTCTTGCTTCTTGATGTTCTTTTTACTTTCTGTAATACTTAGCTCTATAGCTTTTAATTCATTTTCAAGCGTAGGTATCTCTGCTATAAGTTTCTCTACACCTAAAAGTCCCTCATACTTAGGTTTGAGTTCTATTTTCTTATCTTTAGCTTCATTATGAGATTTTTCATCATACTTTAGGTCTTTAAGCTTTTCTAACTCTTCTTTATTACTTAACCCTTTGGTTCTTGTACTTTTAAATGCTTCTTCTTTATTTTTTAACGTTATTTCTTCCGAGACTAATACACTAAGCCTCTCGCCTAAAGATTTTAATGATTCATCTAATTTTTCTTTACTTTTTTCTTCTTTATCTTTACTCTCAACAATCTTTTTAAGCTCTGTTTCTCTTTTACTTATCTCTTCATTATGTAACTTAGTAATACTCTCTTTTAATGATGCTATCACATTGTCATATTCATCTAAAAGTGGACGTGTACATGTTGGGCAATTAGAGCCTTTACCTATCTCTTCTATTTTTCTTACTTGCTTATTGGTATTTTCTATAAGCCCATTGTATTTAGATATTTCCTTGGTAAGCTCAGTTTCTCTACCTGTTATTACTTTTAATGTATCTGTAGATATTTTTAGTAACTTCTTTTGTTCCTCTTGCTCTTTTAATAATTGTGGCTTAAGTTCGAGGTTTTTCTTTAGGTTTAGTATCTCTTGCTTATCTTCTTCGTATTGTTCACGAAGAGTAACTTGCTCTTTTTCTAGCCCTTCTTTTTTTATAAAATCTTCTTTTTGCTTCTGTAGGTTTGTTATGGTGACTTCAAGAGCCTTGAACTCTTCTATAATAGGTTTTTCTTTCTCATAGGCTAGAGCTTTGAATTTTAGCTCATCAATTTTATCTTTTTTATCTTTCTTATTCTTATTAAAATTATCAAGATTGGTTTTCATCACAGTAAGGTTAGAGCCAAGTTTTACAAATGCATCTTTGAGTAATTGCAAGGCTTTGAGTGCTTTATCTAAGCTCTCTACTTCTTTACTCTTAGTATCAAATTCTTTGACAACTTTCTCTACCTCTTTTTTCAGAGTCTCTGCCTCTTTACTTTTACCCTCTTTCTCTTCCTCTAATGCTTTTACTTCTTCCTTTGAGAGAAGTATCTCAGCATAGTTTCTTATTTCACGGTTAAGGTCTGTGAGTCTGGATCGTATCTCTTGCTCTATCTTGTCTATCTTCTCTAAGCCCAGTAGCTTACGAATGATTTTCTTTCTCTCTTCATTCTTTAGCCCACTTAGAGCCGTCAGTTCTTTTTGAGACGCAAAGACAGTATGCATGAATGCTTCTTTGTTCATACCAATGAGCCTAATGACCTCAGCGTTCACACCTCTGGCTGTATCTGCTATGAGCGTATCATCTGCATCGTAGAGGTAAGCTTTAGCAGTGAGGCTCTTACCTCGTAGTTCTCGTACTACTTTGTAACTCTTAGCATCTATCTCAAATACCAAGGTAACTGCTACAGCCTCTTTCTCTCCAGCTTTGGCATAACGTATAGTCTCTTTCTCTCCACGAGTATCACCATAGAGAGCAAAACTAATGGCATCAAAGATAGTAGACTTACCCGAACCATTACGACCTATGATGCCTGTCAATCCCTCAGCAAACTCTAGCGTATGGTCACGGTACTTTTTATAGTTTTCCATGTGGAGGTTAATGAGTATCATCATCAGCCTCCTCATAAAGTGCAAAAAGCTCTTTTGCTTTGAGAGATAGTCTCTCTTGCTCTGCCTCTTCTGGTACCGACTCTTTGATATGTGAGATGAAGTACTCTTCTAAAGAGATGGACTCTATGTTCCCTGCTATCTCTTCACCCTCTACTGCTTTAAACTCACGCTTTACTTTAACATGTAGTGCCTCTGCAAAAAGTTCATCTAGTTCTTTGTTGGTAATGTCTATAGAGCTAGAGGCTGTGAGGTTGTAGAGCTTTACCTCTACCAATGCATCTTTTATCTCTGAGAGTTCCAAAGATGCAACTTCCTCTTCATATTTGTCTACATCTATGCTAAAGCTAAGTGACTTACGTAGTGAAATGGTCTGATGTGTTACTGTTACCACATCATCTAGCTCTAAAACCACGTAGCCTTTATCATCTCGTTTGTCAGCACTGCTTGTACGCTCTGTAGAACCTGCATAGTAGACATTAGGGTGTTTACCCACAGAGTTAAACCCATGCCAATGCCCCAATGCCACATAATCCATCTTCCCAAAAATGTCTTCACGCTCTTTAGGGTACACCCACTCCCCAAACTCATGCATAAGGTACTGAGCACCTACCGAGCAGTGCATCATCATAATGTTTCTTTTTTTAGGGTCTATATTCTCTTCTATACTGTCTAACTCGCCCTCTATGATACGCTCATCATTGATATGAGGTAAACCATGAAAAACGATATCATCAAACTCTACTTTTTCATACTTTTGTCTAAACACAGCATGTACATTGTCCAATGAACGAAATGCTTCAATGATGGGAGAAGAGGTTGTGGTACGTGGGGTAGAGTGATTTCCTGCAATGATAACAAGAGGGATATCTAGTTTTTCTAATCTTTTTAACTGAGTAAGTGCAAAGGTAATAGCACGGTTACTAGGACTTGCACGATGAAACAAATCACCCGTATGGATGACATAGTCAGGTTTAGTCTCTATGATGGCATCAATCACATCTGAAAATGCTTTATAAAAATCAGCTTCACGCTGGTTGATACCTGCATCATTGGTAATATCTAAGTCAGAAAAACCTAGATGTGTATCGGAAAAATGTATTATTTTCATTTATATTCTCCACATGTTTGAATCATTCTATCTAAAATAAGTCAAGTTATGTCAAAAATATCATATAGTTATAAACTAAAAAAAGTACCTTTACTTCGCCACATTCTCTTCTATCTTCCTCTTAGAGATACCCACTATCTCAGACAACATCGCAGCACTCACCTTGGGATTGGCTCTCATACTATTGATAATAACTTGTTGATTCTCCGTAAGATTACCGACTTTACTGCCGACTTCATTACCGACCTGCTCTATGGTTTAAATAATCCTACTTCAACTTCAAAACTATACGCTTAGTGACACCCATCAATTCACCCAAATTATTCTCACAAATATCAAAAATAACTTCAGCATCTAAATCAAAATAGTGATGCGATAAAATATCACGTATGCCTTTTACCCCTTTCCAATCTATTTCAGGATATTCTAAAAGAAGTTTCTTGTCTGTAAGTTTGTCTATATTTTTAAACCCTTCACCTATGGCTACAAGACGCATAGCGATGCTATCGAGTAATATCAAGCCTTCTTCATTGGTTAGAAAGTCATCGCTACTAGAAATCTTTTCAAATCTAACGAGTATAAGTGCAATAGAATGTTCAATATCTTCGAGTGTTGAGAGTAGCATAAGATTTTTATCAGACATAGGAGATATCTTTTTGTATCATTTTTAAAAGAAAAGGTTTCATCTGTTTATGTTCACGTAAAATGTCTACACTCTTTTTTAAATCATCTTCTATTTGTTGCTTTAGTGCAATGAGCTTAAACATCTTTGGAGGCATCTTCACAAAGATGTCTATATCACTCTCTTGTGTTGCTTCATCACGAGCATAACTACCAAAAAGACCAATCTGTTCAATATTGTACTTTTTTTGGAACTCTTTTTTATGTTGTGTTAAATAGTCTAAAATATCTTCTTGGCTTAGCATGAGAGTTCCTTTCTTAATGTTTGTAAATAATTATACCATAGCTTGTTCTAAATAATCAAAAAATACCTTACACCCCTTTAAGACTCAGCCCTACTTTGTTTTTTTCAAGGTCTATACTAATCACCTCTACCCTAGCCAAATACTGGTTCACACTCAATACCTCAAGCGGATGCTTGATACGTTTCTCACTCATCTCAGAGATGTGTATCATCCCGTCATTTTTAAGCCCTATGTCTACAAATGCTCCAAAGTCTGCGATGTTACGTACCACACCTGAAACGATGCTCCCCTCTCTTAAACTGTTTATATCTGTAAGCCCTTGCTTAAAAGGGATGCTGGGTAGCTCCTCACGTGGGTCAAACCCTGGCTTTGCTAGTTCTTTGATGATATCTTTGAGGGTAGGCTCTCCTATGCCTAGCTCAGAGGCGATGGCTTTGGTATCACTCAGGTCAGAGTATTTCTCTAATGCCTTGGCTACGGCATAACTCTCTGGGTGTATGCCTGTGTTGTCGAAGACACTCTTTCCGTCACGTATACGCATAAATCCTGCGGCTTGTTCGTAGGCTTTGGCTCCTAAGCCTTTGACTTTGAGCAGAGCCTTTTTAGAATCAAAAGTACCCTCACTCTCTCTATGCTTCACGATGTTCTCTGCCACCTTAGCACCCACACCTGCTACATACGACAAGAGTGAAGCTGAGGCAGAGTTTACATCTACGCCTACGTTATTTACTAAGCTCTCTACTCCCTCATGGAGTTTACGTTCTAGTAGCTTTTGGTCTACGTCGTGTTGGTACTGTCCTATGCCTAAACTCTTAGGGTCTATCTTGACCAGTGTTGCCATGGGGTCACGTAAACGCCCTGCTATGGAGATGGCACCTCGTATGGTCACGTCTAAGTCTGGGTACTCTTTTGAGGCTATGCTCGAAGCTGAGTAGACCGATGCTCCTGCTTCTGAGACTACGGTGTAAGGTATGGTCACACCATCGGTGTTGAGCTTGGCAAAAAAGGCTTGGGTTTCGTTGCTGGCTGTGCCATTTCCTATGGCTACACCTTGGATGTTATACTTTTTCACTAGCTTTGCTACCACATCACGTGACTTGTCATACTCGTCTCGTGGAGGTACGGGGTAGATGACGGCATGGTCTAGGTACATTCCATTTTCATCAATCACCGCCAGTTTACACCCTGTACGAAAAGCAGGATCTGCACCCAAGAGTACTTTCCCTATAATAGGAGGACTCATAAAAAGTTGTGTCATGTTCTTACCAAATACACCTATGGCAGCCACATCTGCCTTTTCTTTGAGTAGTGCGGACACTTCACGTTCTATAGATGGGTAGAGCAAACGTTTGAAGCCATCTTTGTAGGCATCTAACAGTAAAGTCTTTGAGCTTCCCATATAGTCTCTGAGCTTATAGCGTTTAAGCGTATCTAGGTAACGCTCTGTATCTATGGTGAGTTTTACAGAAAGTTCTTTCTCTTTCTCTCCACGCTTGATGGCTAGGTAACGATGTGAAGGAATGTAGGCTACTTTTTCAGAGTGAGCCTTGTAGTTTTTAAAACTTCCATTTTCAACAAACTTCTTCGTACCCTTTACCTCTATGTTCCCATGACGTTGTACCATCTCACGCAAGACTTCACGCTCTTTGGCTTGCTCTGCATAACGCTCTGCAATGATGTCTTGAGAGCCTTTAATAGCATGAGCAATATCTTTTACCTCTCCTCGTACGAATTGCTTTGCTTTACCCATGAATTCTTCTTTACTGAGTTTAGCAGACTGTAGTATATTGGCTAAGGGTTCTAACCCTTGTTTAATGGCAGTTAAAGCTCTGGTATTCTTCTTCTCTTTGTAAGGTCTGTAGATGTCCTCTAAGGCTGTCATAGTCTCTGCCTCTTCTACTGAAGACCGCAACTTAGCATCTAGTTGTTCACGCTCTTTTAAGATGTTCAGTATCTCCTCTTTACGCTCTAGTAACCTCTCAGCCGACAGATATACATCATGAAAAACTCGTAACTGTTCATCATCTGCCCCACCTGTGAGTTCTTTACGGTAGCGTGCTATGAAAGGAATAGTATCTCCTTTGTCTAGCAGGGTTAAAATGTTTTTGATTTGGTTTTGGTTGAGGGTGGTTTTTTTGGCTAGTAGTGCCGTGAGGTTTTGCATCAATCGCTCCTATATTTCAAGGAGCGATTATAGCAGATTTATTCTCCTACCTTTACATGATAGGTATCAATTTTTATACGTCTTGTGTGATCTGTGCAACTCTTATGATTATCCTTATCATATTGATAATCTTCTTCACTTCCTAAATTCCATGAACTAGCAAAAAGAACTTCACTCCCATCGGGACTCACACTTACTTGTGTGCAACCTGTATTTTTCTCACCACCATGTGTTTGAGCAAAACGTTCTACTGTACCTGTGGCATTATCAAGTTTAAGTGCAAACACTTCTTTATATCCTTCTTGTGCCGTATTGACATAACACCATCCTTGACGCATATAGTTACGACAAGAAATATGTCCACCACCATAATTACTCTCTAGCATTTTAAGTGGTTCATTCACATGATCTAGATTATAAAGCCATATGCCTCTACCTCCACTGTGAAACTCAACATAGACACTGTCTCCATTGGTAGCAATACCCAAATCGCCATGTTCTGCACGTTGGGCTAGTAGTCTTTCATGTTCAAGTTTCATATCATACAGATACATTTTTCCTTGTGTACTAGCTAGTATATGTTTTCCTTTAGCATCAACTGATATCCAATCAAATCCATTAGCCCATGTACCCCTATCTATATGTAAAGGTTTTTGCCATCTTATTTTTGTTTCTCCTATTTTATAGAGTAAGACATATACAGTATCGTCCGCAGGTTTTTTAGCAGCAAAAACAATGTAATTATCATGATAATCTATATTCCCTTCATTTGCACCTGTTGTAACTTTTTCATATCCTAAACCTGAAAGATCAATAAGTTTATGGGTCATCGTATCTGTCTTATTTTTATTGATACTTACAGTTTTGAATTTTTGTGAACTGTCTAAGACAAATATTCTATTTGGGACTAATTTAGACCATCTTAAATCTGCCGCACCTTGAGCAGGAGAACCAACTTTAGCATATGCTTTTGAAGCATCTAGGTTTGATGTCACTGCCAACTCATCAAAAGTTTTGGCATTATATAACCTATACCCCAAACGGATAACACTCATATCACTATTCCATACAGACCCTTGTTTAGGATAAGGATGAAAACTTCCAGGTTTTTGTTTCTTCATGTTAGTAATGCGTGTCACTTTATTATGAAATACTGGATCAATATATGTAGCTAAAAGATTAGGTTGTTCAATTTGTTTAGTCTTTACACTATTAAAAGCAGTATCTTCTGGATAAGTCTTTTTATGTTCTTTTCTTTCATAGACATGACAATAATCTATTTCAAAATTAGCATATTCATTATTACAAGCATATTTGTAATCATCTATTGATCGTAATTGTTGTAAACCATCTTTTAAAGGTGTATCGCTTCCAACTTCTAGTGCGGTGTCATGGGCTTCTTTTTTGTTTTTAAAAGTAAATTCCATCAAAGCATCAAGTGGTTTCAATGCACCTTGCATTAATGTAGGAGATTTATCACCTGAAATATATCCATGGTTGGCATTTTCTTTTTCATATACTTGATAATCTTTTTGCGCCTTGGCAATAGAGGTTAATAATGAATATTCACTCAGAGGAATACGTGGATCTGTATTATTACCTGTCTTCCATCCCCCATCTTTTCCAAATTGAAGAATGACAAGATTCGTATTGGAAGGGAGCTCACCCATAGATTTACTACTCATACTATAAGCGAAATAAGGATCAAATGCCATAAGAAATCTACCATCAGTACCGTAACCTTTTTGAGACATATAATCAAGCACTTTAAAAGAAAACCCTCCTCCAGAAGAGTGCCCTACTACACCTATTTTTTTAGTATCTAATGTATTAGCAAACTCAGCAATAATTGCATCAAACTTTTGAAGCTGTGAATAGTAACTTCCACTGTCAGGCACATAAACGACACTATATCCATGGCTTGCTATAAAAGTCAAAAGAGTTTTGTACTTATTATGATTGGTATCATGCCACCCTGTTGCAAAGAAAATAACAGGAGTAGCTGTAGTATCCCAAGAAGTTGGATGATAGATAACAGAAAGATTATCTTCTGAATAGATTGATACTTGTACCTTATGGGTACCTTTTTTACCATATAAATAGGGTACTTTACTATTATTTGTATCATCTGTAATTACAGTATTATTATTGTCTTTAATGGGTTCCTCGGTATTCAGCGTATTATTACTATCTCCACAAGCTACAAATAGAGGTACCATAAGTATTGTAAGAAACGTTTTAAATAACTGATTCATTATTTCTCCTTTTATTGTTTAGGTTTAGATACAAGTATACTCTCATCTAAAATAAAAAACCCAAAGACTTTTTCAAACTCTTTATGGTCATATTTTTTATCCAGACTAAAGTTTTTTGCACCATTAAAATATTTTGCATCCATTACATCTTTGGTATTTAATGCATAAAGATGGGCTACATATTTATGGGTATTGGGATAAGCAGGGTTACTATAGAGCTTCACTCCACTTGAGTTTATACCAACTTTTGCTTTTTTAGGTGTAGTGTTTGCTGCTATGC
>Ga0256844_10000533_pt1 | contig 14748 bp, 14 predicted proteins | sample MusselsmetaG_FD_189100 | JGI IMG/M metagenome (GOLD analysis project Ga0256844, IMG submission 189100) | Mussel associated microbial communities from hydrothermal vent at the East Pacific Rise, Pacific Ocean - Mussels | ecosystem: Host-associated > Mollusca > Shell > Unclassified ... | reverse complement strand
GTATGTAGAGCCTATTCATGTTCAAGGTCAAATGCAAGAGTTGGTGGAGTGGATAGAGCAGAGTAAAGAGCAGTTGCATCCTATCTTTGTGGCTTCTGTTGTTCATTACAATCTAGTGAGAATTCATGCTTTCGATGATGGAAATGGACGAGGAGCTAGAATTTTAATGAACCTTATCTTGATGAACAGAGGTTTCTTTCCTGCTGTGGTTAGAAGTGAGAAGAAACGAAAGTATTTGGCTTCTTTGCATAATGCAGATGATGGGGATATTGTCCCTTTTGTTAGTTTTATGGCTGTGGAACTTATTGAGACTTTAGAGAATGTGTTGAGTGATTTGAATAGATAAAGAGTTAGCTATTAAAGCCAACTCTCCATCAATAACTGATAAAATCACAATATTAAAAATAAGCGAGAAACTATGCGAATAGACAAATGGTTAGCAGCCGTAAATGTAATTAAACGACGAACCATCGCTTCTGACATGGTCAAGAGTGGGGTTGTTTACATTAACGACTTAAAAGCAAAAGCAAGTAAAAATGTGGTCATTGGAGACAAGATAACGATTGAGTATTTGAAAGGTGCTAAAAATTATGAAGTACTACAAATACCAACAACAAAAACCATACCAAAAAGTAAAAAAGAAGAGTATGTAAAAGAACTGTAGGGACAATCCCCCTGTGGTTGTCCGATATATGGAGATAATATGACAACAAAAGAACAATTTGAAAAACTATTTAAAAATGAGCTAAGCAGTGAAGATGCACGTCAATTTCTTGTTGACCTTTATGACAAAGGGGAGACAGCAGAAGAGATTGCCATTGCAGCTTCGGTTATGCGTGAACACTCTGTAAAACTTCCAATGACCGATGAGCTTAAAGAGAAAGCCATTGACGTTGTGGGAACAGGTGGAGACAAGAGTGGTAGTTTTAACATTTCTACAACAGTTGCTCTTCTGTTGGCTGCCATGGGTAAAACGGTTGCCAAACATGGGAACAGAAGCATCACCTCTAACTCGGGTTCGGCTGACCTTCTTGAAGCATTGGGCATGAACTTAAATCTTTCTCCTGCACAGCAAGTTGAGATGTTAGAGAAGACAGGTTTCTGTTTTATTTTTGCGATGAATCATCACCCTGCCATGAAGCATATTATGCCTATTCGTAAATCTATTGAACATAGAACCATTTTTAACCTTTTGGGTCCGTTGACAAACCCTGCTGGGGCTAAAAAGTATCTTTTGGGTGTGTTTCATCCTGAGTACATTGAACGAATGGCAAATGCACTGTTGGAGTTGGACATTACTAGAGCGTTTGTAGTCAGTTCAAATGACGGCATGGATGAGATTGCCTTAGCTACTACAACACCTTTTGCCTATGTAGAAGATGGAAGAGTCTCAACAGGTCTCATTAAGCCTACCGATTTTGGTTTTAGAATGGCTGGAAAAGGTGAGATTTTAGGGGGAACTGCTGTTGAAAATGCCATGATTACTCGTGAGATTTTTGCTGGAGTTGAGAAAGATGCAAAGTTAGACATTGTTTTACTTAACACAGCCTTTGCACTCTTTGTTGATGGTTCAGTAAAAGACATGCAAGAGGCTTTAAACATGGTTCGTGAGTGCATCTCGTCTGGTCAAGCCACCAAACATTTAGAGAAAATGATTGAAGTCTCAAACAGTTTTGACGTGTAGGGTGTAGTCCCTGACTACACCGTCAATATAAGATTTAAACTATTTAAAGATTAGGAATTTATGAAAGAAATAATCGCATCAGAAGATGAGCTAAATACGATTGTCAAACATCTAAACGATGAAGTTCCTTCCTCTGCCATAATCTTCTTAGTTGGAGACCTCGCAGCAGGAAAAACAACCTTAACAAAAAGCATTGCAAGAGACCGAGGCATAGAGGGTGAAGTAACTTCTCCCACCTTCTCTTTGCAACAGTGCTACGAAGAGAATCTTTTTCATTATGACCTTTACCGTATTGAAAATTCTGAGTTTATGGAGCTTGGATTGTTTGAAGAGTTTGACAAAGAGGGTTGGCATTTGGTAGAATGGGGCGACGAATCACTAAAAAGCTTTTTACTAGGTGCAGGATACGATGTTTTCACCGTAACCATTGAGCCTTTTGAAGAGAAAAGAAAATACAGCATTGAGAAGAATTAATGAATAATATACATACACTTGAAGCCAAGAACCTCTCTAAAACCATTAAAAAAACACAGATAGTACATGATGTTTCGCTAAAAGTCTCTTCTCGTGAGATTGTTGGTCTGCTTGGTCCAAATGGAGCAGGTAAGACCACCTCATTTTACATGATATGTGGACTAACCGATGCAACAACTGGCTCGGTGTTTATTGATGCTGAGGAGATTACTCACATGTCTTTAAGCAGACGTGCAAAACTGGGCATTGGGTACTTGCCACAAGAGTCGAGCATTTTTAAAGACCTCTCTGTCGAAGACAATCTTTTCATGGCAGCAGAAGCGATGAAGATTGACAAGAAAGTAGCTGAAGAGCGTATTGAAAACCTACTCAACCTTTTTAACATTGAGCCTATTCGTAAACGTTTTGGTATTCAACTTTCAGGGGGAGAGAGACGACGTGTTGAGATTGCTCGTGCGTTGGTGGCTGAGCCAAAATTTCTTCTGCTAGATGAACCTTTTGCAGGGGTTGACCCCATTGCTGTTGAGGATATTCAAGGCATTATTAGAGAGTTGATTAAGCTGAACATGGGTGTGCTTATTACCGACCATAATGTTCGTGAAACTTTGGGAATTTGTGACCGTGCTTATGTTATGCGTTCTGGAGAGATGTTGGCAAATGGAACAAGTGAAGAGATTAAAAAAGACCCAAATGTAATTAAATATTATTTGGGTGAAAACTTTCACTTTTAAAGTTTTATTTTTTATAGAGCATTCTAAATAGTTTGACTATTTAGAGAACCACCCTTTTACTTTTGAGAATGCTGAGTCAAAGCTAGAAGTGTGTGGTCTACTCTCCACACCAAATGTCTCTTGAAGTTCAATTAACAACTCTCTTTGAGCATCATTCAGTCGCTTAGGATAAACAATCTTTACTTGTGCAACAAGTTGACCTTTTCCTCCTCCATGAACATCTTCGACACCTTCACCTCTAAAGATAAACTGCTCTTTGTCTTTTGTCCCAATTTTTAGGTCAAGTTCTAACTCTCCATCAAGAGATGGAATGGTTATGGTCTCACCAAGTGCTGCTTGGGTGAAAAATACAGGAACTTCAATGTAGATGTTAGCACCGTCACGAATGAAGTGTTCATCTTCTTCTACATCGAAAGTTAAGTAGAGGTCACCTCTCTGTCCATTCTTAGACTGGTTACCATAACCTTGTGCTCTAAGTCTGTTTCCTGAGTCTACTCCTGATGGAATATTAATGGTAATGGTGTCTGGCTCTTCATGATACCCTCGACCTGTACAAGAGTTACAGTTTGAAGCTACTTTTTGACCCTCACCTTGACACTGTGGACAAGTTTGTGCAAAAGACATAAAACCTTGTTTCATGACCACTTGCCCTTGACCGTTACAGTAGTCACAAGTTTCTAGTTTTCCACTCTCTGCACCTGTACCGTCACAATCGTCACAAGATACTTTGTACTTAATGTCAAGCTTCTTTTCACAGCCAAATACTGCTTCATTAAATTTAAGTGGAAATTTAATTTCAAAATCTAGATTGTATTTTTGGTTGGCTTGTCTGCGTTGTCCACGACCTCCACCAAAGCCTCCACCAGCTCCACCACCAAACATGGAGTTAAACATCTCCATGATGTCATCCATGTTTTGACCTCCACCGAAGCCTCCACCCATGCCATGACCCTCAAGACCAGCTTTTCCATATTGGTCGTAGATACTACGCTTCTCTTGGTCTTTAAGTACTTCGTAGGCTTGGTTTACCTCTTTAAACTTATCTTCTGCTGCTTTGTCATCAGGGTTTCTATCTGGATGATACTTCATGGCAAGTTTACGATATGATTTTTTTAGTTCAGAACCATTACAGGTTCTACTTACTTCTAAAATTTCATAATAGTCCATTTCTGTCATTGTCACTCCAAGTTTTTTCTTAAGATTATATTGGGCGAATTCTATCATATTTTTGATATAATCGCGAATAAATAGTATTAGAACTTAGCAGGAGAGACGTAATGGTGAAACATATTGTAATGTTCGACTTTAAAGATGAGAATAAAGAGGCAAATTTACTTAAAGCAAAAGAGGTATTAGAAGCTTTACTTGGTAAAGTACCTTCCCTTAAGAAAATGGAAGTGGGCATTAACTTTTCAGAAGAGGAGAGAGCAATGGATTTGAGTCTATATTCAGAATTTGATGATGCTGTAGGCTTGGCAGAATATGCTGTTCATCCTGAACATTTAGAAGTGGTTAAATTTATTAAGTCGGTTGCTATAGCATCAAAAGTTTCAGATTATATTGTATAGCGAATGAAAAAATATAAAATAGAAGCTTTTGAGAACTTAGTTTCAGCATTTCAAGAGTTACCGAGCATTGGTAAAAAGTCAGCAATTCGCATGGCATATAACATTGTCATGGAGGACAGTTTCGCAGGTATGAAACTTGCCCATGCCATAGAAGAGGGTGTTAACATGATTCAGCGTTGTAAGAAGTGTCACAACATGAGCGAAGATGAACTCTGTTTTATCTGCTCAGATGAGTTTCGAGACAACACTACTCTGTGTGTGGTGCAGAGTGCAAAAGATATTATTACCATTGAAGAGAGTGGACAATACAAGGGTATTTATTATATAGTAACGCAACTAGATGATTTAGATGAGTATCATCTTCGTGAGGCAGTGAAGGGCATCGAGGAGGTAATCTTTGCATTTCCACCGTCATTGGCGACTGATACCATGATACTATACATAGAGGACAAGTTGGCAGATGCCTCAATTCAATTTACCAAAATTGCTCAAGGTGTGCCGACAGGTGTGGAGCTAGACAATATTGATGTTCTCTCTTTAACCAGAGCCATTGAGTCAAGAGTAAAGGTATAAGACAATGACTACGGTACTGATGCTTCTTATGCTCCCAATGGGAATATATACCTATTTTATAATAGAAAAAAAAGACAAAAAGAAGTACCAAGCAGTATTTGACGACTTTCAAAAAGCAACAGTTAAACGTAACATTTCTGAGTTGGAGAAGCTAGAGCTTTTTGAACGAATGTTAGAACAGAATGGATATGAGATAAAAGAGCATGGTGAGCATCATGTCATGGGTGAGAAAAAAGTTTTAAGTATGGGACTCATGATGATGGGTCTGGGTATCTATATTATTGGACTTATCTTCTACCTTTTTTATTTTTATCTTTTTCAAAAACCTCATAGAGTGGAGTTTCATATATGAATCAAGAACGTATTTTAAAAATATTAATAGGACTTTCTTTGCTAATAGTAGCTGGGGTATTCCTATTTGTTGACCCAATTGCACAAGATTTGAAATATCATAACTTTGCTGATGAGAGAGAGATTTTAAAAATTTCAAACTTTTGGAATGTTTTTTCTAATCTTCCCTATTTAATTTTAGGACTTTGGGCATTACAAAAAATTTATTTGAAGCGTTCATTAAATAAAATTAATGAAATGAATCTGGCTTATCTTCTTCTGTTTATAGGTGTAACTTTGGTGGCATTTGGGTCTGGGTACTATCATCTTGAACCAAATAATGAGACTTTAGTTTGGGACAGATTACCCATGACCATTGCCTTTATGGCACTTTTTGCTATTATTTTAAGTGAGTTTGTAAATCTAAAATTGGGTAAAAACTTACTTTTCCCTTTTTTACTTTTAGGACTCTCTTCTGTGGCTTATTGGCACTTTACAGAGTTACAAGGTCAAGGAGATTTACGTTTTTATGCTTTAATTCAGTTTCTACCAATGCTCATAATTCCTGTCATACTCATGAGCTTTCCTTCTAAGTTTTCACACATTAAAGGGTATTGGTTACTTCTTGCTTGTTACTTGTTAGCAAAAGTTTTTGAACATTTTGATGGGGAAATTTATGAGCTTTTAACAGTAATTAGTGGACACAGTTTAAAGCATATGGTTTCAGCCTTAGGACTCTACTTTTTATTGAGTAGTTATGAACAACGCAGAGAGTTGAGGAAATAGATGGAATTAAAAATAGCAGAAATTAGTGACATTGAGGCAACACTAAAACTACATGCAAAGTATCAGATTGACACCATTGCAGAAGAGGAGAAAAAAGATGGTTTTGTTACGACCTCTTTTTCTGTAGAAGAGTTGACAGAACTCATAGTACAAGAGCAGGGACTATTTTTAGTAAAAAGAGATGATGAGGTTTTAGCCTATGTAATGGCTGCTTCATGGAACTTTTGGTCAAAGTGGGCAATGTTTCAACAGATGATTGAAAATTTGGAAAACCTTGAGTACTTAGGCGAAAAATTAACAATTGAAAACTCCTATCAGTATGGACCAGTATGTATTGATAAATCAATTCGTGGGTCAGGGGTATTAGAGAAGATTTTTAACTTTTCAAGAGAGATAATGGGACAAAAATACCCAATATTGGTGACTTTTGTCAACAAGAATAATCCTCGCTCTTTTGCTGCACATAACCGTAAACTTGGATTAGATGTTATTGCAGAATTTACTTATAATGAAAATGAATACTATGAGATGGCATATGATACTTCAAAAGTTTTAGCTGGAAAAGGGATGATTGCCATGATAGATTCACCTATTGAACATCTTCCTTACTCTTCATTTTTTGATGAAGAAATATTATATGAGAAAATTTATAAAAATATGTATCAGCACTATTATTGGAGTGAAGATTTTTCTGCAGAATACTATGTAGCTCAAGCACAAGCTGGTTTTATTGCAGTGAGCATGAAGAGAGATGGGATGTTGTATCTTACTCCTGAAATACAAAAAGAGTATGCCCTTTTAGATTTTGAAAATTTACACATTAGTAAAAAGGTTCAAAAACTTATTAATCAAAAAGGTTTAAAAATAGAAATTTTAGAAGATTTTGATAGTTTAGCAGAGAAGATTCAAGAGTATCATTCTTTTTGTTGGTTCAATAAAGCTTATGTACAAGTACTAAATGAAGTTAATGAACTTGCAGAAAATTGTAAAGTTATAGGTGTAGTGCTTAAAGATAGAAATGAGATGATTGCTGGTGAGGTTGGCTATGTAATTGGACAAACCTATACAAGCTTAACAGGTTTTTCAAGTAGAGAAAAGAAATACAACAATTATGGAACAGCACAACTGGTGCTTTTAGCACAATATTTAGAAGAGAATGGTTTTGAATTTTTAAATTTAGGTCAACCTTATATGCAGTACAAGTTAGATTTAGGAGCAGAGGTTTACGAACGCCATGAGTTTTTAGAGCGTTGGTTTTCTGCCATAAAAATAAGGAGTCAAAATGTTTAATATAAGAAATATACTTTTGGTACTACATGCAATTGTTTTAACTTTAACACTTTCAATTGTAGTCATACCAGATATATGGATGATAAAGATTGTAGGGGGAGTAGATGGTATTAAAGGTATCTCGTTTCCCATAATTTGGACAATTTATGCAGTTACAGTATTTGTTGTTTCAGGTTTAACATTCTCTTGGTTAATAAAGAAAAAATAAAGGTTTAAAAATGGGAATTAAAGAGCGTTTTATTGAGATTAGAAGAGCACGCTGGTTTTCAAACTTAACAACAATTATTATTATTGTATATGCTTCTATTTTAGGTTTAAAAACTGTGATTGAGATTGACTCTACTTATCTCTTTTTCTTTCATACTTTAGATACTTTTATTACTATCTATTTTCTTATTGAAATTATTATTAAGATGTCAGCAGAAGAGAACATAACAGATTTTTTTAAAGATGGCTGGAATATTTTTGACTTTGTCATCGTGGCTGTGACTTTAATTCCACTAGAAAACTCAACCATGGCAGCTGTTGCTAGACTATTTAGAATTTTTAGAGTTCTAAGACTTATTACCTCTCGCCCTGAACTTAAAAAAATCATTGATATGCTTATAGGAGCAATTCCTTCAATTGTTGACATTGTTATTTTAATGTTTATTATTTTTTATATCTATGCAATTTTAGGGAACTTCTTATTTGAATCTGCTCCAAGTGGTTTGTGGAGTGATTTTTTAGTTGCTATGTTGACACTTTTTAGAATTTTAACCTTTGAGGGTTGGTCAGAAGTTATGTATGAAGCAATGGAGATTCATCCTTGGGCTTGGGTCTATTTTATTACATTTATTATCATTGCTGCTTTTGTCTTTTTTAACCTTTTTATTGCTGTAATTATTGGTGAGATGGAAAAACTAAGTCATGAGGGTGAGCATGAAGCAGAAATAGAGAAGCTTGACTCTATCTTATTGGAGATGAAAGCTTTAAGAGAAGAAGTTAAAGAGTTAAAGAAAAGCAGTAGTTTTAATACATAATGTATACTTTATAATATTAAAATATGTTTATTTATATAAAAAAATATATTTAATTGTTTTTTTATATAAATTCCATTAAGATTAAGAATAAATTTTAAAAGGAAGATATAATGAACATAAACAAGATATTAATCATAGCAATGATTATGATAACAACAATAAGCAGTAATGCTGCTTCTGTTATAAAGCCCGAGATAAAAAAAATCTCATTTTGGGGTAATAAATGGCATATTAGTTACAATGAGATTAAAAACGGAAGTAATTTATTAAAAGAAGAACTTTTTGTTGACGGTAACTCAGATAGGGTAGTAACTATTGGTACAACTGAAAAAAGGGGTTTTCCTTTACATGGAACTTATGCTTCTGAAAATTGTCATAAGGCTTATGTAGTTGTTTATGATACTTCACATAATATTATGAGTCAGAGTGATGAATTTCTCTTTGGTGATACAACGAAGTGTAATGGAGTGATAGAAGCAGATACAATTAATCCTCTAATTACTTTAAGAGGCGATGGTCTTCAAACTATTGTAGTAGGAACAGCTTATCAAGAGTTAGGGGCAACAGCTTCGGATAATAAAGATGGTGATCTTACTAATTTAATTAACATTGATGCAACAGAAGTAGATACTACAGTGATTGGAGAGTATAGCATTACCTATTCAGTAGTAGATAGAGCAGGAAATGATGCAATCACTACAAGACAAGTACATGTGGTAGCTAAAAATGTATTAACACCAGTAGAGATTTTATCGGTTAATTATTTTAGTGGAAAATGGAATATTTTTTACAAAGATGTAGCCGTTTCAGCAGATTTAACTGTTGAAAAACTTTTTGTAGATGGAACTTTTGATCGCCAAGTAAATGCTGGAACAACAAATGTAACTTTAAACAGAGGATTCAGTTTATTTGGAACTTATGATAAAACAACATGTCATGTAGCGTATATTGTTATTTTTGATACAGCAAATCAAGAAGTAAGTAGAACAGAAAAGTTTAACTTTGGAGACATGACTAAATGTAATGTTGATACAGTAAAACCTGTAATTACATTAACAGGAACTAGTCTAGTTCAACTTACTGTAGGAGATGCCTACCAAGAATTAGGGGCAACAGCAATAGATGATGTAGATGGTGATATTACAGCAAATATTATTATTGATACTACAGCAGTGAATATGGCAGTTGCTGGGAGATATTCTGTTAGTTATGATGTATCAGATGTAGCTAAAAATTCTGCAACTACAGTAACCAGAACGATTATGGTAAATGAAAAAGTTGAGCCATGTATTACATTAACTGATTTAAAAACAAAAATTTCAAATGACGAAGATGTAACAAAAGTAAATACAAGTTGTATTACAAATATGAGTCATCTTTTTGAAAACAATAGTAAGTTTAATCAAGATATCTCTGCTTGGGATGTATCAAATGTTACGGACATGTCTTATATGTTTCTAAGTGCAAAGTCTTTCAATCAAGATATTAGTAGTTGGGATGTATCAAAAGTTACCAATATGTCATTGATGTTTACAGATGCAAAGAAGTTTAATCAAGACATTCGTAGTTGGGATGTATCAAATGTTACTAATATGATGGGTTTATTTTATCTCTCTTCTAGCTTTAATCAAGATATTAGTAGTTGGGATGTTTCAAATGTAACAAATATGAATTTTATGTTTTTTGAAGCATTAGAGTTTAATCAACCACTGAATAGTTGGAATGTTTCAAAAGTGAAAAATATGAGTATGATGTTTGTAAATGATAAAAAGTTCAATCAACCATTAGAAAACTGGGATGTTTCAAGTGTTATCAATATGTCATTAATGTTTGATGGTGCAATTAATTTTAATCAGCCATTAGAAAACTGGGATGTTTCAAGTGTTACAAATATGGAGGGTCTTCTTGCCAAAACTAAGTTTAATCAACCACTTGAAAATTGGAATGTTTCTAATGTAACTAGTATGGCGAGTATGTTTGCTAAAACACCATTTAATCAACCAATTGAAAATTGGGATGTTTCTAGTGTAACAGCTATGAATGCTATGTTTGTAGATACACCATTTAATCAATCATTAGAAAATTGGGATGTTTCTAGTGTAACAACTATGAATGCTATGTTTGTAGATACACCATTTAATCAACCATTAGCAAATTGGGATGTTTCTAGTGTAACAACTATGTATGCTGTGTTTGCAAATACACCATTTAATCAGCCAATAGGAAATTGGAATACTTCAAGTGTTACAAATATTGAGGGCATGTTTGCAGATACACCATTTAATCAGCCAATAGGAAATTGGGATGTTTCACATGTAACAAGAATGGGTGGTGTATTTGCAGATACACCATTTAATCAACCAATAGGAAACTGGGATACTTCAAGTGTTACCTATATTGGAGGACTATTTGATAATGCTAAAGATTTTAATCAACCAATAGGAAGTTGGAATCTTGAAAATGTTACATATATGGGTGAAATGTTTTATGGAGCAAGTAGTTTTAATCAACCTTTAGAGAATTGGAATATGCCTAAAGTTAAAAGTTTTTATGGTTTATTTAGAGATGCAATTGCATTTAATCAAGATATTAGTAATTGGGATACTTCAAATGTTACAAGTATGTGGGGTACTTTTTGGGGTGCAACATCATTTTCAAATCAAGATTTATCATCTTGGGATGTTGCGAATGTAACTGATCATAGCTACTTTGAATATAAATCAGGTACAGGAAATATTCGACCACATTGGATTGAAGCTCAATAATTTTTCTAGTTACGAACGTCGTCTTGACGTTCGTCTCTTCTCTCTTTCTCCACTTTTACTTCTACCCTCTTTGTCACCACCATTTCTTGCACCTCTGTTGTTAGAACGACTTCCTCTTCTTCCTTTTGTGAAACAGCTGTCACAGATTGAGAAACGATAAGTAAAGTCTAAACTTTTTGAACAGCGTGTACATTTTTTGACAAAGTTTCCTTGTTTCAAAGAAGCCTCAATGTAGTTGTTGAGTCGCACACGAGCATCAATGGCTTTTTGCGTCTCTTGGAACAACTCTTCAAATTTAAACGAGAGCCAAAGGTAGAGTGAAATCTCTCTTACTCGGTCTTCTGCGTTAAGCATCATCTCATTGGTTTGTGCAAACTTTGGCAGGTCTCGTGGTGGAAGGTATGCCACAGGTTGCCCAGCCTCAATCTGTTTGATGTAACGATGAAATACCGACTCTATATAAGGCGAAGAGATAGACGCAGGAGCACATGCTAAATGAAAACGTGTTTTCAAATCGAGTCTATACTCATCTACAATGGCTGAAATCTCTAACATAGAGTCAATGTTCGCAGCCACAAAAGGTCCTTCAAACTCCATGTTCTCAGCAAAGAAGTTTAAAATGGTTGAGAGGTTTTCTGTCTCTAAAATTTCACCAATAAGCATGACATGGTCTAAACTTGCCATGACAGAGACGGGGAGTTCTAAGATGGGCAGAGGTTGGTAGAACTTAGAGGTAATGGTCTCTAACGCTTTTGCATCTAAAGCACCAATATATCCAACTTCTTCTAAGCCATAACGCCCAGCACGACCAGAAATCTGAGCCACTTCTGTTGGAAGCAGTTCTCGTCTTCTTAGTCCATCAAACTTATTGTCTTTTGAAAAGAGTAGGGTCTTGATGGGAAGGTTAAGCCCCATTGCAATGGCATCGGTTGCCACAAGTACTTCGGACTTTCCTTCTCTAAATCGTCTTGCCTCTTCACGACGGACTTCTGGTGAAAGGTTTCCGTAGACCACAGAGACTTCATACTTCTGCGAGAGTTGCTGTCGTAGTCCTAAAACATCTCGACGGGAAAATGCAATGACTGCTGTCCCTTTTTCAATCTCTTTTACAGGAGTAGGTTGTGGCAATACTTTTAACTCATTTTTACGTTCAAAATGAATGACAGTTAAAGGCTCTTCAAGATATTCACACAGCTCTTTTACAGCATCTAAAACATCAGGTGAACCTGTCAAAATGACCTTTTTAGCAGGAGCTCCAATGAGTGCATTTGCCCACGCCCATCCACGGTCACGGTCGCTTATCATCTGTATTTCGTCAATGACACAAACGTCAACGTCTACAGAACCATTCATCATCTCAATGGTTGAACTAATGTGTGTAGAGTCCTCGTCAATAATCTCCTCTTCACCTGTAATAAGTGAAACCCCAACCCCTTTTGCTTTAAGATTTTCATAACCCTCAAGTGCCAAGAGTCGAAGTGGTGCTAAGTAGTACCCAGTGTCTGCTTCTTCTAATGCTTTTAGTGCCTCATAAGTTTTTCCAGAGTTGGTAGGTCCGACATGAAAGAAAATTTCACGTTTAAGTAATCTAGCCAAAGGGAAAAGGTTCTTAAAGTCGCGAATGGTCTTAGCCAAAAGTTCCTCTTTACGTCGCTTCTCTTTTAGAGGTCGAATGTGTTCCATGAAGTGGTAAACGATACGTCGTTTTATTTTCTCTTTAATCTTCAAGGTTTTTGCAGAAGCAACTTGTGGTTCAATAAATTTTAAAATGTATTTTTCAACGACAGCATCTTCTATATCCAAGCCATCTGCCAGATGAAATAGCTCCTCTTCGATGTCATGAATGCTCTGTTCAAAATGCCCTTTCATGTCTTGCTTTACCAGCGAAAGGTCAGCCACAATAGGAAGTTGTTTCTCTTGCCAAATAAGGTTGTAGAGAAAAGCTCGTGCATAAGAGACGACAGCAGTGTAGGGTAACTCTTTTCCATAAAGGTCATAGTTCTTCTCTTTGGTCACCACAATATTGTTGGCATGCATGGTCACGGTATAGTCAGCAGAGATAATGTTAATAATCTCTTTAACAATAGAGAGTGGAATGTCTATCTCATACAAAGAGTCTTCTGGAGGCATAGAACGAATAAGCTTAGTGACTTCCATCTCCGAGAGGTATTTGTGGTCATTTTTTACAATGCTTAGAAACTCTTTTATCTCCTCTTCTTTGAGTGCAATGCCAGCTGTTCTAAAGTTTTCAAGCTCTTTTTGAATGTACTCTTCGTTTTCATGTAAGAGAAAGTTGTTTTCAATGCTAGAGGTGGTGGTAAGTAGAGACTTACAAAAGGTCTCTTCGTGCATGGCAAACTCATAAGAGTGGTAAAATTCCATCTCCCAAAGTGAGTTAAAGCTTACATCGAGTTTGTTCTCCCAAATCTTCATGCGTTTCTGTTGGCGTATGTAGTTGAGTTTGTTAGCAATCTTCTCACCGTTAATCTTGTTAAACTTGGTGTCCACAAAAGAGGAGAGTATCTGTTGCTCTTCTTCTTTGTTATGTTCATGCTCTTCTAATAATGAGACAATATAAGAGACTTTGTCGCTCTCATCAATCTTCGACTTCTTAATGTTCATCTGGTCTAGGTAGTTCACAATGTGCAGTCGCAGTTGTGTATTTCCCTCAGACCAAGCCTGACGTAAAGCCCGTACCATCTCTTTTCTAACCAGCATTGCAACTTTAAGGTCAAGAAGCATGGTGAGTTCCACTAAGATGTCTTCGCTTAGGTACTTAATGCCTTCATCAAAAGGCTCACCATTCATTATCTCTTTTACTTTGTTGTTAATTTTAATTGTCTGTTTTTTCTTTTTTTTAGCCATAGTTTCTTAGTTCTCTGAATTTTAGTATTTGTGATTATAGCATAAAGCTGAAAGGTGCTTAGGGAATAGGTGTATAAAATAGAGATAAGGCAAAGCCTTATCTCAAAAATAATTATCTACGCAGGTTGAGCCTCAGTAAAAATCTGTTTAGCTTTTTGAACGTGGAAGTTAAGTCCAATCTCTGCTTCTGTACAACCAAGAGCAAGAGCAACCATTTGTGGCATGTGAAGTACAGGCAGAGCAATGTCTCTTCCTACTACTTTACCAACGCTGTCTTGGTAGGTATCCATCTTTAAGTGACAAAGAGGACAAGGTGTTACCATCATGTCAGCATTGTTGTCGATGGCATCTACCATGGCATTACCAGCTAATACTTCAGATGTGTGGTTGGCTTGTAACTCAACGTGGAAACCACAACACTTGTTTTTGTGTGCGTAGTCTACAGGGTTACCTTCTAGAGCAGAAATTAACTCATCTAAAGAAGTTGGAACATAAGAGTTCTCGTAGTTGTTGCTACCTTCATGAAGCTCAGATGGTCTAATGTTATGACATCCGTAGAAAGGAGCAATGTTAAAGTTGCTTAATGGAACTTTTACATTGTCTTTGATGTTTTGTAGACCAAAGTCGTGAATAAGAGCATATAGGAAATGTTTAATTTCT
>Ga0256844_10000532_pt1 | contig 14749 bp, 9 predicted proteins | sample MusselsmetaG_FD_189100 | JGI IMG/M metagenome (GOLD analysis project Ga0256844, IMG submission 189100) | Mussel associated microbial communities from hydrothermal vent at the East Pacific Rise, Pacific Ocean - Mussels | ecosystem: Host-associated > Mollusca > Shell > Unclassified ... | reverse complement strand
TCAGGAGAATCCAGCAGCTTTTGCAAACTTTCCTGCTCCTCTTCCCCTTCCATAATTTTTTCTTCAATCTGATCATATTCACGTTGATCCATATAAGAAAGCTTACCTGATTTCTTCTTACCTTCCTTTGAATCTGCTGTTCCCTGCACCGGTTTGCAGGAACCTGAAGCATCTTTTTTACGCTTCTTCAAATCATCAAGCCACTGCTCATAATCGGCATAATAGGTAACACCACCATCTCCATCAAACCCAATCACCTGATCACAAACGGAATCCAGTAAGAAACGATCATGACTAACCAGAACCAGCGCACCAGGGAAATCCAATAAACTCTCTTCAAGAACATTAAGTGAAGGAATATCCAGATCATTGGTAGGTTCATCCAGAAGCAGAATATCAGCAGGCTGACGCATCAATTCTGCAATCAGAATACGCGCCTGCTCTCCGCCGGATAATTGCCCGACCGGGGTTTCCAGTTGATCTGGCCGAAAAAGAAAACGCTGTGCCCATGACACCACATGGAGAGAAGACTCTCTGAACACAATAGCATCTCCATCCGGGGCCAGCGCCCGGCGCAGGGTTATTTGGGGATCTATGGATTCACGTTTCTGATCAAAACTCACAATCCTCACATCGGGTGCAGTTTGTATAGTTCCTGAGTCTGGCTCAAAACCACCATCCCTGCCACTTGCTGCAATGATTTGCATAATTGTTGACTTCCCGCATCCATTCCTTCCCAATAACCCCAGACGAGTGCCGGGAGAGAGAACCAAATCGAGCTCAGCAAAGAGGGTTCGCCCTTCATAGCTCTTACTGAGTCCATTGGCCTCGAGTAATTTTTTCGTTTTCCTGCCAGTTGAATCAAAGTCTATCCGCACCTGTTTTACAGAACGATTTCTATTTTTTACTTCGCTCAACTTGCCCTTTAATTTATGAGCCTCATTAATGCGATAACGAGCCTTCGTTGCACGTGCCTTAGGACCTCGATTGAGCCATTCTGTTTCGCGACGCATCTTATTTGCAAGACGCTCTTCCAGGTTCTGCTGCTGTTCGAGAAATTCGACCCTACTTCTTAGAAAATCGGAGTAATTTCCATTTACCTGCAAAGAGCCATCAGGATACACTGAAGACAACTCCACCACACGATTTGCAATATTTTCAAGAAAACGCCGATCATGACTAACCAGTAGAAAAGCATCAGGGCTCTTGGGTAAGGCACCGGAAAGCATCTTCTCAAGCCAGATAACTCCTTCAATATCAAGATGGTTTGTGGGTTCATCCATCACCAGAATATCTGGTTGGACGACAAAGCTGCGGCAGATCGCAAGGCGCTTGCGCCAGCCGCCTGAAAGTGATTCTACAGCAATGGATGTGTCAGGAAATTCAGCCCTGGAGAGTAACGCCTGAACTCTGTTATAGCGTTCAGTTTCATCAAGATCCAGGGTATCAAGAGCTGCTTCAAGGTTTTCTGAAACAGTTGCACTTTCAATAAAATGATCCGCCTGGGCAAGATATGCGGTTTTTATATGTTTGCGACTCAATACCTGCCCTTCATCGGGTTCCACACGGCCACAGAGTATTTTCAGGAGCGTTGATTTCCCACTGCCGTTAGGTCCAATAAGCCCAATACGGTCATTTTTATTAATCACAAGATCAATATTGTGAAACAAATTCTGGGCACCAAAAGATTTTCCAATTGCCTGACAAGTAAGAAGGTGAGACATAAAAATACTCAGATTATAGAGACTTTGAAAACAGGCACAAATAAGAGCTCAACCGCCCATTTTATATTGAATTTTTAACATTTTTCGTGTACAACACAACAGATTCGACAATAAAACTACAAAATGCTGTTTCAAAGGCCTTTTACCTCGAACCACCTTGCATATACATTAAAACTATCCAAATCGCAATGAGTGACCGACTACACATTATAATCGCTGGAGATGAAGGTAAAATACGCAACCTCCTTCTTTCCAGACGCAAACTAAAATTATACGTTTCCATAATCGGCATAATCTTTATAGGTCTCAGCATCATAGCTTTTAATACAGTCAGCTTCTTTCAGTCCAACAGAACTTTAAACAATCAGGTGGCTAAACTTAGCAGGCAACTCCAGGAAACAAGTATTGTTAAAGATACGCTTACTCAGCAAATTCAAGATCTCCAGGGACAAAACAACAACAACCAGGAAAAAGCAGATCTTCTCAACAGCACAATTACTGAGTTAGAAGAACGCAGCGGATTAATCAAACGAATCATGTGCAACATTGGGATTGATGTTAAAGATGTCCCAACAAACAACAATAATTCAGGTGGTCCTTTTATTAGTCCCTTAGACACCATCGGTAAAGACCTTCTTTTTCGCTCTGACCACTACATGGAAACAATAAACTACCTTCCATTAGGGCGACCGCTACCTGGACATATCACATCCCGTTTTGGTCACCGTATCGATCCGGTGAATGGTAAAAAGGGATTTCACACTGGTATTGACATAAAAGGCCGCATTGGCCAAAAGATCATTGCAACAGCAGATGGCAAGGTTACTAAATCTTTTGTGAATGGAAGCTATGGCCAATATATTGAAATCAACCATGGTAACGGCTACACTACTAAATTTGCTCATCTAAGCAAACGTCTTGTTAAACGCGGCGAACGAGTTACACGTGGCCAGACCATTGGTGCGGTAGGCAACAGTGGACGCTCCACGGGCGCTCACCTGCATTATGAAGTATGTCTTAGTAAGAAACCACTCAACCCAATTAAATTCATGCGCGTTGACAAGCTACTTAAAACTCCATTCATTCCACGGCTGACAACAAAAAAGATGCAAAAAATCAAACATAACATAATCACTAAGAACCTAGCATCCACACCTGCTGTTCTGGAGAATTAAGATGGCCATGTTCAACAAGAAAGACAGTTTTGAACAAGAAAGCGAAAAAGCTGATAAAGAAGTAATTTCTTCAATCATTGACACCAGAATGGTAATGAAAGGTGAGTTGCTCTTTGAAGGTAAAGCCAGAATTGATGGTACGGTTAAAGGAAACGTGAAAGGAGAACACCTCATCCTTAGTGAAAGTGGTAAAATAATTGGAGACATTGAGGTCGCAACATTCGTCTGTCATGGCAGCCTTGAAGGAAACATCAAGTCCAACTTAGTCACAGCTCGAAAGACCTGTAAGATCCATGGGCTTATCGAAACTAACAGTCTGAGTGTTGAACCCGGTGCGGCGCTAAGCGGCGAAGTAAAAGTGGCGACAAAAGATCTCCATCTCGTAAGTGAGCAAGACAGCGGTACAGAAAAAAGCAGCCAGATATCAAACGGCTGAGCGAAATACCTGAAGCCATGCAGCCAAAGGATCTTCCAACTCCTGCCAATCGAATAGTCTGCCCTGAATGTGGCAATGATAAAGAATTCTACGAAATTGCTGAGAATGCTGTCATCACTACTCTGTATACCCAAAACGAAGACGGCAGCTTCACACCGGAAGAAGACACCTCTCAAATACTGGGTAATATAAAACTCATCTGCGGGCAGTGCCAGAAAGACCTCACAGTGTTCCATCAACGATTTTCGGAAATGCTCTTTTGACACCCCCTACCCATATCATACGAAAGAACAGCGAACTCCCGGAACTTTACCACGCCCTTACAGCAGGAGACATCATAGCCTGCAGACTCAGTCTGAAATACGATGAAGAACATTTACTCCTGGATCTCATGGAGCGCGGCGTACACTTGATACCATCTGCCACTTCGCAACTTGCCAGCAGATCCAAAACCTTTCAGGCTCGCTTGTTAGCTCCCTACATGGTTCCGCATACTACTGCCATTTACGATATCCATGGATTGCTCAATACAATTTCCATCTACGGTCTTCACCAGGTGGATAAAGTTGTACTGAAACACGATCGAAAAAATGCAGGTCTTGGTATTAATCTCTATGAAAGCATTGAAGATATATACAATCAGGCAACAAACAACAGCATCTCCTATCCCTTTGTTGTCCAGCCCTTTGTTCCTGACAGCCACGACATAAGGGTCATAATCCTTGGCGATCATACCGAAGCGTACGAACGAAGTAATCCTGGTAATTTTCGCAACAATCTTCATTGCGGCGGAGTTTCCAGACCATTTCAGCTTAATACAGAGCAGCATGCTCTTTGTAAAAAGATCATGACACGTGCATCATTTCCTTATGGGCACCTGGATTTGATGATCACTAAAAAAAATGAAATCTATCTTGCGGAGATTAATTTACGGGGTGGTGTTCGTGGAGCTGCCATCGATCCTGCCAGCTATCAGAAAAAGGTAAAAGCAGTAGAGGAAAATTTACTTCATAAAATACAATAGCCACATCACACGTGACATCAGCTTACGTGGGCACAGAAGCCTCTTCCCACACCTGATGAAAAAAAAAGGCGCTGCTCCAATCATGGAACAGCGCCTTTTTGACTTCGGGTAACGCTAGTCAGTTATGAATTATACACAACCGGTAGGCTTAGGAAGACCAGCCATTTTACAGGCACCCTTACCTGGCCCTGATGGAAACAGCTCATAGATTCTCTTAAGAGGAAAACCAGTGGTCTTGGAAAGAATACGTACCATTGGGGCAATACCATTTTTCTTGTAGTACTCACGAAGAGCATCGATTACTTTGTGATGTTCATCGGTAAGCTCAGAGATGCCTTCGACACCCTTCACATAATCGATCCAATCGTCATTCATGTCATCCATGCCGTTGAGCAGGAATCCATCCTCATCGCAGTTATAGCTGTTACCATTGTGTTCTATTGTAGGCATATTAATCCTCCATAAAAATATTGTTTGTGGCTTTCACCGTTTCTGTTTCTTACGTAATGACAGCCTAATTACTATAGACCTGCTACTTTGTCAAGCTAATGAGCAATCATTTCCAGCCGGTATGAACACCCCATATATGTCTATAAAACTGTGCTTCTTTCCTAAGAGCCCATAGCTACTTAACAAAATGATTACATTTAACCAACGAAACAAATAGGCACACTTTCCCATTCTTTTCAGGATCTCTTAAGAAAAGGAAAAATGAGATTATAAGTAAAATATCATCAACTCCACACAATCATCTTTTTTTCTTGCATAGCCACCATAGAAAAGGTAAATTTTTCAGATTACGTATGTCTACAGTCGTTTCCCTTAAAATTAATCAAAGAATCGTCATTCAAAATTTAACTCCGATCCCATACTGAGAAAAATTATGCTGCAAATCTTTCGAGACAAATCCCAATCCATGTTTATCCAGGCCATCGTTGTGGTCATTGCCCTCGTATTTATATTCTGGGGAGTCGGTGCCAATATGATGGATACCCGTGAGGCTGCACTTGTTGTTAACGATGAAGAAATCAGTTTTCAAGAGTATCAGCGCATCTACGACGATCTACTCGCCGGCTATCGACAACAATTCGGTGGATCAATCCCCGATGCACTTCTGGACAGCCTTGGATTATCAGCACAGGTAAAAAACCAACTCATCCAACAAGCCCTTTTACGTCAGGGTTCTGCAGACATGGGCCTGCTTGTCTCAGCACCTGAAGTTCAACAGGACATCCAGAAAATGGCCCAGTTTCAGGAAAGTAACTCTTTTAGCATGGAAAAATATAAATCACTCCTTTCTGCCAACCGACTCACCCCCCATAAGTACGAAGCTTTAAGACGCATTGAAATGCTCTCTTCCAAAGGGGTTCAGGCCATAGGTGATTTTGCCACAACTGTAACGGATGCTGAAATAAATGATATATACCAGCAGGCAAAAGAAAAAATCAGTCTTGATTTCGCAAAAATCAGTCCTCCAGATTTTACAGAAGCTGTAACTGTTGAAGAAGAAACGCTGGCAACCTGGTTTGAACAGAATAAAGGCAATTATAAAACTGACCCACAAGTTAAGCTCAAGTTTCTCTCTTTTCCATACACTGGGGATACAATTCCAAAAGATATGGATGCAAGCAAGGTTCGTTCTCTTGTTTTTCAAAAAGCAAACGACGCCTATGAAGGAATTATCTCCGCTGGTAGTCTGCAGGAATATGCAAAACTTCATCCTGACGCTGTTATTCTTGAAACAGAATTCTTTTCCAACAAGACACCACCAGAAACTCTTGATAAAGCACCATCAGTACAAGACACGGCTTTTTCCTTGAAAACGGGTGAACTAAGCTCCCTTATTGAATCTTCCAACGGATACTCTATTCTATTCGCACAGGCAGTTCAAGCACCTGAAATTCCAACACTGGATACTGTCCGCGAGCAAGCCACAAAAGATTACAGAGCAGCTCAGTCAATAATTCTTGCTAAACAAAAAAGCGAAGAGATACTTGCTTTACTCAAGAAAAAGACACTATTTGCTGATCTGGGAACAACAAACAACATTGAAATCAAGCAGGTAAATCTTTCAAGAAATTCAACCGGCGAAGAAACCAACGGCTTTCCAGCAAGCCTGATGATTAATGTATTTTCATTAAGCGATACCAACCCTCTTCCGGAAGTTCCTGCCACAGTCGGAGGAGACTTTTATCTGTATCAATTTACAAAAAGGACTTTACCCGACCCGGCAAAAATGACTGACGAAGAAAAAGAACAATATAAAGCACAAATTTTAAGTGCCAAACAGAAACGTATCCTTGTTGCCTGGATACGACATCAAGAACAAGAAGCTGACATATTCACCAACAAAAACATCCAGTAGGCATGGATTCACCCCTGTAACCAACTAGGATAACTGAAAAGTCACCTTTTTTCCTTGTGAAACCAGCCCTTATATCTCCAAAAGAAAGACTCAGCTCAGGATCTTCTTTTGTTTATCATCCATACATGATATAATAGATTGTTTATTTCAGCCTGTTTATAGCACAGGTCCATGGTTTATCTCTCTTGAGGGTTAGGCTCTAAACTGTTTTACACCATAAATAAAATGCCAGACCCCAGCCACGAATTACTCCAGCAGTATGACAAACTCAGCCCTTTCGAACAGACCCTTCTTCAATTTCAGTCAATTGTCTACGAACCAGCTCACACCACCCTGATCGTTAACTGTTTGAGAAAACTTGATATCCGTAGTCCCCGAGGGAATCGCCCCACTGCTGCTAACCTGAATCACTATTTCTCCAAGTTTCAGGAACTGGGTCTACTCACAGAAGAACGACAATGTATGCCTGTCCTTGTTGAAAAACTAAGTCGCATTGCAGTTTCCGAAGATCATTTTGCCACTTACGCTAAAGCTATTCGCAAAGAAGCCCCAGTCTCCTATTATTACGGAAAGTGGACAACTCGCTGCTGGCGTGCCATGCGAGAAATGCGCATCGGTATTTACACCCAGGATTTTGATCTTATTGACGATGCCCTGGAATTCTTATCCGGGCAATGTCGTGACATTCTTTCCCACCTGCCGCCCACTATTCAGGTGACTACATCACCTTTTGACCCCATATGGTTCGGAAGCCTTGCCCCTTCGTTTCAATTCTTCCTCCTCGACAGTATTTTCCGCTATGAACTAGCAAGTTTAAGCAGTTATCCCGAGATACTTACCTACTTAACAGACGGTACAGGCCTGGAAGGTCTCAGTCAGGACGAGAAACTCCCCTTTCTGCGTATTCTTTTTACCCAATATATTTTCAGAGGGAATCTTGAAAAAGCCAAACAACTCTTTGAAGAAAACAACGAAAGTTTTATTGGCACCGGAGCCGCTGGAACACTTGCATTTCTTGCAGGACAGACCGAGAGCACCAAGGAACTCTATGACGCCGATCTCAATTTCCTATGTGAGCTGACAGGTAGTGACAAAGTAGCTTTTTTCGGCCCAACAGGGCTCTTCCATGCACTGGCAACTCTACAAAATAACCAGGCTGATCAGGACCAGAAAGTCGCCCGCCAGATTGGAATCACGCAATCGCTCTTCAAAGACAGTGTTGAAGAAAAAGCTTACCAGGTTTTTGCCACTTTTCTTCAGATAAGAAACAGCACTGCACTTCCTGGCGAGGAGATGAGTTTTCACAAGGATGATGAACCACACAGTCTCACGATCCTTTTTACTGCGCTTTCTCAATATTGGCTCAATTCCAGCCTCAAGCCAGAAGTCAAAGACCATGTGGAAATTCTATACCAAAAAGCCTTGGACAATGATTTCCACTTCTTTTCACTGAATCTCGCAGCCATTCTTGCAGGTACTGGACATGACGAAGAAGAATATGCTGAAGTAGTAGATCACCTTATTGAGAAAACAGGACTCAGCCCACTCATCAACATTCTTCAATCCGAAGAGCCATGGAAACGTAATCTTCAGGCACTCATCCAGATTACAGCATCCCCTCAGGATTCAAACGGAGGGATGGCAGAACGGCTCATCTGGATGATAGATTACAAAAACGGGACAATGCATATAAGTCCCAAAGAACAAAAACGGAATCAGGCAGGGAACTGGAGCAAAGGAAGGCCCATTTCGCTCTCACGCCTCTATTCAGGGAAACTTACTTATCTCACTGTGCAGGACAGAAAGATTGCAGCCTGCATTCAAAAACAAGTTAATCCGGAAACCCATGGAACCAGCTACCATTTTGACATGGACAAAACACTGCTTGCCATGACAAACCACCCCCTGCTCTTCTTCAGTCAATACCCCGGGACACCCGTTGAATTTGTCAGTGGTGAACCGGAATTGCTGGTTGAAGAACGTGGAACCCAACTGCATATCTGTTTTGCCCAAAAAGTTACAGATGATAACATTACTATCTTCCAGGAAACACCAACAAGATACAAGATTATAGAGATCAATGATAATCACCGCAGGATTGCACAAATCACTGGAAAGAACGGATTGATTGTACCCATTGATGCCAGCGAACAGGTTCTTACGGCAATCGGCAATATCTCTTCCTTTATGACTGTACACTCTGCCATAGCCGCAGATATTCAACCCGGTTCCCACGGCAATATTGAACAGGTCGAAGCAGATCCAACAGTTTATATGCACCTTCTTCCTTATGGAACAGGTTTCAGGCTCGAAATGTTTGTAAAGCCCTTTTTTAATGGTGGCCATTACCTCAAACCCGGCCAGGGAGTTGAAAATATTATTGCTGAGGTACGCGGTAAAAGATTACAGACCAAACGAAATCTCGGTCTTGAAGAACATATGGCCCGTGAAGTTGAAGAATCATGTCCAATCCTTGATCTTGCCATTGATCTGGAACAGGAAAATGACAGGGAATGGCACCTTCAGGATCCTGACGATTGTCTTCAGGCATTGCAGGAACTGCAAGCCATTCAGGATCAGGTGGTTATTGAATGGCCAGAAGGTGAGAAACTCAACATCACCCATCAGGCCTCGCTCAAGAATCTGAACTTAAAAGTTCGCACCAATCAGCAGAACTGGTTCGCACTCTCAGGAGAGCTCAGGCTTGATCAGGACACGGTGATTGACCTGCGTGAGCTTCTTGCCAAAACTAAAAATTCCCACGGAAACTTCATTCAGATTCGTGAGGGTCAATTCCTTGCTCTCACCCAGGAATTCAAAAAGAAACTGGAAGAAATAAACCTCTTTTCTGAAGGAACCGGAAATGAAGACGGGGAACTACTCATCCACCACCTTGCCGCTATTCCGCTGGAAAAGCTCGTAGAAGAGGCTAAAGCCAAAGTCGATAGTGGCTGGACAGAGCAAATCAAGCGAATACATGCAAGTCAGTCTTTTAAACCAGAACTCCCCACAACACTTCGGGCAGAGCTTCGTGATTATCAAATTGAAGGTTACAACTGGCTTTCCCGGCTGGCACACTGGGGTGTTGGCGGATGTCTTGCTGACGATATGGGCCTTGGAAAAACTATTCAGGCACTTGCCGCAGTTCTTTCATCAGCAAACGACGGGCCATCCCTTGTGGTGGCACCGACCTCTGTTTCCAACAACTGGATGTCTGAAGCAAATCGTTTTACCCCAACGCTCAACATTAAAACCCTTGTTGGCAAAAACAGAGCTCAAACCATTGCTGAACTCGGTAAATTTGATCTGTTGATTACGACTTACACACTTCTTCAACAGGAAAATGAATTACTCTCTGCGGTTCACTGGCAGACCATTATTCTTGATGAAGCGCAAGCCATTAAAAATGCCGCCACCAAAAGATCCAAAGCGGCTATGGCTCTGAAAGCAAAGTTCAAACTCATTACCACGGGAACTCCGGTTGAAAATCATCTTGGTGAACTGTGGAACCTGTTTCATTTTATTAATCCAGGACTCCTTGGCACACTGAATCGTTTTAATGAGCGTTTTGCCGTTCCCATCGAGCGCTACCACAACCGTGACGCCAGACTCAAACTAAAAAAGCTGATCCGTCCATTTATTTTACGCCGTATCAAATCGCAGGTTTTGGAAGAACTTCCACCTCGTACTGAAGTTACCCTTGAAGTTGAGATGAGCGATGAAGAAAAACTCTTTTACGAAGCACTCAGACAAAACGCCCTTGAAGTGTTGGAAAATAACAGGGAGAAAAAAGCTCGTCACCTCCAGATCCTAACCGAGATCATGAAACTCCGGCAGGCATGCTGCAACCCTAAACTCATCACGCCTGACACCAGTATTGGCAGTTCCAAGCTAAACGTGTTTGCATCAGTGGTGGATGATCTGCTTGAAGGAGGACACAAGGCTCTGATCTTCAGCCAGTTCATTGGCCATCTCTCAATATTAAGAGCACACCTCGACGAAAAAGGCATCAACTATCGCTATCTTGATGGTGCCACCAGCAGCCCTAAACGAAAACAGGAAGTGGACAGATTCCAGTCAGGCGAAGGAGACCTTTTCCTTATCAGTCTTAAAGCTGGCGGACTTGGACTTAACCTTACTGCTGCAGATTACGTCATCCATATGGATCCATGGTGGAACCCGGCTGTTGAGGATCAGGCTTCTGATCGTGCACACAGAATTGGACAGACAAGACCGGTAACTATTTACAGACTGGTCTGTAAAAACACCATTGAAGAAAAAATTGTACAATTACATCAGGAAAAACGGGATCTGGCCGGTAGTCTTCTGGAAGGATCAGATATGAGCGCCAAGATGACCAGCGAAGATTTACTGGATCTTATTCGAAGAAAATAAAATAACTCAGAAAATATTTTTCATCAGCTTCGTTACCAGCCAACTCAAAATCAGCCTTTTAACAAAGCTAAGAAAAGGGGAAAGGCTAATATCTTGATACGCCTGCCTCCTTTGAGGCAGGCTCAAAAAAAATCATTTAGAATAATAATCCACAATCGCATGAACCATGTCAGGAATGGTATACGATTCGGGTTGAATATTAACTTTAAGCCCATTATCAGTCACAGTCTTTGCAGTAATTGGACCAATTGCAGCAATTGTTACTTCATGCATCAATCGCTTTAAATCCGAAGCACTTTCCGCATCCACCATTGAGAGAAAATTTCGTACCGTGGAGGAGCTGGTAAAGGTGACCATATCTACCTTTCCAGACTCCAGATCATCACGGAGCTTCTCACGTTTTCCTTCTGGGGCAACGTTTTTATATACTGGAGCTACTGTCACCTGAGCTCCAGCACCACGCAATGTTTCCGGTAGGATCTCACGTGCTTTTTCAGCCCTTGGGATAAGAACATTCCGCCCTTCAACTCCCTGATCGAGTAAAGACTCGGCAAGACCTTCACCAGTAAACACAGAAGGAAGAAGATCAGCTCGAACACCGTACTCAAGCAACAGGTCTGCAGTTGCTTTTCCAACAGCTGCGATACCGGGTCCCTTCATACTTCTGGCATCCATTCCCCTTGCAAAAAGCCGATCGAAAAAATACTTCACTCCATTTAATGACGTGAACAAGATCCAATGATATTCCTCAAGACGACCAAGTTCTTCATCAAGAACCTCATAGGATTCTACTGGCTCAATCTTAATTGTAGAATACTCGATACAATTTCCACCATTTTCTTCAAGCCCTGCCATGAGTTCAGAGGCCTGTTCCCGGGTTCTGGTAACAACTATACGTTTCCCGAAGAGTGGCCGTTTTTCAAACCAGTCAATTTTCTTACGAAGATTTACAACTTCACCAACAATAATAAGAGCAGGCGGTTTTATTCCGGACTCACGTACAATATCAGCGATGGTCTCAAGAGTTCCAACAACAGAGCGCTGCTCTGGAGTAGATGCCCAGCGAACCACTGCAACCGGTGTTTTAGGATCCCGACCATGGGTCACAAGATTATCAACTATGATGGGAAGGTTTTTAATGCCCATATAGACAACAAGAGTCCCCGCGCCAGTTGCAAGTTTTTCCCAATCGATATTGGAACCGGGCTTTGTTGGGTCTTCATGGCCTGTCAGAAATGCAACTGATGCTGTATATTCACGGTGGGTAATTGGGATCCCAGCATAGGTTGCAGCAGCGGTGGCAGATGTCACGCCGGGAACAACTTCGAAATCAACACCGGATTCCGATAGAACCTCAACCTCTTCTCCGCCTCGACCAAAAATAAAAGGATCACCGCCTTTTAAACGAACTACAGTTTTACCTGCTTCCGCCCAATCAACCAACAGCTGGTTAATCTCTTCCTGGGTGTGGGTGTGTTTGAAACCACCCTTCTTCCCCGCATAAATAAGTTCCGCATCATTTGGTACATGCTTCAACAGTTTAGGGCTGGCAAGATAATCATAGACTACCACCTGTGCACGTTCCAAAAGATACTTTCCCCTCACGGTAATAAGACTCGGGTCACCGGGACCTGCACCAACAAGGTAAACTTTTCCTTTTCTAATTGTACTCATAATATATCCGACAAAGACGCAGAACGTCTTTCTAGTGTAGTTATGCTGGGGAACCTTATCTTTAATCCCCTATTATTTCACAAAAAATAAACAACGCGTAATGCGTCAGTCTATTTAGCAGCTTTCACTCAATTCATCAAGTAACGATGCGGCCAATAAAGGAATCATCAATTCGTGATGTCCTATTATATTATATCCACGTCCTCCTGTTGCAACAGGCCTGTTTACTACGTTTGTAAATGTTCGATACTGCTTCATAAAATCAAAATTACCCGTTGTAAAATCATCCACGCTATACCCAAGGTTTCGAACCAGAGTCAAAGCCTTCAAAAATACTTCCGGGAGTAATACCGCAGAACCTACATTGAGATAAGCGCCTCCCTGCAAAGCAGCCACTTCAGCACAAAATAACCTAAAATCATAATGGGAAGTCTGCCCGATGTCAGCACCTGATACCGAAGGATGGATATGAATAATATCTGTTCCCATGGCAACATGAACCGTTACAGGAATACCTAGTTTTGCGGCCATGGCGAGCAAGCTTTTATCATTATATGGAAAAGCTCTGCTGAGAAGGTGTTCCCCCACTGCCTGTCCCATACCAATATTCCTGCCTGCACCTTCAGCAATAGCCAGATTTAAAACCTCTCCGGTCTCTTTAGCCGCGCCAAAAGCACCGTCACCAAGAACATCTCCAACTTCTTCGCTGGTTGATCCTGCCATGGCAATTTCAGCATCATGGATAATACATGCCCCATTCATGGCTAGCCCGGTAATGATAGAGCGTTCCATAAGATCAATAATAACGGGATTCAAGCCAACTTTTATAACGTGGGCACCCATTCCCATGAGGATCGGTTTTCCTTTACGATGTGACCTGCCAAGACGCTGGATTAGTTCCGGGAAATCGTGCCCAAGAAGTTGATCCGGCAGGGAACTCATAAAGCTGCGAATGGTGGAATTCTCCTTCACTGGTTTTCCAAAATGTTCCACCGTAACTTTTGAGAAACGATCATGCAGGGAATATGTTTTCAGACCACTAAAATCAAGGGGTTCAGTCTTCACCGAAAATCTCCCGTTCAACAAGCTCACAGAGCAGATGTTCCGCCCAGAGGTGAACCTCCTGAATATGTTGTGTTTTCACAGTAGGAACATTCAGTGTAATATCTGCAAGTTGCCCCAGTTCTCCACCAGTTCCTTCCAAGCCACCGGTGAGTGCCGCTGTTCGCATTCCGATCTCTTTTGCAACACTAATCGCTTTTATGACATTAACAGATGAACCGGAAGTGGAAATCCCCAGAGCAAGATCTTCCGTTTTACCAAGGGCTTGCACCTGTTTTGAGAAAATCTCATCAAAAGAAAAATCATTTCCGATGGAAGTTATGACTGACGTATCAGTGCTGAGTGCGATGGCTGCCATTGGTCGTCTGTTAATCAAAAATCGATTTACAAACTCTGCCGCCATGTGTTGTGCATCTGCAGCGCTTCCACCATTACCAAATATCAAAATTTTCCCGCCCTGCCTTATGCTGATCACCATCTGACATGCCAGATCAATAAGACCTTTACTGCTCTCTCTAACAAAAGCTTCCTTGGCCATCACCGAATTTATCAGTGCTTCAGAGATACTCTGCTCCATGGGTTTCTTTCTCAAAAGTAAAAGTAAAAAAAATAAAATTCCGAAATAACCAATCAATCAATTTAATTCCTTATTGCTGAAAAGCTACCATAAAAAACACAAAATCTAAAATGTTCTATAAAATTAGAACGTTAAAGTAACAAGCAAGGGTTTTATTCAGGGATCATTGCCCTTCTCGGGGTAGAATTTGTTGCCTCTTCAAACAAATCTGTGGGTAATTTCAGGAACCGGTAAATTGCCAAGCGTATGATACAGGGCAATTTCCCGCAAATCATCGCTCCGAAACCCGTAAGATTTTCTGATAGTCAGTTTTGCTT
>Ga0256844_10000531_pt1 | contig 14755 bp, 10 predicted proteins | sample MusselsmetaG_FD_189100 | JGI IMG/M metagenome (GOLD analysis project Ga0256844, IMG submission 189100) | Mussel associated microbial communities from hydrothermal vent at the East Pacific Rise, Pacific Ocean - Mussels | ecosystem: Host-associated > Mollusca > Shell > Unclassified ... | reverse complement strand
GCTTTTTTAGGTCTTTTAAAACTAGAAGGCCAAAACAACGTACTAAGTTCTGTTACTGGCGCAAGCAAAGATCATTCTTCTGGAAAAATATGCAAGCCAAACATATAGCTGTTCATTAAAAAACACCTTCCATCTCCCTATACAACAGACAATTGCAGATTGTATTAAGAATTGCCTTGAAACACTTAATATAATTTACTACATTTACCCATAAATCAAAACACCAAACCTATGATTGCATTAATTATTTTCGTTTTTATCTTCGGATATATTGGTATTACCTTAGAACATCCTTTGAAAATGGACAAAACCGTCCCTGCCTTATTGATGGCTGCAGTAATGTGGGCATTATTAGCTGTAGGTTTTCATCAAGGATGGTTTAATGTAATTGATGGTCATGAAAATGTATTTAGCTATATAGGAAATCATGATATTGAACATAACGAAGAGGGCTTTACCAATTTATTATTACACCATTTAGGTAAAACAGCAGAGATTTTAGTGTTTTTGATAGGAGCCATGACTATTGTAGAAATTATTGATTTACATCGTGGTTTTGATGTTTTAAAAGGCTGGATAAAAACAAAAAGTAAGAAAAAATTATTATGGATTATGGCAATTTTAGGTTTTATCTTATCTGCCATTATTGATAACTTAACAGCTACTATTGTACTAATTACCTTACTTCGAAAACTCATTCCAAATAGAAATGAAAGATTGTGGTATGCAGGTTTAATTGTCATTGCAGCCAATGCGGGCGGTGCCTGGTCTCCTATTGGTGATGTAACCACTACCATGCTTTGGATTGGCAAACGTGTTTCTGCGGGTCATTTGGTTGAAAGGCTAATACTCCCCTCTATTGTATGTATGGTTCTACCCACCTTTATTGCAACATTGATGCCTGCATTTAAAGGAAATATTGAAGTAGATACTAACGAATATGATGAAGAAGAAAAATCTCTTTTAAGCAGTAAAACCATGTTGTTTTTAGGTTTAGGAATGATTGTTTCTGTACCTATTTTCAAAACAGTAACACATCTACCACCATATATTGGTATGATGCTAGCTTTAGGTGTAGTTTGGTTGGTTTCTGAATATATACATCCTGAAGAAGATTTTTCTGAAGAACGTAAACATTTATACTCGGCCCATCAGGCTTTGTCAAGAATAGAAATGTCTAGTATCTTATTTTTCTTAGGAATTTTAATGGCTGTTGCCGCACTAGAAACACTAGTATATGGTAGCGTAACTATTGAAGGCTCAGAGGTGCAGGTTGGCACATTACGCTACGTTGCCGAAGCTTTAAACAATGCCATTCCCAACCAAGATATTGTTGTTTTCTTTTTAGGAATACTTTCTGCAATTATAGATAATGTTCCTTTAGTTGCTGCATCTATGGGGATGTACAGCTTACCAATGGATGATACCATCTGGCATTTAATAGCTTACTCTGCTGGTACTGGTGGTAGTATGCTTATTATTGGCTCTGCGGCTGGTGTTGCTGCCATGGGCATGGAAAAAATTGATTTTATTTGGTATCTTAAAAAGATTGCTTGGCTGGCAGCTGTAGGATTTATTGCAGGTTTTATTTTGTTATTATTTATGGAATCCTTGTAGGTTTTTACGCTACATTTTTGTGGTAATTCTATATTTATTACTCTTGTTTTATTTTTCTATATACAAACAATTTTAATCCCATTTTTTCGTTACATAATATCATCTCTTAATAAAATTGAATTATATGTTGCTTATTATTCAGCAAGGAGCCAATGCTGCTCAAGAAAACTTAGAAGAAGTACTTTCAGAAGAAAAAACATTATCTATTTATAAATTAGTAATGGACGGCGGTTTAGGTGGTCAGATTATCACTGCACTACTAGCACTACTATTAGCTGTGGCTTTATACATTTATTTTGAACGTTTTTTAGCCATTAAAGCTGCTTCTAAAACAGATAAAAACTTTATGAATCAAATTAAAGATCAGATATCTAATGGTAAATTAGATGCTGCCAAAGTTTTATGCATGCAAGCCTCTTCTCCCGCAGCTCGCTTAATCGAAAAAGGTATTTCTCGTATTGGAAAACCCTTAGAAGATATTAATACTGCTATTGAGAATGCAGGAAAACTTGAAATTTACAAACTTGAAAAAAATGTAAGTGTACTTGCAACTATTGCAGGTGCAGCACCCATGATTGGATTTTTAGGTACTGTAATTGGTATGATAGTTGCCATACATGAAATAGCAAATGCTGGTGGACAAATTGATATCAAATTACTGTCAGACGGTCTATATACAGCAATGACAACCACGGTTGCAGGTTTAATTGTAGGTATTATTGCCTACATTGCTTACAATCATTTGGTAGTACGCACAAATAAAGTAGTGTATCAAATGGAAGCACAATCTGTTGAGTTTTTAGATTTACTAAACGAACCTATCTAAATTAATTGAAAATTAAAAGATTAAATAAACCAAAAACATAGTCTTTTAAATATAAATCTTTAAATTTCAACTATGAACGTAAGAGGTAGAAATAAAGTAAGTCCAGAATTCAATATGTCTTCTATGACGGATATTGTTTTCTTATTATTGATCTTTTTTATGCTAACTTCAACACTAGTTACTGTAAATGCATTAGATATTCTACTACCAAAAGCCTCTGGAAAAACTGAAAATAGTAAATCTATTGCAATAAGCATTACCAAAAAATTAGACTTTTATATTGATAGAGATAAAGTTAATGAAAATGATATCGAAGGAAAACTTACAGGCTTATTAGGAGGTAAAGAGAACCCTACAATTGTATTAAGAGCAGAAGAAGGTGTGCCAATTGAAAAAGCCGTACATATTATGGATATTGCTAACCGACATAAATTTAAGGTTATCTTAGCCGTTAGGCCCAATTGAAGTATGAGGTTGGAAGTACAAAGGATAAAGTTAAAAACAAATATCAATTCGAGTGATTGCTCCTAAAATTTCCAGAAGCCTCGGGAATATCTAGAACATATTAAAATAGTATTAAATTACAATGTCATATTTAGACACTCCATATAAAAAAAAATCTGCAGTATTAACCTCCATTATTATGGGGTTAATGCTGTATCTGATTTTTAATTTCGGAATGAAATATTTTGATCCTCCAGAAGAGTATGGTATTGCTGTAAATTTCGGAACGTCAGATGTTGGTAGTGGTGATATAGAATCTGAGCCTTCGTCTGCATCCGCATCTACTCCTGAAGAAGTGGTAGAGGAAGTTGAAGAAGTAGTTCAAGAACCCGCTGAAGAAGTAGAGCCTACTCAAGAAGCAACACCAGAACCTACAGCCCCTACCCCAACAAAAGCAGAAGATGTTGCAACACAAGACAATGCCGAAACAATTCGGATAAATAAACAAAAAGAAGCGCAAAGAAAAGTAAATGAAGCTAAACGTAAAGTTAAAGAAGCTGAGCGCCAAGCAAAATTAAAAGCAGAACGCGTAAAAAAACAAAAAAAAGCTGCCGAGGCTAAAAAAAGAGCTGCTGAAGCTAAAAAGAAAAAAGAACAATCCGACAAAAAGAAAAGGTTAGACAACTTAATGGGAGGCTTAAATAATGGTGGAAACGGTAAAGGAAAAGGTGGTCAAGGAGATGATAATAAGCCTGGAAATAAAGGAAACCCTAATGGAGACCCTAATGCTAGTGGATACTACGGCAATGGTGGAGGCGGAAGTGGAGGCAATTACCGATTAGGCAATAGAAAAGCTGTAGCAAAACCAAAACCAACTTACGACTGTAATGAACAAGGAAAAGTAGTGGTAAGCATATCTGTTAATAAAAGTGGACGTGTAATCAGTGCTCGTGCAGGTGTTAAAGGAACTACAAACTCTGCGCTATGCTTATTAAAAAGAGCTAAAGAAGCTGCTTTAAAAACAAAATTCAATTCTGACAGTAAAGCACCCACCAAACAGGTAGGTTCAATTATATATAATTTTTCACTCTCTAACTAGAACCTCAGATTGCAAGTCCGTTGGTGAGACAAGAATAGAAAGTATTCGTTTAATACTCCTATCTAATAGATTATCTCATCGCTATTTTTCTGGATAGAGCTAATTATTACAACCCATTTCTTGTACGTTTCAACAAAATATTGTCAGTTCTAGTATTACTCACAATAAAAAGACGTAAAAACTTGAATATTAAAAAGTTATTTTATAAATAATACTAGTAAGTTTTGTGTTTACCGTTATGATATTCTAGTCTACAACGAGATATCCTACCTTGTAGGACAGGCAGATTCGACGTACTATTTTTTATGCATATGTCTTGGCATACATCAAAAAAGAGAGTCTCACTAATTAAAAAAATCATCTGGGTTAAAGGGAATATCGTCTTCTGGGTCATAATCATCAAAATCTACACCTGGAGGGTTAAACAAACCCCAACGGTCTACTACATAATTCCATTCATCAAATTCCTGAACCCATTCTGCAAAGAGCATACGAAACTCTTCTAGTTCATTTCGTAATAATTCAATAAAATCAGCCTCTCGATAACCACACAACTGCATACCACTACAGCTAGTTAGAATCTCTCGAGCTGCTTTTCTGATAATAGTCGCATTTTCCATACGAATATCATATATATCTGCTCCTTCTGCTCCTGCAATTTTTGCTGGAAAAGTCAACGCATTTTCAATAATATTTTGGGCATAACTCTCTAGCATTTCACCTTCATATTCATCAATATCATCATAATCTTCTTTGGACACCGTACTACCAATTTTATGACCTAACTGCATGATTTCCCATGCTTTTTGATAAATAGGCATCTGTTCTATTTCTTGATGTGATCTTCCCTCTAATTCGTCGTCGTCAAACATACCTATTTTCTGTTTTTTTAATTTTGAGTTCTTTTAACGTGCTTTTTACCTCGGTTAGTACTTTTAAAATGTTAAAATTATTTCAAAAATTATAGCATACAGAAAATCAGCACTTTAATTTCAAATTCTTAAAATAAAAAAGCCTCATCAAAATTGATGAGGCCTGTTTAAAATATATATGAAGTATCTCTTATACTACTTTTACATTTACGGCATTTAACCCTTTTCTTCCTTCTTCCAAATCAAATTCAACGGTATCGCCTTCACGAATTTCATCGATTAATCCTGATACATGAACGAAATGTTCTGTGTTTGAACCTTCTTCTGTGATGAATCCAAATCCTTTGGCATCATTGAAAAATTTTACTGTTCCTTTACTCATTTTTTAAATTTATAATTAATAATACTTTGATATTTACAATTATGATGCCAAGAATGCTATTTTGATAGTTCAGACAATCTTAAAATTGAAATCTACGTAAGTCAACTATCTTGTTAATTTTTCAAAAACCCAAGGTGGTCCAATCAATAAGAACTGCAAGTCCTTAAAAAAAGAAGGTTTCTCCCCTTCTATATGATGCCCATAAAACTGACCAACCCATGCCACAACAAAAATACCTACCGAAACATAAAACAATGAGAATTGCTGGCTGATATAATAATTTCCCACCACACAGAGCGCAGAGAAAACAAACATCTTTAAAAAAATTTTAACTGATAATCGCAAATAAAACACCAATATAAAAATAAGTAATACCGTTCCCCAATTTTCAATAAATGAATTGTTGAGTCCGATAGTATTTACTAAAAAAGTAGTATTTATACTCATTAACATACCTACAATACTAAAATATATTGCAGGGACACATATATAATGAATTGATTGATTGGTTTTGTTTTGATGACTCACTGCGTATTCATCAAACCATTCTTGCATTGATTTCATATATTTATCGTTTAGTTCCACTCAAAGTTACGCTTTTATAACTAAGTTTTGGTCTAATCATTTCTAGATTCCTATTTTCACAAAAATGACAATCACCTATACTTAACTACTAAACAGAATGAAAGGTTCTGTAATCTGCTGAATTGCAACTCCAATTCAGCAGATTACTTTGATCATTATTTCCTCATAATAATCTTATTCAATTTTCACTCGAACCCCTTCACTATGACTACTAAACTCAGGCGCATACATACTTTGTATCGTACTAATGCCGTTAGAGAAATCGCCTTTATTATTTACACGTAAGCTGTATTCAAAAACATACACACCTTTAGGCAATCTATCAAAAAAGAAATGAGTTGCAGCATCTTTTGTGCTCTCATAATAACCCAGTCCGTCTTGATACTTATACCTTGACAGTACATTTATAGGCTCAAAACCTGCTGCTCTCATATCTTTCATGTGTACAAATTCCATTACTCTATCTACTTTTAATTCTATTCTTACCTTTACCAAATCACCGAGCTTCAAGTGAGTATTCTCTGTAATCTCAGACAATTCCTCGCCTTTATCTGTATTCTTTTTTAAAAATAATTTTTTCGACAATTGCAAGGGCGTCTTTGCTGAAGTAATTTTATCTAAATCTTCAAAATATTGCCAATATAAAGCGCCCCAAGCGATACCATTAGATTTCTTAGTCAACTGTACAGTTGCCATTGCTGGTGTAATCTCTGCACCTAACCAAGAGGTTTTAAAATAACCTGTCCCTGCCTCTACTTTAGACGTTTCCAATTGCAATGGGTCTATTTTTTGATTTCCAATCGTAATACCAATAAAATCTGTCACTTCTAACCAATCTGTACCTTGTAGCAACAATGCATATACGGCTTCTGTAGTTGCCTTAGTTGTTTTCCAACGATTGGTTTGCTTATTTTTTAATAACCATATTTTTAGATTATCGATGTCTTTTAGGTTCTTCGCGTCATCCTGAACAACAGTTCCTACTTCAGTAAAAGCTTCAATCAATAAAGCTTGTGTTTCTATTGGTGCTTGATACCAATACCAACTTGCCGTATTGGTTTTCCAGTACATACCCAACTCATCACTTGTAATACTATTCTCTTTTAAGGAAGCCATAATCTTACCCGTTACAGCTTTGTTTTCATTTCTATGTGCAATTAAGGCAATCATTCCTTTGGTATATAAATTACGATCTAACCAGTATCTATACGCCTGCTTTGTATAATAATCTACAGCTTTTTGTACACGCTTTGGTATTTTTTGCTCTGGATAAAAACTACGCATATACAAATATTGAATTTGGAAATTCCCAGTATGGTTTTGAGCCAAATACTTACGTTCTAGCTTCAATCCTTCCTCTTTTGTTTTGGCTCTTTTTCGGATAATGCTTACTTGTTTTAAAATTTCTTTATAATCATTTAAAATTTCATCGTCTAAAAAATTTACAGCTTTGCTTAGCATTCTTTTAGTTTGAGATTCTTCGCTGACACTCTGAATGACACCTCTAGCGCTAACACCAACACCTAGTTTCTTTAAATGTCCGAAGCCAGAAGCAATATGCTGCGTGATATATCTATTGGGATAATGTGCTCCTTGAAACCAAGGAAAGCCCCCATTAGCCATTTGCATCTGACGTAATTTACGAGCAGCAGATTCCAATTCATTCTTCATTTTATTTAAATCGAATAGTAAAGCGATTCGTTTTTTCTGCTCTGTTTCTGATTGTGCATCACGTAACCAAGGCGTTTCTTCTATAATTATTGATTTTAACTCTTGATTTTTTTCTAAATTAGATAGTAAAGCGTCACTTGACGCCCATTGCTTAAACACCTCTTGAATTCTAGGGTTTGAATTTGCAATATGACCCGCCAAAGCATTTGCATAATACCTAGAAAACGTTTGCTCTGCACATTCAAAAGGGTATTCCATTAAGTAGGGCAATGCCTGTACAGCGTACCAAGCAGGGTTTGAAGTAATCTCTAAGCTTAACTTATGATTGGTTAAGGTTGTAGAGCTATTATCTCGCAACTTATCCAACGTAAATGTCTTTGTCTGATTAGAACGCAACCACATCGGCAAGGTTTCTGTAACTAATATTCTATTCGACAATACAGGTAGCGCATTCTCTTCTCCATCTGTAAAATTTCCTGCCTTAGCTAATATCTTATATTTTACAGCTTGTACACCATTAGGAATTTGCAAGGTCCAACTTACATTTGCATTTCCTTTAGCTTTAACTATAAATTCAACACTATTCTCTGTATTTCCTAATTCAGTATCAATCGATTTATTTGTTAGTGCGTCAAACAGCTGCAATTCGCTAATTCCTGTTAGAGGTTTATCTGTCAAGTTGGCAATTTTAGAAGCAATAGTAATTTGATCTCCTTCACGTAAAAAACGTGGTGGATTTGGCAATACCATCAATTCTTTTTGTGTAACTGCAGTTAATTGCTTTGTTGTTGTAGCCAAATCTTTGGTATGTGCTAACAATTGTAATTTCCAACGGGTTAAACTCTCTGGTGCTGTAAAATTAAAACTCACATTCCCCTCTTTATCAGTTCGCAAATGTGGAAAGAAAAAAGCTGTTTCTTGTAGGTTTTTACGAGCTACAATACCTTTTAAGGATGGCTTTTCTTGAGATGCTCCTTTTGGTTTTGGTTTATTAACAGCGTCTTGTTCAATTCGAACACCTGCTGCTTTTCCTGAAATTTCCATCATAGGCACCGCATCATTTTCTACTGCACCAACTACTGCTCGTAATTTTTTTTCTCGTTTATCCGAACCATAACCAACAACTACAACCTCATCAAGAGCTGCAGTATCAGCTTCTAAATCGATATTATAAATATTCTTTTTATCAACTTTCACTTCTACAGTTTCATATCCAACAAAGCTGAATACTAAAACATCGCCTTTCTTAATTGCAATTTTATAATTACCATCAAAATCTGTTTCTGTTCCATTTGTCGTTCCCTTTACAACAATACTTACTCCTGGCAATACATCGCCTTCAGCCAACACAACACCATAAACATAGCCTTTTTCTTTATTCTTATCATAATAAGAAATATTGGCATTTTTCTGTTTAATTTGGCTTAGATAAGTTCTATTCAACCAGCTATTAACCAAACTAAATCCAAACCAATTTAACTGATCAAAACCCTGATAAGAATAACCATAATACGAATGATTTTCTTGATGCACATTAAAGCTGACATTACCAAAGCTATGGTTGGCACTACTACGACTATACGAATAGTAATAATTATGGTATATCGGATTAAAACCCCATTCATGTGCTTGAAACTGATCTAGAGAGGCATCATACATTGACGCTAATAGCTCTGCTGCAACTTGGCCACTTTTACTTCCTTTGAGTTTAAAACTCCAAGTTTCATCCTGTCCAGGCTGTAGTTTATCTCTAAACGTTGTGGTTTCTATATCCAATTCTTTCGTTGGATAAGGCACACTTATATTTTGTGTACCACTACCAAATTCATTATAATTTACCCAACGATAATGTATGGCAAACCCACCCCTATCATTTTCTGTAACAGGAATGCTTATCTTTTTTATTTCATTAGAAAGGTGCAGCAATTGGGTTTTTATAATCTGATGATTTTTCTCTACCTCAACAGTTACCGTCATATCCTCAGATGCAGAACCCAATGTTAATACTACTTTATCTTTAGGTTTATAATTCTCTTTATCCGTTTTGACGATAAACAATTGTTTGTCTGATACTATTTTATCGCATCCAAACACAGTAAATCGTGTTTCATCTTTTACATCTTGTCCGAATTTATCTTTACATGTAAGTGTAATAATATATTGTCCTGAAATCCATTTTTTTATTTTACCCAATGTAATTTCTTTTGTTTTTTCAGTATCAAAATTCGATGTAAAAACCAAGTCACCTTTTTCCCAATGTTTGGCATCATTCTCATTTCCATAGGCCTCATGAGGATATAGTTTTTGAAACTCATCTTTTGGTATTTCTTGATAATCCGGAGCTTGCCAAGGACGCTTCCTCAAGGTAATTTTAGGAGAAATCAATTTATAAACTTTTAAATAGCCTTTGGTAGCTACAAATTCACCATTCAAATTATTAGTACTCAATGTGAGTTTAGTATCCTTTCTATCTTTATCAACCCTATCTGCAATATTTACCCTTGCCTCTAATGCATGATAACCGATACGAACGGTTGTTTTTGCACTTCTCGTTTCACCATTTATATCGGTTATATCAGCAAAAATTTGATACTTAAAAATGGGCTGTGAATCTTTAGACACTTTTAAATCGGGAATAGCTTTAAAAGTAATTTCAAATTTACCTGAAGCATCTGTAATGCTTTCACCATGTACAATTTCTAATTCATCTGACGAAACAGAAGAACGAGAATACCAATACCATTTGGGATATTGTGCCGTACGAACCACACGATAAACCACTTTAGCATCGGTTATATTACTACCCGCATATGCTGTAGCCGTACCATGAACTGTAACACTATCATTTACTTTATAACTTTCTGTAAGGGATTTAAATTCTGTTTCAAATTTCGGACGTTTATATTCTTCTACAGAAAAGTAATGTGTACCATATATATTAGAAATATCTCCATCCACTTCGAGATAGTATTGCCCCATCAAACCAGAAGATGGCAGAATAAATTCTCCACTAAACGATCCGAATTCGTTTGTTTTTAAGTCTAAATTTTTTACTTCTTGTCCGTTAACATCATGTAAAGTTATCGTTACACCTTCATTGCTTATCAATTTTGATTTCTCATGAAATCGCTCTACAACAATCCCTTTAAAATACAGTATCTGTCCTGGTCTATAAATACTCCTATCTGTAAATAAAAATGCTTGTGCATCTACATTATCATTATCATCATTATCATGTCTGTAATTTTCATTAAGATAAAAATCACCAAAAACAGCTTTATCTTTTTGATAGCTCACTGTAACAATTACATTAGAATGGCTTTGTTTTACAGCAAAAGAAACTTGCCCATTAACATCAGTCACCACTATTTTATTAATCTTCTTATTATACCTACCTGTATTGTAATTTTTAACATGCACCGTAGCTCCAACTATAGGTTTTCCAGTATTTCGGTTAACTACTTGATACTTATATTTACCTGAACCTTCACTTTCTATTAAGCTTAGATCGGTCACCTGAATAAAACACATAGCATAGGTGTTTTCAAAAGTATATTCTTTCTTTGTAGAAGCAAAAATCAGGTACGCACCTTGCTCCAAAGCAGGCATTTTCACTTCTGTTGTATGCTGCTGATAATCTTGTTCATTTTTTAAGCTGACTTCCCAAGTCTTTGCAATTTTTAACGTATTGATAAAAGCAATTCTTAATGAATTCTTATATATTTTATGAAATTTTTGCTGTTGCCGCTTTGTAACTTGAAAAGCATTAAAGAATAACTTATCTGCATTTTTATAAGAAATTAATATTCGTGAAGGCTTCGCAATAGGAATCATCTGCTCTGCAGTTAAGCTTAATTGTTGTACTAAAATCTGACTCTGCAAACCTTTTAGCTTTTCTATCCCTTTAGACTTAGGGAATTTAGCAATACCCTCTGTACAAATTTTTAAAGCTTCTTTTCGGTTCCAACGATTTTTATCATTTCCGTTTGGTTGATAGCTATCTGCCTGCTCATTTAATAAACTTGCAATTCTAAAATCTATCTCTGTAGAAATCTCATATTTTTTATATTGCACTTTAAGTTCTTTTAACGTGTGTAAATACACCACATCTTTATCCTGAAAAACAGCATTGTTCCGCACAAAATTGAGTCTATCTAAAGTTAAAGTTACCAATGCTGGAAAATTATTATTTTTAAGATGATGAAATGTTAAGTTTTTATAAATCTTTAAGGCCTGTAATTGTTGAGATAAGCTATCTTTTGAATTTGTTTCTGTTGCTATAAACACAGCATTAGATCCTAATAATTTAGGCTTAGTTATTTCAAATTTATAAGCTGGTCTTTTTAAATTCCGCTCATCATTTTGATAGAATTGAATTGCTCTATGTGCCAAAAAATCATATAACGATGGTCTAAAAATATGTGAATCCTTTTGTGTATTCAGAATCTCTTTAAATGCTCTAAGATCTATCTCCTTCAATAGCAAAGCACTCGCTAATGATTTCTGATAATGGGTATGTGTTTCTTCAAAAATAGTTTGCAAATCCCAAGTTCTAAAATCGGTTGTATCGACTTTGGCTGTTGTTTTTGTTCGATTGTAAAAGCGCCACCTGTTTTGTTGAAAATATTGCCAATATAAGTCGGCTAAAATGCTCTCTAATATATTCTTTGTAGGTATTACTTCTTTTTCAATTGCCTCTTTTAAACTATTAACTACCTTTAATTGTGCATCTTCTTCTAAAGTTAATGCAAATTTAGACTTATACAATAAGGTCTTTACCAATTGCGGGCTGTTCTTCTCTTTCTGCGCTTTTATATAAATTTTTTCTACAGCAGCTAAAGCTGATTTTGGTAAATTTTTTAGCTCAAATTGCTCTACTTTATGCCATTCCTTTTTATAGTTACTGAACTTTGACTGTGCTTGTGCGCTTATTGAAAATAAGAAAACAATTGCGAATACTAAAATTGATTTTTGCATGATTTTTGATTTAATAGAACTCAAACTTCCAACAAAAATAAGCAAAGTACAAGCCAAAATGAGTAAATGGGTTTATTTTTTGAGTGAATGGGTGTAACTATTTATACAATTGTTTTTAAAAAACATAATAATAATAATAATAATACGTTATATACTAAAACATAAAAATAAATGAGAACAAAACATCTACTTAAAATGAAAACATTTAAAAAATTAGTACTAATTCTAACTGTAACAATGGTTAGTTTTGCATCAACCTCTTGTAGTAAAGATGATGATGTGCCAAAAAAAGAAAGTAAACTTGTAGGAACTTGGGAACTTACCACATTTTCTGCAAACCTAGAGGTTTTTATAGACGGTAAAGCAGCTGGCACAACTATTGTAACAGGAAAAGATTACAATACTACATTAACTTTAACCGAAAATCCTAACAAAGCTACACAAGTAGGTGCCATTCCATATACCGCAGTTACTAATGTTAATGGGCTCATTATTGATAGTGAAGACGTTTTCGATGGCTTAATCCCTGCAAATTCAACGTGGACAGAAAAGAATAACAAGATTGTATTTGTTGATAGCGAAATAACCTTCGAAGTTTTAGAGTCTACAGAAACAACTCTTAAATATCAATTTATTATAGACGGAACAGGACAAGGTGCTGATGGAGCAATAAAAGGCCCTTATATTTTTACTTATAAAAAGAAATAAACTCTTTTTTACATAAAAAAAGGTCATTTGTCTTAAGACAAATGACCTTTTTTTATGTCATTTTTTTAAATTAATTTTACCCTTTTAAATTAATTTAGATTCTATGAATATACATTTTATCGCCATAGGAGGAAGTGCCATGCACAACCTTGCCATTGCCCTACAAAAAAAAGGATACCAGATTACTGGTAGTGATGATACCATACATGAACCTTCAAAATCACGATTAAAAATCAAAGATTTATTACCAGAAGCATTTGGATGGTTTCCAGAGAAAATAAATACGAATCTAGATGCTATCATTTTAGGAATGCATGCCAAAGCTGACAATCCTGAATTGGTAAAAGCACAAGAATTAGGTTTGACCATTTATTCATATCCTGAATTCCTATACGAACAATCTAAAAACAAAACACGAGTTGTTATTGGTGGTTCTCATGGAAAAACATCAATTACATCTATGATTTTACATGTAATGCATTATCACAATAAGGATATAGATTATATGGTTGGTGCACAATTGGAAGGTTTTGACACCATGGTATATCTTACCGAAGAAAATGAATTTATGATTTTAGAAGGTGATGAATATTTGAGTTCTCCTATAGATAGGCGCCCTAAATTCCATCTATACCAACCTAATATCGCCTTACTTAGTGGTATTGCTTGGGATCATATCAATGTATTCCCTACTTTTGAAAATTATATTGAACAGTTTAAAATTTTTATAAAAAAAATAACCAACGGCGGTATCTTAGTCTATAGCGAAGATGATAAAATTGTAAAACAAATTGTAGAAGAAAGTACACACCCAATAAAAAAATATCCCTACAGGACGCCACAATATACTATTGAAAATGGAACTACATTTTTAGATACTACAGAAGGTAAAATCCCTTTAGAAATTTTTGGAAAGCACAACTTACAGAACCTGGCAGGTGCTAAATGGGTCTGTCTACATATGGGTATTGGTGAAGATGCATTCTATGAAGCCATTTCTAGCTTTAAAGGAGCTAGTAAACGGCTAGAAAAAATTGCAGAAACAAAAGACACTGTTATTTTTAAAGATTTTGCACATTCGCCCTCTAAAGTTGAGGCAACAACAAATGCCGTAAAAGAGCAATACAGCAAACGAAAAGTATTGGCATGTTTAGAATTACATACCTATAGTAGTTTAAATGCTGAATTTTTAAAAGGGTATCAAGGCGCACTTAATGCTGCAGATGAAGCTGTAGTTTTCTATTCACCACATGCTGTAGAAATTAAGAAATTAGAAGAAGTTTCTAGCCAACAAATTGCTGCTGCTTTTCAACGAAAAGATCTTACTATTTTTACGGAACCCAAAGCTTTTCGTGAGTTTTTATTTGCTAAAAATTTAGAAAATACTGCATTATTATTGATGAGCTCTGGTGATTATGGAGGCTTGAATTTTGAAGAACTTTCTGCTAGTATTCAGTAAATGCTGTTCGGTAGTAAGAGCTCACAGTTCTGAAGCTTCGGAATAAAAATCTGTGAAATTTTAAAAAAAACACATAACGCTACAAAGAGTACTAAGAATTTTCAATTATTTGTGA
>Ga0256844_10000530_pt1 | contig 14757 bp, 11 predicted proteins | sample MusselsmetaG_FD_189100 | JGI IMG/M metagenome (GOLD analysis project Ga0256844, IMG submission 189100) | Mussel associated microbial communities from hydrothermal vent at the East Pacific Rise, Pacific Ocean - Mussels | ecosystem: Host-associated > Mollusca > Shell > Unclassified ... | reverse complement strand
GAAGATTTAGTGGTTCGTCAACATATTTTAAATCTAATGTGTAATCTTGAAACATCTTGGGAAGAAGATAAGATGAAATTAAAAGATATTAAAGTCATTATTGAACGTCTACAAGAGATGAACTCTGATAGTTTAGTAGAGATTTATGAGACTAAATTAGTAGTAAAAGAGAGTGCTAGAATGTTTGTACGAAATGTATGCATGGCATTTGATTTAAGATTAGCTCAGAGTGAACCTGAAGGAAGAATTTTTTCTATGACCATCTAGTAGGATTGATTTACCGACCATATAAATGGTCGGTAAATAAAGTTAAATTATATACTTACGTGATTAACGTTAATACAAGCATCTAATTCAGAAAGCTCTTTAATAACTGCTTTATTAATATTTCCATCAACTTTTACTACAGCTAAGGCTTGAGCATTTTTATCTCTACCCAGTCTGAAGTCTGAAATGTTTAATCCATTTGCAGAAACAATACGACCAACATCTCCAATAACACCTGGCACATCTGTATTTCTAAATAAAATAAGATTTCCTTTTGGTGCTAAGTCTAACTCATACCCATCAATCTCAATGATTCGTTGAGCATGTTCACCAAAAACAGTACCTGCAATAAGGAATTCTCCTTTGTCTGTTAGAAGTTTAATGCAAACTTTATTGGTAAACCCAGAGTTGTTTACAGCTGTGTCTTTTGTAATCTGAATGTTTCTCTCTTCAGCAACAAACTCAGCATTAACATAGTTTACATTTGCTCCAAGAGACTCTGTTAAAATTCCCACTGTAGCAAAGGTGGTTAACGAATCAATATGTTCAGAAACATCACCTTGCGTAGTAATTTTAATACTTTTAATATTACTATGTGTTGCTTGTGCAGATAGGTTACCCATCTTTTGAATAAGTTCAAGATATGGACGTACAAAATCTGGAAGCTCATTCTCTTTTATTGGTAAGTTTAGTGCATTAGGATAGGCAATATTCTTAGCAGCTTGAATGGCATTTTCAGCAGCTTGAATGGCAATGTTCTGTTGAGACTCTTTTGTGTTTGCACCCAAGTGAGGGGTAACAGTTACATTGTCTAAGTCCAAAAGAGGGTGGTCAGTAGCAGGTTCTTTGTTAAAAACATCAATCCCAGCCATGTGGATTTTACCAGAGGTTAATCCATCAAGTAGTGCATCTTCATCGTAAAGACCACCTCTTGCACAGTTAATAAGTACCACACCATCTTTCATTTTAGCAATCTCAGCTTTGTCAATCATGCCCAAAGTCTCTTTGTTTTTAGGCGTGTGAATGGTAATAATATCACAAGCTAAAATATCATCAAAGTTTGTAGTATAGGCAATATCACAGTCACTTGCTTTTCTTGGGTCAATGTAAGGATCATAAGCAATAACATCCATTTCAAATGCTTTTGCTCTTTTCCCAACACGAGAACCAATGTTACCAAAACCAATAATACCTAACTTTTTATCTTTAAGTTCAGTTCCATACCAGTCTTGTCGTCTCCAAACTCTGTCAAGTTTTAAGTTGTTGTGAGCATAAGGAAATTGACGTACACACGAAAGCATGTGTGCCATAGTAAGTTCAACAGCTGCGATGGTATTGGCAGTTGGAACATTCATTACAACAATACCTTTTTTACTACAACCTTCAATATCAACATTGTCAACACCCACACCTGCACGTACAACAGATTTTATTTTTAGAGCATTATCTAAAAAGGCTTGGTCAACATCAGTAGAAGAACGGGTAATGGCTACATCAGCAAGAGGAATAATATCAGAGATGAGCTTGTCTTTAGGCTCATCTGCTGCATTAATAAGATTTATATCAGCATCATTTGCGAGGATATCCAACCCTTTTTGGTGGATATGATCGCAAACTACAACAGTAATTTTAGACATCTAAATAGACCCTATTTATTCTTAAAATTATCAAAAACATCACCAAGAGTCATGCTATCGTCTTGTTCAGCATTAAGTTTTTCTAATGCTTCACGCTCTTCTTGACGTTCAAGTCTTCTAACTGAAACTCTAATTCTATCATTTTTCGCATCTATGAAAGAAATTACAGCTCTAATCTCTTGACCTTTTTCAATCTCTTCTTCTTTAAGTGGAGCAAGATCATCAAGTCTAATAAGTGCATCAACACCAGCTTCAATAGAAACAAAAATACCAAAGTCTTTTTTGTCTTTAACTGTACCAATTACAATGTCACCATTCTTATGCTCTTTTGCAAAAGCAGCAACAGGAGACTCTTGCATTGCTTTAATACTTAATGAAACTTTACCGTTTTCTCTGTCGATTTTAATAATCTTAACTTCAACTTCGTCACCAGCTTTACAAATATCTTTTGCAGATTCTGACTTTTCCCAAGAGATTTCTTGATTATGAAGAAGACCTTCAACAGCACCAATTTTAAGGAAAGCACCAAAGTCAGTTACTGATGAAACTGTACCTGTAATGATGTCACCAACTCTGTTTGCAGATGCAAACTGGTCGATTGGTTTTGGAAGTAAAGTTTTTCTTGAAACTCTAAGTCTTCTCTGTTGTTTGTCAATTTCAATAATCTCAACATCAACAACTTGACCAATCTCAATATGATCTTTAGGGTGTTTAACATTCTTTTCCCAAGATAACTCAGAAACGTGTAAGAATGCTTCTAAATCTTCACCAAGGTCAACAAATGCACCATAAGGTTCGATATTTGAAACAGTTACAGAAACAGTATCACCAGCTCTTAGTGTGTTGTCAATGTCTTTCCATGGGTCAAGGTTAGCCTCTTTAATAGAAAGAGAAAGGTGTCTTTTCTTTTTATCGTAATCGATAGCAATAACGTTAACTTCATCACCTTCTTTGTAATATTTTGAAGGGTTAACTGGACCTTTGTGAGAAATTTGAGAGTAGTGAACAAGACCGTCCATACCACCAACATCTACAAACATACCGTAAGAAGTAATTTTCTTAACAACACCAACAACTACAGCTTTGTTTTCAAGTAACTTGTCCACAATCTCTTGTGTTTCAGCTTTTTCACGCTCAATAAGTTCTTTTCTAGAAACAACAACGCTACCTTTTTCTTTGTCAACTTTAACAATAAGTGCTTTGATGTTTTTCCCGATTGGGTCAACTTTGTAAGAGATGTAAGAAAGTGTTCTTGGCATAAAGAACTCTAAACCAGATACGTCTACTACGAATCCACCTTTGTTCTTCTTAGTAATTGTACCTTCCACTACGTACTCTTGCTCTTCATCATACTCTTCGATGAACTCTGCAAGTGCTGCTCTTTTCTCTGCTAGTTCGTAAGAAACATTTGGTCTTTCACCTCTAGAACCAGTGATAACAACTTGAATTGTTTCACCCTCTTTAAAGAAAATCTCACCATCTTCATCTCTAATTTGATCTAATGACATAAGTGCTTCATTTTTACGACCAACATCAATAATTACTTGGTTGTCTTCTTCAACTATTTTAACAATAACACCATCTACTAAATCACTTTTTGTATCTGCTTTCTTAAACGACTCCTCGAGCATCGCTCCAAAATCTACGTCTTCTATTTCGATATCTTCGAATTTCATGCTTACTAATCCTTGCTTGTGCCTAATTTTGCGCTATTATACTCTTTTTTATTTAATACAAAATGAAAAGTTTAAGAATAAGCTATTTGTTAGTAATAAGAGGTAGTGAAGCTGACATTTTTAAATTTTTATTTAAAAATGTCTTATGTAAAAAGATTTATATCTTGAGGTTTTGAATGCCATCTATGACATTCTGAACAATCCAATCTGGGGTAGATGCACCTGCTGAAATGCCACAAAGATTTTTGTTTTTGAACCATTTTATATCAAGTTCAGTTTCATTTTCAATTAAGTAGCTCTCTTCACAATGATTCTTTGAAATACTATGTAACATCTTTGTATTTGAAGAGTGTTTCCCCCCAATTATAATCATAACATCAGCTTTTTTGGCTAAAGCTGCTGCTGCATCTTGGTTCTCAAATGTTGCATTACAAATGGTATTAAAGACACGTACTTCTCTTTGTGTTAAGATGAGTGCATTGACAATTTTTAAAAAATCTTCAGGTTTTTTTGTTGTTTGAGAGACCAATGCAACTTTACTTTTAAGAGGTAAACCTTTTAGTTCACTCTCTTCTAAAACAATAAATGCATCTTTTTGCTGTTGTGCGTAGGAGACAACACCTTTTATTTCAGGGTGTGCTTTGTCCCCAAAAATAATAATGGAGTAGCCTTCTGCACTCATTTTTTCAACAATATTTTGAGGTGTAGTTACGTAAGGGCAGGTAGCATCAATGATTTTATTCTCTTGCTGTTTTAAAAGTGCCAACTCATCTTTAGGGATGCCATGTGTTCTAATAACCACTGCATTGTCATTTTTAATGTCTTCAATTTTTTCTACAAGCCCAATGTTAAAACCCTCTTTAAGACGGTTAATCTCGTCTTTATTATGAATAAGAGGACCATAGGTAAAGCTATCTTTATGTTTCTCTGCAATCTGAATAGCTCGTTTTACACCGTAGCAGAATCCATAGTTAGATGCCAATTCAATTTTCATTTTAGCTCCTTATAGTAGTGAGTTGAGAGAGTATCTCAAAAAAGTTTGGAAAAGAGGTCTCAATGCATTCTGTGTCTTCAATGTGCATTTCACTTAAGAGTCCAGCAATGGCAAAGCTCATAGCAATTCTATGGTCACCATGACTGTTAATGGTTGCCGACTGAAGCACTCCACCCACAATTTCATAGCCATCTTCATGCTCTACAGTTTCAATGCCAGATGCATTTAATCCTGTTAAAACAGTAGAAATTCTGTCACACTCTTTTACTCGAAGCTCTTTGGCATTTTTAACAAGACTTTTTCCTTCGGCTACAGCCATTGCAATGGAGAGGGCAGGGAGTTCGTCAATGAGCCACGCAATGTTTTTCTCTACCGTAATGGCAGAGAGTTTCCCATTGTAAGCAATTTCAATGTCACCAATGGGTTCATAGATATTCTCTTTTTCAATATAGCTTATGGTTGCACCCATCTGCTCTAACATTTTGTAAGCTTCAATTCTAGTAGGATTTAGCGTAACATTTTTAATGATGGTTTTCGAGTTGGGAACAATGGTAGCTGCCACAGCAAAAAAGAATCCACTTGAAGGGTCAGCTGGAACAGTAATGTCTAATGGACTCAGTGGCTTTTGTAGTGGTTGAATCTCAATCCATCCATCCTCTTTAAGTTTTACACTTGCACCCATGCCTGAAAGCATTCTTTCTGTATGGTCACGAGAGAGTAAATCTTCTTTATAGTAAGAGTTCTCATCTGCTTGAAGTGCAGCCAAAATAAGTGCAGATTTTATCTGTGCTGAGTCAATGCTTGAGTGGTAACGAAATGATTTAAGCTCACCACCACGGATGGTAAGGGGTGCTAAGTTTCCATTTTCTCTACCATCAATTTTTGCCCCAATAGAGCGAAGAGGGATGGCTACTCTGTTCATGGGACGAGAACGCAAGTACTTGTCACCTGTTAAGACAAATGACCCTTCAATTCCAGCCAGTAGTCCAGCATAGAGACGCATACCTGTACCAGCATTTCCACAATCTAAAATGTCATTTGGTTCGGTGAGTTTAGAAGGAGGCGTAATCTCTACTTCAGCACCATCTCTCTTAACCGTTGCACCAAGTTGTTCAGCAATGGAGAGAGAGGCTAAAGTGTCTTCACCTAGAAGAAAGTTTTTAACTTTTGATGGTTGGTCGCTAAGAAGTGAAAACATTGCACAACGATGAGAGATAGACTTGTCTGGAGCAATATCTGAACACTCTAGAGTAAAGCCATCACTGTTATTTTTTTCAACAGTTACAGTTCTCATCGAAGGTTAGCTCCATATTCTGACTCAAGTTTCTTAATAATACTATTTACCGTTGTATCAATACTTTCGTCATCAAGTGTTCCTTCTAGTGATTGAATAAAGAGTCTAAGGGTTAAACTTTTCTGTTCACCAAGCTCTTCATCTTCATAGACATCAACAGCATAGAATTTTTTAAGTAGAGGTAACTCAAGTGCCTCTATAGCCAATGCTACTTGGTTATAAGGTAGATTTTTATCTATAACAAGACTTAAATCTTTATAAACACCTTGAAACTTTGAAATAGCAGAAGCATTAATGTGCCGAGGTGTAAGTACATTAAAGTCAATTTCAGCAACAAAAGTCTCTTTAAGGTCAAACTCTTCACATACACTAGGATGAACTTTTGTTAAAAAACCACAAATTTGATTGTTTAGAATAATATCAGCCGATTGATAAGGGTGAATTAACCCATTTTGTTCAACAGTTGCTCTAAGTTCAAAGTTACCAATGATTGCTGAGAGTTTTTTTGTAAAGTTCTCAAAGTCAATATGAGTTGGTTTCCCAGCATTTAAAACAGATTCAGACTCTTTTTGTCCTGTATAAATTAAGGTAAAGACATCTTTTTCTTCTCTACTCTCATTAAAAATAGTTCCAATCTCAAAAAGAGCAGTAGAGCGTTTTGAGTAGTTAATATTACGTTGTGCTGCTTGAAGTAAATTTACTAAAATAGTTGTTCTTAGCGTATTGAAATCAGCCGTAATAGGGTTAATAATATCAAGCTCATCTTTAACCAATGGGAAAGCATATTTTTCAAGAAGTACACGGTCTGAAAAAGCGTAAGAGATACTTTCGTCAAATCCTGCTGCTGTAGCACGTTCTCTTAGCCCTTTTTTTGCATAGTGTTTAAGTGTTGTTTCATTGGTTCTTGGTTGCTCTGCAAAGTTTAATGCTTTTGCTTTAATGTTATTAATACCAATAATCCGAACAATTTCTTCAGTAACATCTTGAATATTTGCAATATCATGTCTAAATTGTGGAACAGTTACACCAAATTTATCTTCGGCTGAACTCTGCACAGTAAACCCTAATGTGGTTAAAATATTGATGATTTCTGTTTTATCAATCTCATTACCAATGAGTTTTGAAATCTCTTCACTTTTAATTGTAATAATCTTAGGCTCAACCTCTTCACCCAATGAAATTGTTCCATCATAAAGTGTACATGCTGTATATTTTTCAAGCAAATAGGTTAAGTAGTTTACTCCAAAACAGAGATGTGGTTCAGAACCTCTTGATGTATTGTAGTAGAGTTCATCTGTCTTAAGTTTTTTCTCTGCAACAATATCTACTAATGCATTAGGGTGAGCATATGAAGTTTCAAAAAGAACAGTTGTTGAACTGTCATTAGCCATTGATGATTCATCTTGGTTAATCCCTACTTGAGATTGAAGTTTTCCGTTCATAGAAACATTAATGACTTCATCTTCGTTAGCAATATCTATAACCAGTTTTTCCTCTTCAAGTTCTACATTACTCATTTCGTAGGCACGTAAAATAACACCAGTACAATGAGTGATATATCTTAAAATGGCTGAAATATTATCTTTTTGAGACTCCTCTACAAAAGCAAGTCTTAATGAAAATATTAATGAAGTATGTAACTCTTTCATATTTGCCATAATATACTGTAATGAACTATTGACTGTTCCATGTTTTACAAGTTTTGCAACACGTGCAATACCAATTTTTTCAGAATTTTGACTCTCATATTCAAATTTATTCATAGGAATATTGAGTGCAGCTGATAAATCTCTTGCCACACCATGAACAGAAAGACAGTCGCCACGGTTAGCTGTAAGCTCAATTTCAATGACGGTATCAGCAACTTTTTCATATTCGTTTAGGTCTTTACCAATGACAAGTTCACCAATACTCTCGTCGAGTATCATAATGCCATTACCTAGCTCAGGGAGTCCAAGCTCTGTCGATGAACAAACCATACCCTCACTATCAACTCCACGAAGCTTTGCATGTTTAATCTCAAAATCTTCGCCAAGTTTAGCACCAATGGTTGCAACAGCAACATATTCTGCCTCTACTACATTTGCAGCACCACAAACAATCTGTCGTACACCAGACCCAATGTCAATTTGACAAACATTTAGTTTGTCTGCATCGGGGTGTTTTTCACAAGAGATAATTTTCCCCACAACTATTTTTTCAGGAATAATATGTGTTTTAATACTGTCAACTTCTAAACCAATAGAGTTTAGTGTCTCATAAAGTGTCTCATTGCTTACTTCGCTAAGGTCTATAAAATTATTTAACCAACTTTTTGTTACGATCATCTAAACTGCTCCAATAAACGTGTATCACCCTCAAATAGCATTCTAAGATCAGGAATTTTGTGTAATAACATTGCAAATCTTTCAACACCTAAACCAAAGGCGTATCCACTTACATTTTCATACTCTACAGCATTGAAGACATTTTGGTCAACAATACCACAACCAAGAACTTCTAGCCAGCCTGTGTGTGAACAGACTCTACACCCTTCTCCCTCACAGAAGATACATGAAATATCAACCTCAGCAGATGGCTCGGTAAACGGGAAGAAGCTTGGTCTAAATCGTACTTCAACATCTCCAAACATATAATGTAAGAAGTCAGACATAATAGACTTTAGGTTTGCAAACGAGACTTCGCCTTCTTCACCTACAACCAAACCTTCTACCTGATGAAACATCGGTGTATGGGTAATGTCATAATCTTTTCTAAAAACAGCCCCAGGTGCAATCATGCGAATAGGTGGCTTTTGCTGTAACATGGTTCTAATCTGTACAGGTGAAGTGTGTGTTCTCAGAACTGCTCCATCTTTAAAGAAGAATGTATCTTGCATGTCTCGTGCAGGGTGGTTCTTTGGTAGGTTCAAGGCTTCAAAGTTGTGGAAGTCATCTTCTACTTTTGGTCCATCTTCAATGGAGAAGTTCAGTGCCACAAAGTAGTCAATAATCTTGTCCATAGTTTCCATGACTGGGTGCAATGCACCTTTTTCGTCAAGGTTTCCGTAGAGAGAAACGTCAATCGCTTCCTCTTTTAAAAGCTTTTCAATCTCCTCTTTTTTGAGCAGTTCATAACGCTCATCAAAGATGTTTTGAAGGTTGGCTTTGTTTTTGTTGAGTCCCTCAGCAAATGCTTTTTTCTCGGGTCCAGGTACATCTTTGAGTTTCGCAAACTCAGCAGCCAAAGCACCTTTTTTCCCAAAAAGTTCAATCCGAACTTTCTCCAGTGCAACAAGCGAGTTAGTATCTCTAATCTGTTTTTCTAAAGTTTCCAAAATAACCTCTATATTAAATGTTAAAACCATTTATTATTAATTGTGAGATTTTATCCAAAATATACTAATAATGGGATTGTTTGTGTTATAATTTTTAAAATTATTAAAGATGTAATAAAGGATTAAAGATGTGTTTATTTTGTAAAATCGTAGATGGTGAAATCCCAAGTAATAAAATTTTAGAGAACGACAAGTTCATTGCATTTCATGATTTATACCCAAAAGCACCCATTCATATTTTAGTTATTCCAAAAGAGCATGTTGATTGTTTTCAAGATGTTTCAGCCGAAACCATGTCAGCTATGACACCGTTCATCCAAGAGGTAGCAACCCTTACAGGCATAGACAAAAGTGGCTATAGGCTCATTACCAACAATGGCGACGATGGAGGACAAGAGATCCACCATTTACACTTCCACGTTTTAGGTGGGGGAAAATTAAGATTTGAACATTTAACAGATGAATCACATAAAAATATGTAAATATTAGGAAATAAAAAATAATGACATTAGAACAACTAGACAAAAAGTACGGACTACAAACATACAACAGAAACTACACCAACTTTGTAAAAGGAGAGGGTTCAACCCTTTTCGCCGAAAATGGTGACGAATACATTGACTTTGCATCAGGCATCGCTGTAAACTCAGTAGGACATAATAACCCTACATTAGTAAAAGCACTACAAGAGCAAGTAGAGAAGATTATTCACATTTCAAACTTGCAGATTATTGAACCACAGGCAAAACTGGCAGAGAAAATCTGTACTTTAGCCAACTACGATGGAGCAATTTTCTTTGCAAACTCAGGAGCAGAAGCAAATGAAGGTGCAATCAAAATTGCACGTAAATATGGTGAAACCAAGTTTGACAAAAAGCGTTACAAAGTCATAACGTTAGAACATTCATTTCATGGACGAACCATTACAACGGTAAAAGCAACAGGACAAGAGAGTTTTCATACACCACACTTCTCTCCTTATCCAGATGGCTTCTCTTATGTGAATGGTTTAGATGCCGTTTACGAAAACATAGACGATGAAACTGTAGCAGTTATGATTGAGCTTGTACAAGGTGAGGGTGGGGTGCAACCTTTTGAAAAAGCAGCCATTCAAAAATTAGAAAAGCATCTAAATGAGAAAGATATTTTACTCATTGTAGACGAAGTGCAAACAGGAATTTACCGTACAGGTAAAATGTTGGCTTCGAATGTCTACGAAATAAGCCCAGACATCATCACCCTGGCAAAAGGTCTTGGTGGAGGAGTTCCCATTGGTGCTGTTATGACGAAACATAAAGATGTTTTAGTAGCAGGTGACCACGGTTCAACTTTTGGTGGAAACTACCTAAGTACACGAGCAGGTTTAGCAGTACTTGAAGTTCTAAATAACATGGACGAGAGTGGAAAACTAACAGAGACATTGGCATACTTTACTGTAAAGTCAAAAGAGATGGTAAGCAAATACTCAAATCTTTTCACAGAAGAGGTAGGTTTAGGTCTCATGCGTGGGCTTCGTGCAAAAGACAATGACACCATGAAAGCTGTACTTTCAAACTGTATGGAAAACAAACTCATTGTACTTCCAGCAGGGCGTAACACGGTTCGTTTTTTACCTGCATTGACCATTACAGCCGAAGAGATAGATGAAGGATTTAAGCGTTTTGAAAAAGCTATTTCTTCTATCTAGTCTTTTCTCTCTTTTAGTAGCAGAAAATGAACTAGGCAATGTTCTCTCTGCTGACAGAGAACAGCTCATTGGTTACCAACAAGAGCAAAACTCTGTTCAGAGTCACAAGCTAGAGAACTCGTGGATTAACCCTGTGATGTTGCAGTACTCTAAAAACTATACCACACAGTTTGGTAACACCATTGACACTCAACAGTTCATTGTTTCCGTTGACCAACCCATTTTTAAAATGGGTGGTATTTGGGCTGCCGTCAAGTACGCTAAAGCTCAAGGAAAAGCAAACACTTTAGACATTGAGCTACAAAAAAGAGAACTCATCTCTAAGGCTCTAAACATCTTGTTTAACCTAAAAAAGTCAAAGCTACAGTTAGCAAAACTCGACTACAGCATTAAAAATGACAACTTGGATATTCAGATTCAAAAAGAGAGCTATGAAGAGGGCATCTCAAACCGAACCCTCTACGACCAAGCCTTGTTAAAAAGAAATCAAGAGACAACTTCAAAGCTGGAGTTAGAATTGAGCATCTCAAAACTAGAAAATGACTTCTCTCTGCTCAGTGATAGTGACCCTTATAGTTTAGAACTTCCAAACTTTGGCATGATTAACCAAGAGCGTTATATGAATCAGCAGTTAGAACTGCAACGAGACGAACTTAGAATTGCAGAGAAAAAAGAGTTTAAGTACATGACCCTCACCAAGTACCTCCCCGAAGTTTCAGTAACAGGTCGCTACACAAAAGAAGACCCAAACCCCATCTTTAGAGGAACAAAAGAGCAGTACTATAACTACGGTTTTAAAGTAACTTTACCTCTAAACATTGGCAGTTTAGATGACATTCAAACTACTAAGATTGAGTATTTAAATGCAAAAGTAACGTTAGATGAAAAGAAAAAAACTGTAGCCAACAACTTCAAGTTGGCACAAAAGCGTTTAGAGATTATTGACAAAAAAATAGCCCTCTCAAAAGATGATGCAACGCACTATGAAAGCATGTTAGTTACAGCCCAAGACCTAGAGTCTTTAGGTGACAGAACCTCTCTTGACACGGAGATTGTTGCTAACAATGTAAAGGTCAGAGAGCTAGACCAAGAGATTTATAAGATAGATGCACAGTTGGAGCTTTTAGGGTTGTATGTTAATGTTTCGGATGCGATGTAACAAGCGTTTAACCTAAAAAAATGGCATAAATTCTGTAGGGTGTTGTCCCTGACAACACCGTCAAAACCAAACCTACATAAAATAAAATCTTCGCCGAAAGGCTTAATAATCTTTGCTATAATGTGTCTAATAATAAAAAGGAAATGTTAGATGACAAATGATGAACGATACAAAAAATATAAACTAAAAGGACTTCTGGATAATAAGGAATTATATAAGGAGACACATCCAGAATATAATAAAAAAGAGACAATAGCAAAAGTATTTACAGAAAATTTTCAAATAACAGCTGATGACTATGATAAATATGTAAAAGAATATGGTGATATTCCTCAAATAAAAGCAAAATTTTATGACAAAAGAAAAGAGGGTGGTTTTAACGATAATATTGTTCAATTTTATAATTGGTTTAAATCGATAGAAAAATGTTGTTATTGTGGTGTAAAAAAAGATGATTTAGATAAATATTTTAATGATGAAAATAAGCAATATAAAAATGCAAGACAAAGAGGAAAAACATTAGAGATAGAAAGAATACAAACTGCTCCTAAAGATAAAAATGTTTATACCTATGATAATTGTAACCTTGCTTGTTATATTTGTAATAATGCTAAAAGTGATTTTCTATCACCAAAAGACTTTAAAGTAATAGCAGAAGGTATAAACAAATTTTGGAATAGTATTGATACTGTAGAAGCAGAATTTCCTGAAAAATCTGATATTTGGAATAAATAATAAATACATGGTAGTTATTTACCTACAAAAAAACTGTCAGACATTGAAAATTTACTTTTAAAGCCCTTCCAATGAAATCAACACTACTATACATTTAACTTGACATAGAGAGAAATTTAATAAAAAACATGACAATTTGACATATTATTTAACATTTTTTAATATTTTAGCTATACTTTGACATTAAAAGGAGATTTCTATGAGTGATATAGTAATTTATGAAAATGGTGAAGTCGCATTAACTGCGACTGTTGAAAATGAGACTGTTTGGTTGAGTCAAAAGCAGATGGCTGAATTATTTGGTAAAGGTACAAATACTATTAATGAACATATTAAAAATGTTTATAAAGAGGGTGAATTAGAAGAGGATTCAACTATTCGGAAATTCCGTATAGTTCAAAAAGAAGGGGTAAGAGAAGTTGAAAGAGAGATAAGTTTCTATACCTTAGATGTCATTATATCTGTAGGCTATAGAGTTAAGTCTAAAGAGGGTACAAAATTTCGTATTTGGGCAAATAGTATTTTAAAAGACTACCTTATAAAAGGTTACGCACTTAACAAAGAAAAACTACAACAAAAAAAGTTAGATGAACTAAATGCAACGATAGAGCTGATAAAAAGCAATATAGATAACCATGAGCTCACCCTTGCTGAGTCAAAAGGCTTTGTGGAGATAGTCTCTAATTATGCACGAAGTTGGGCATTGTTACAAGGGTATGATGAGCAGAGTCTTATTGATGTGACACGAAGTATTGAAGAGAAGTTTAGTTTGGGTTACGATGAAGCAAAAGAGGCAATAGAACTTTTTAAAGAGACACTTATGAAAAAAGGAGAAGCTACTAAGCTTTTTGGTCAAGAAAAAGCAGGAGAGTTCAAAGGAAACCTGTTAAACATTTACCAAACTTTTGGAGGAGATGAGCTTTTACCATCACTCGAACAAAAGGCAGCTAATTTACTCTACTATGTCATAAAAGGTCATCCTTTTAATGATGGAAACAAACGCATTGGAGCGTATTTGTTCATTTTGTTTTTAGACAAGAACCAAGCACTTTACAAAGCTAATGGTGAACTAAAAATCAATGATAATGCCTTAGCTTCTTTGGCTCTTTTAGTGGCTACAAGTATGCCTGAACAAAAAGAGATAATTATTAAGTTGATTGTGAATATGATTTATGAGGGTGAGGAGGCGATAGAGTAATCCTAAGTGTACTGAGCTATTTACCAATTCCCAAAGTCAAAAACTGCTATAATCCCAAAAAATTGCATTAGGGAAAACATTGAATTTCAGCACATATATGAACGAGTGGCTTTATGGTGAGGATGGTTACTACAAAACCTTTAAAGCCATTGGTAAAGAGGGTGATTTTTATACGGCTGTCAGTACCAGCTCATTTTTTGGGGCGAGTATTGCGAACCATTTTTATAAGCTTATTCAAGAAGAAGCATTTAAAAGAGATGGTTGGCTTATTGAGATTGGGGCTCATAAAGGATATTTGCTTTGTGACATGATTCAATGGCTCTATACACTTGACCCAACTTTGGTTAAGACATTGAAGTTTGGAATTGTGGAGCGTCAGCCTCATGTTCAGCAAGAGCAACTCAAGTACATAGAAGAGCGTTTTGGTTCTGACATTCAGATTACCCATTTTTCTGACATTGATGAGGTAGAAGTGGAGTATGCGTTTGTAGTAGCAAATGAAATTTTTGATGCTTTTCCTTGTGAACTCATAAAAGATGGAGAAGAGGCTTTTGTGGTGGACAATGTGGTGGAGTGGAAAGAGGCAGACAAAGAGCTGTTGGCGTTTGCCAAGAAGCATCGACAGGTCAAAGGTGAAGTGGCTGTAGGTTACGAGGAGTTTGCTCTGCACATGGCAAAAGGCATTAAACATTGTGACTTTGTTTCGTTTGACTATGGTGAGAAGTTTGTGCGAAACGACTTCTCTGTTCGTGTTTACCAAAAGCATGAGACCTTTCCTTTGTTTGACGAAGAGT